>Ga0209986_10001790_pt1 | contig 20251 bp, 19 predicted proteins | sample BlataG_FD_183168 | JGI IMG/M metagenome (GOLD analysis project Ga0209986, IMG submission 183168) | Deep subsurface microbial communities from Black Sea to uncover new lineages of life (NeLLi) - Black_00105 metaG (SPAdes) (version 2) | ecosystem: Environmental > Aquatic > Marine > Oceanic >... | reverse complement strand
GGTGGTCTGCTTCAAACAGGCCCCGTTGAGCCGATCGCTTTCCAAGCATTCTAGGCCTCCAACTGCAAATGTCGGGCTATTATACAACAGGAACCAGCCAAATGCCACTTTTCGGCCAGGCTTCTAGATCACACCTACATGGATCGAAGCAGTTTGGGACCAGCCGTCGGCGAGGAGTTGGCTGGTAACTATAGCAGGGCAAGAGAAGCCTACCTTCGCCTTAAGCGGAACTTCGACGACCTTGGAGACTATGCGACGTCCGCCTGGGCTTATCAAAAAGAGCGGCAAATGGAGAAGATGTGCAGCGCTCCCTGGCGGGTCAGGAAGTTCTATGGTGAAAGCCAGTTAGGGGATTTTGAAGAGAGTGGATTGCCAGCCTGGCATCCGCGAGTTTTGTGGTTCTACACGCGGCACGCGTTGAAATGGCTGGCTGATTGGTTTGTGGAACTGCTTTGCGGCTACGGAGAGAGCCTCTGGCGAGTGCTAGCCTGGATGCTGGTTGTGATTCTAGTATTCGCTGCCTATTATCAAGTTTCCCATGCTGTAGTCACCAGTTCGCAAGAGGCAGCAACATCGCTCTGGGACCACCTAATCTTCAGCCTGGGGGCCTTCACGACGTTACAACCTGCGCGGTTGCAAGCCGCAAGACCAGGCGTCGAGTTGCTGACCACCATTCAGGCCGTCATAGGCATTGCCCTCGCTGGGCTGCTCGGGTTCGTGGCAGGCAATCGGATTAGGCGGTCGTAGTTTACAGAAGCGAGGTAACCGGAAGTTCACTTCTTGGTTTTGCAGTTCGGTGAGAAGGTTGGGATGGGGGATGGGAGAACGCGATTGTCTTTCTCTGGACAGGAACCGAGTTCTGCAGTAGAATAAGGTTGCCTCAGATTACTTCATCCACCGCACGTTAGCATGGGGGAAAACACGCGAAGGAGCCAACAATGAAGAAAGCCACATTACTCATGGTTCTCATCATAGTGCTGACTGGTTGTCAGCAGCTTCGGCCGACGCCGGAAATCGTCAAGGTCACAGTGCTTGTAACCCAACCACCTCCAAAGCCTATTGAGGTCACGGTGCTTGTGACCCAGGCACCCTTGCCTACGTATACGCCTTATCCTACCTATACCCCTTATCCAACTTATACTCCACCCGCATCCACGCTTCAAGCTACTGAGACGCCAACTACTCTATCCACGCCTACTCCACCTCTCACGGGGACACCTGTGGCTACTTCCACTCCTACGGCCGAACCTGTTGTTCTGCCCGATTGCCCCAATCCTCTAGCCAGGCTCACTTATCCCACGGTGAACGCTGTTCTGAAGGGGGCTGTGGAAATCAGGGGTTCGGCGAACATTGACAGTTTCAGTTATTACAAGTTCGAGTTTCGCAGCAAGGGGGCACCCCAGTGGTCGTTCTTGCAGCGCTTCGACGAACCTGTGGCCGATGGCCTCCTGGGCGTTTGGGACACGTCGCCTCTTCCCGCCGGTGCTTGCCTCTTCCGCCTGGTCGTGGTGGACAAAACAGGCAACTACCCGGAGCCCTGTGAAGTGGAAGTGACCATTGAGCACTGACCAGCCTCTTGGCGCGGTTGCCAAACGCCTCGACTGAAAGTAGCGCCCAGGATCACTATCCTGTCCTTCTTGCCTTTCGCCTGCTCTATCCTCGCATAGCCGCCTTCCAAGTTTTCAAGTCCTGCAACTTCAGAAGCGAGGTGGTCGGAAACTCGTTAGCTTTTGGCTCGTTTGTGTTTTCCCCACGAGAGAACCCCACAGGAGGGACTAGCAGAATGCCGCAGACAAGCCGCTGTCCCATCGGGTTTGAATCCCGTCGCTCCCGCCAGAAGACCGATCTGCTTGACCAGGTCGGTCTTTCTTTCTGGGCATTGCAAACCGCGCTCAAGCGTGGTATAATATGCTCATGAAAGGTACAGCCGTAGCCAGCGTTGCGGATGGAGTCTAAGGGAGTAACTGATGATAGTCACACTCTCTGCTGACACGTCACCGCACATCGAGCAAATGCAAATCGAGGGGCTGCGCCAGATGCCAGCCTGGCGCAAACTGGAGCTGGTGGGTGAGATGAACCGGACGGTGCGGGAGCTAGCCCTGGCCGGGCTGCGCCAACGCTACCCCGAGGATACCCCTGCCCAACGAAAACGCCGCCTGGCCGATCTGCTGTTGGGGCCAGAACTGGCTGCCCGCGTTTACGGCTCCATGCCGGAGGAACCCTGATGCTTGCGGAACCGATTGCGGTGACGATGATAGTAGCCGATGCCCTGGACGCCCTCGGCGTGCTCTATGCCATTGGCGGCTCGTTCGCCAGTGCGGTGCACGGCGTCATGCGCGCCACGATGGACGCCGACCTGGTGGCCGATCTGCGGATGGAACACGCTGAGCCGCTGGCCCAGGCGTTGGGTGATGCGTTCTACGCCGATGTGGAGATGATGCGTGACGCCATTCGTCATCATGGCTCTTTCAACTTGATCCACCTGGAGACAATGTTCAAGGTAGACATCTTTGTGGCCAAACCGCGTGCTTTCGACCGCGCCCAATTAGCCCGCCGCCAGTTGCACCTGTTGAGCGAGGACTCGCCGCGCCGCGTTTACGTCACCAGTGCCGAGGACATTGTTCTCTCTAAATTGGAGTGGTACCGCATGGGCGGCTGTGTCTCCGACCGGCAATGGCGCGACGTGTTGGGCGTGCTCAAAGTCCAGGGTGGCCGACTCGACCGCAGCTACCTGCGCCGCATGGCCGTCACCTTGGGCGTGACCGACTTGCTAGAACGAGCCTTTGATGAGGCGGGCTGATTATGGAAAGCAGAAAGGAGCCTTCTCGATGACTAAGCCTACCATCGGTTTCATCGGTTTGGGGGTCATGGGCAGGCCCATGGCCAGGAACTTGCTCAAGGCAGGCTATCCTCTGGTGGTCCACAGTCGCAGCCGTGGGCCAGTTGAGGAGCTGGCCGCTGAGGGAGCCAAGTCGGCATTTTCCCCTGCAGAGGTGGCATCCAGGAGCGAGTTGATCATCACCATGCTCCCCGATTCGCCCGATGTGGAGATGGTCGCCCTGGGCGACGATGGTCTCATAGAGGGGGTGAGCGAGGGCGATGTCTATGTTGATATGAGCACCATTGCGCCACCCGTGGCGGTGAAGGTGGCTGAGGCGATGGCCGAGAAAGGTGTGCGCTGCCTTGATGCGCCGGTCAGCGGCGGTGATGTGGGCGCTCAGGAGGGTACCCTGTCCATCATGGTCGGTGGTGACGAGGACCTCTTCAACGAGGTGCTGCCCATTTTCGAGGTGATGGGCAAGACCATCGTGCTTTGTGGCCCAAACGGGGCTGGGCAGACGGTTAAGGCCTGCAACCAGATCCAAGTCGCTTTGAACCTGATCGGCATGGCGGAGGCGCTAGTTTTGGGAGCCAAGGCTGGGGTAGACCCGGCTATCGTGGTCAAGGTGCTCAGTGGGGGTTTTGCTCAGTCACGAGTCATGGATGTGCGCGGGCCGAGGATCATCAGACGTATATTCGAGCCGGGGTTCACAAGCGAGCTGCATTACAAGGACCTCAGCATCGTCTGTGAGACAGCGCGGGCCTATGGCATCTCGCTGCCAGCATCGGCCCTGGCTCATGAGCTATTCGGCGCGATGCAGGCGCAGGGGTGGGGAGATCTCGATCACTCTGCGGTGATGCGGGTCATCGAGCTGCTCTCTGATGTCGAGGTTCGCACGGCGGAAGGATAGGCGCCTCTGACAATAGTACCACTGCGGGCTCGAATCCCGTCGCTCCCGCCAGAAGACCGACCTGCTTGGACCAGGTCGGGTTTTTTCTTTATGGGTATTGCAAACCGTGCTCAGGTATGGTACAATATGCAGTGGCGGCTTTGGCTGAGCCTGGCAACAGATCCACCCACCGGAGGCACAAAGTCACCCACATCTCTGAATGATACCCCCAGTAGGGGGTTGTTCCTTGCACGAGACGCGTGCTTGTGCTATAATAGATATGGATGTCCGCTACCGGCCCGATCCAGTTGAAGGAGAATCTGGTCATGATCCGACGGCAAGCTGGGCTCATAGCGTAGGCGAGTTGACGCCCAGCGTGGCTGCTGTCGCCGTCCCGCTGTGGGATAGCAATGGCACGGTGGTGGCCGCCTTGAGTATCGCCGGTGGGGCCTCCCAATTCGGCGAAGACAAGCTGCCCATGTTGATCAGCATGACCCGTCAGGCGGCCGACGATATCTCCGCTCAGCTCCTGACCTGGCACAGGACGTCAGCTACTGCGGGGCCATAAGAGTGACGACAGCGAAAAGCCATTTCTAAGATCGTCCGTCTGGGCCAGGGGATGGAACGTCGGGATGAGGCGGCTGCCCTGTTGGTCAGTTGCGTCGCCGACCCTGGCGTGCCGGAGCTGCAAGAAGCAGTGAGCATCCCGGTGATCGGAGCTGGGTCGGCGGCGGTGGCCCTATCTCTGGGCCGAGCGGCTGCCAGCGAAGAGGATCGTATTTTACTCGAAAGGAGGGATGCCTATCGCACCAAAATGTCGGATTCTCGCGTTAGTTTAAAAACACAAACAAGGAGGGAACAAATGTCTAAGAAGACGCTGTGCCAACGAGTTGGCCGTAATCTGTTTCTGGTGCTTGTGATGCTGCTGACCTTGGGGGTGAGTGCGGCCAGCGGTGCTCCACCGGCCCAGGAGGAGATGACCTACACGGTTAAGCTGGGGGACAACCTCTGGACCCTGGCGGAGAAGTACCTGGGCACCGGCCCGGCCTACTGGGTCATCGTCGGCGCTACTAACGCCAAATATGAGGAAGATTCCACCTTCGCCTACATCGAGAACCCCAGCCTGATCCATCCCGGCTGGAAGTTCCTCATCCCCAGCGCCGAGGCAGCGGAGGCGTACATCGCGATCGCCAAGGCCGTCCCGTCAGCCGGGAAGAGGGGCCTCAGGGCCACCTTTGCCTGGCCCACCTTCATCGACCCTGCGGTGGGGTCTGACTTCTCCAGTACGTCCTCTCTGTGCAACCTGTATGACACCCTCGTCTTCCCCAACACCGCGGGCGGGGTTGATCCCTACCTGGCGGAGAGCTGGGAGACCTCCGCTGACGGCCTCACCTGGACCTTCCATCTCAAGCAGGGGGTCAAGTTCCACAACGGGAGCGAACTGACGGCCAGTGACGTCGCCTTCAGCATGAATCGACTCCTGGAGATCGGTGAGGGACTCGCCTACGTGTTCCTGGGCACCGTCGAAGACGCCACTGCGCTCGACGACTACACCGTCGAGTTCAAGCTTGCCCAACCGAGTGGCCTCTTCCTCATCAGCCTGATCCGTCTCTACGTTGCCGACGAAGAAGAGGTGATGGACAACATCGTCACCCCAGGACCTTACGGCGACAAAGGTGACTATGGCAAGGAGTACCTGCTGACCCACGACGCCGGCTCAGGTGCCTACAAGGTGAAGGAGTTCCCCCTGGAAGAGTACCTCCTGATGGAGAAGTACGACGGCTGGTTTGGAACGTTCGCCCCGAACCCGCCCGACGAGGTTCGCTTCATCGCCACCACTGAGGCAGCCACCGTGCGGACGCTGATGTCACGGCAGGAGCTGGAGATCACTGACCAGTGGCAGACCATTGAGGCATTGGAGGCGCTCAATGGGATGGAAGGGGTTGACGTGTCCGCCTTCCCAGTCCTCACCGAATTCTACTACATGATCCACACCCAAAATCCGCCCACGGACGACGTCCACTTCCGGCGGGCCATGGCCTACGCCTTCGACTACGATACCGCCGTCGCCCTGGAGTGGCCCGGGACGAAGCAGTCGCGGGGGCCGGTCCCGGCCATCACAGCCGGTCACAACCCAGACGTCTTCGTCTTTGAGCGTGACCTTGACAAGGCGCGGGAGGAGTTGGCGCTATCGGCCTACGCCGATGAGCTCGACGCGTACCCGGTGGAGGTGCACTGGTGCACCGAGGTGCCCCACGAGGAGAAGTTCGCCTTGCTCTTCCAGGCCAACATGGCCGAGGTCGGCATCAAGGTCAACATCGTCTCCACGCCGTGGATGTCCATGGTCGAGGAAGGGGCCACGCTGGAGACCAGCCCTCACATCCAGACCACCTACGTCTCAGCCGACTTCCCCGAAGCGGGTTCCCTGCTGAAGCTGCGCTATCACTCCGACACCGCCCCCACCTGGTCGCAGAACGAGTGGCTGTTGGACGATGAGTTGGATCAGATGGTTGACGACGCCCTGGTCACCGTGGATGAGGAGGAGCGGTACGCCACGTACAGGGAGTTGCAGGACTACATCGTTGACCTCTGTCCGTCTATCTTCCTGTACGACCAGGTTCAAAAGCATGCTTACCAGTCGGCCTACGTGGACTGGCCTGCCGCTCGCGGGGAGGTCATCCCGGTCATGGGTTACACCATGTTCGCGGCCACGATAGGAGTCACTGGGCCATAGGTGCTGCTTATGCGCTAAGGTCGAGCCCCTGAGGGGCCTGAGTGGGCCCCTCAGGGGCTTCGGCTGATTCTGGTCTGAAAAGGTAAAGGTATCATGAAAACCATCGCTTTTATTGCCCGTCGCGTAGTCCATTCCATTTTCGTCCTTTTCGGGCTCTCCCTGGTCATTTTCACCATCTCCCGGATCATGCCCGGCGATCCGGCGCGGATGGCCGTGGGCGCCAGGGCGCCCCAGTGGGTAGTAGATAACCTGCGTGAACAGATGCACCTCAATGACCCACTTCACACCCAGTACTATTACTGGCTTCGCGATGCCCTGCATGGCGATTTCGGCATCTCCCTGGTGACGCGGCGTCCGGTAGCCGACGACGTCAAGGAGTTTTTCCCGGCGACGTTCGAATTGGCCCTTTTTGCTGGCATCATCATGGGTGGAGCGGGCATCCTCTTGGGGACAGTCTCTGCCCAGCATAAGGACAAGTGGATTGACAACGTTGTCCGTGTCATTTCCTATCTCGGGGTGGTGACGCCCTCTTTCGTTTTTGCCATCCTTTTCCTTCTCCTGTTTGGTATGACTCTGAACTGGATGCCGACGATGGGGCGAATCAGCACAGAGCTCTCTCGCCCTTCAGTTGTCACGGGCCTCATCACCATTGATGCCCTATTGGCAGGTGACTTTGCCGTTTTCTTCGACGCCCTGTGGCACCTTATCCTGCCCGGGCTCGCTCTGGCCATGGGGGGGCTGGCCCAGGAGGCCCGCATCACCCGCTCGACCATGTCCGACAATCTGACCAAAGACTACATCGCGTCCGCACGCTCACTTGGCATTCCAGAGAAGGTGATCATGAGGAGTTTCTTGCTCAAGCCTTCCCTGATCCCGACCGTCTCGATCCTCGGTCTCGATTTCGCCGCCACGCTGGGCAGCGCCTTCCTGGTTGAGTTGATCTTCAACTGGCCTGGGATATCCCGCTATGGGATCAACGCCATGTTGCGCAAGGACTTGAACGCCATCGCCGCTGTCATCATGATCCTCGGCGTTGTCTTTATCATTGTCAACATCCTGGTTGACCTCGTCGTCGCTCAACTCGATCCCAGAATTCGATTGGCTCCAGGAAGGGGTGAATAACGTGACAGCACAAACAAGAAGTCCAACCCCTTCGGCTCCGCTCAGGGCAGGTCTGGCCAGGAGCAAAACGGCTGTCGCTAAGGAAAATCTTGGCCGCAACTGGTACAAATTCTCACGCAATCCGATGTCCATCGTCGGGCTGGTCACGGTCCTACTCATCGTCTTCCTGGCCGTTTTCGCCCCGCTGGTCGCCCCGCATCCGAAGCACGCCAGCGCTTTCGTTGACTTCGCCAATGCCAGCAGCCCTCCCTGCCGGACCTATCCGTTCGGCACCGATGTTGTGGGCCGTGACATTTTGAGCCGAATTTTCTTCGGTTTCCGCTTCTCGTTGGTGATGGGAGTGGTCGTTCTGGCCCTGGTGGTTCCTCCGGGAGTGACATTGGGGCTGGTCGCTGGCTACAACCAGGGAACCTGGCTGGACACAGTAATCATGCGTATCACCGACATTTTCCTGGCTGTGCCCCCCCTGGTACTGGCCCTGGCTATATGCTCTGTTCTCACCCCTAACCTGTTCAACGCCATGATAGCCGTCTCCCTGATGTGGTGGCCCTGGTATACCCGGCTGGTCTATGGACTCGCCTCCACGCTGCGGAATGAATTCTTTGTCAACTCAGCCGAGGCGATCGGAGCCAGCAAGGCTCACATTATCTTCAGGGAAATCCTTCCCAACTGCATCTCGCCCATCTTTACCAAGATGAGCCTCGACGTGGGGTGGGTCATTCTCATTGGATCCTCGCTCAGTTTCGTCGGCCTCGGTGTGCAACCACCGAGGCCCGGCCTGGGGACGATGGTCGCCGATGGAGCCAGATACCTGCCGGACCAGTGGTGGATTTCAGTCTTTCCCGCCCTGGCTATCGTAGTCATTGTCCTGGGCTTCAACTTGTTGGGTGACGGCCTGCGCGATATGTTCGCCGCCGAGGAGGTCTGATGAGGTTTGAGATGGGCACTTCCCCCCTTCGACAAGCTCAGGACATCGCCCTGCTGGAAATCAAAGACTTGCACGTTCATTTCGACGTCTACGGGGGCACCCTCAAAGTCCTGGACGGGGTGAACTTCACCGTGCACAGCGGGCAGAAGGTCGGTCTGGTCGGCGAGACCGGCTGTGGCAAGACGACGACGATGAAGTCCATCCTGCGCATCTTGCCCATGCCGCCCGCCCGCATCCCGCGCGGAGAGATCTACTTCAAAGCGCAGGATGTCCTCAAGATGGGAGATGGCGAATTGCGGCAGGTGCGGAGTGAGGGCATCTCGATGATCTTCCAGGACCCGACGGCTGCCCTCAACCCGGTGTTCACCATTGGCCAACAACTGGGGGCTGTGGTTAAGTATTCAATGGAAGGCAAGAAGCTATCCAAAAAGGAGATCCGGGAACGGGCCATCATCCCCTTGAAAGAGGTGGCTCTGCCCGATCCGGAACGGATGCTGGATAGCTACCCCATCCAGCTCAGTGGCGGGATGCGGCAGCGGGTCTGCATTGCCATGGCCCTGGTCGCGAGCCGGGAACTGCTCATCGCCGACGAGCCGGGCACCTCCCTGGATGTCACCATCGAGGACCAGATTCTGCGACTGCTGCACCGCTTGGTGGAGGAAAAGAACGTCTCTGTCATCCTGATCACTCATACCCTGGGAGTGGTGCGGGAGACGACTGACCGGGTTTACGTCATGTACGCCGGTAACATGGTAGAAGTAGCCGACACCGAGGAGCTTTTCGCCCAACCGCTGCATCCCTACACCCGCGGGCTGATGGACGCCGTCCCCAGGCTAACAGGGGGCGGCATCGCCGACGGTATCCCAGGGCGGATCCCTGATTACCTCAACCCGCCGCCCGGCTGCCGCTTCTATCCGCGCTGTCCCCAGGCCATGGATATCTGCCGGCAAGAGAAACCCTCTTTCTACGGTAAGCGAAGCGGCGTCAGCGACAACCACGAGGTCGCTTGTTTCCTCTATCAGGACGGTGGAAAGGGAGCATAGACACCATGACCACTGATATTCTGACCGTTGCCGATCTAAAGAAGTACTTTGTCATCGGGCACAGCGGCATCTTGAAACGGGAGCCCATCACCGTCAAGGCGGTAGATGGCATCTCCTTCGGCGTAAGAGAGGGAGAGACTTTCGGCCTGGTCGGGGAATCCGGTTCTGGCAAGAGTACCGTTGCTTACACGACTATCGGTATGTACCGGCCGACCGAAGGTAGCATCAGCTTTCGGGGGCAGAGCCTGTTCGATGGAAACAAGGAGCGGCCAGTGGCCATCAAGAAAGAGATACAGATTGTCTTCCAGGATCCAGGCTCGTCTCTGAATCCAAGGCGGAGTATCAAACAGATCCTGGAGTTGCCGCTTCAGGTTCACCGCCGGGACGAGAATCGGCTGGAGCAGATCGTGCGGCTGCTGGAGATGGTGGAGTTGCCGCCGGATTACATGCAAAAGTATCCCCAGATGTTAGGCGGAGGCGAGAAACAGATGGTAGCCATCGCCCGGGCGTTAGCCACCGATCCCTCCTTCGTCATCCTCGACGAGCCAACCTCTGCCCTGGATGTGTCTATCCAGGCCAAGATTATCAACCTCCTCATTCAGTTGCAGGACGAGTTTCATCTTTCCTATTTGTTCATTACCCACGATCTGAGCCTGATGCGCAACGTGGCCTCGCGGGTGGCCATCATGTACCTGGGCAAGATCTGCGAGGTCGCCGAGGCGGCCGAGTTCTTCCGCAACCCGTACCACCCATACACACGAATGCTCCTCTCCTCCATTCCGGTCATCTCAGAAGAGGAGGAGAAGCTCAAGCCCAAAAAGATTATCTCCACCGGCGAGATCCCGAGCCCGGTCAACGTCCCCACCGGTTGTAGCTTCCACCTTCGCTGCCCCGCCAAGCTGAATGTCTGTTCTGAGGTGGACCCGGTGATGGTTGAGGTGGAAGGCCAAACGGGTTTGGCACGGCATACGGTTCGTTGCCATCTTTACGGTCAGACTTCGGCGAGCCCTTCGGCTGAGTTTACACTGAGCGTAGTCGAAGTGCTCAGGACAGGCTCAGTCGAGCCGTCCGACCAGGAAGGCGGCGGACGCTGAGGAGGGAATCATGAAGCAGAGAATCTTGTACATTCACCCCGTAGGACCCGTAGGAGTCGAGATGGAAGAAGGGCTCCAGTTCTTAACGGGTCAGAAGCAGGAGGGGACAGAGCTGACCATGGTCACTCTGCCCCGTGGCCCGGAGCACCTGGAGTATCGTTACTACGAGGCGCTGGTTCTGGTAGACATCTTGCACCTCGTCAAAGAGGCCGAACACCAGGGGTTCGACGCGGCGGTCATCGGCTGCTTCTACGACGTGGGGCTGCAAGCTGCCCGCGAGGTGGCAGAGCGAATGGTGGTAGTAGCCCCCTGTGAGGCATCCACCCACATTGCCGCCACTCTGGGAGACAAGTTCTCCATCATCGTAGGGCGCAGGAAGTGGATTCCGGAGATGATGGAGAACGTGGTCAGATATGGCATGAAGGAGAGGCTGGCCTCTTTTAAGTCAGTGGACCTGGGGGTGCTGGAGTTTCACCAGGACGAGCAGGAGACGGCCCGCCGATTCCGGGAGGCCGGGCGGGAAGCCGTAGAGCGTGATGGAGCTGAGGTGCTCATCCTGGGTTGCACCGCCACCTATGGGTTCTATCGTGAGCTCCAGGAAGAGTTGGGCGTGCCGGTCATAGACTCTATGATCGCCGCCTTCAAAACCGCCGAGTTCGCGGCCGAACTGGAGAACCGATTCGGGTGGAGCCACAGCAAGATCGGGGGCTACGAATCGCCTCCCCCAGAGGAGTTCACCCCCTGGCGACTGGAGGAGCAGTACGACCTTGGCGATATGAGGACTTGGCTGCGGGGATGGTGAGAAAGGTCTCTCCGACTAGCTATACAGAGAGGGGGTGGTAGCCTGTAATGATTCAGTCTAGGTTCGTATAGTTCAGCGGTCAGGGACGCGTGCTACGGGTAGCAGGGCCCGATAGTTCCGCTCTCTGCCAATGAAGCCAGACTGGGGACTGGGGTCTCGGCCGCCAGAACACTAATTCGATAAGCAAGAAGGAGAAAAGAAATGAGAAAGATCGAAGAAAGTGATGCGGTGAAGGCGCTGCGTCGAAAGATCACGCGGCGGCGATTCGTGCAACTGGTAGGAGGAGGTGTTGGCGCTGCGCTGGTGGCTCGCTGCACACCGGCCCCTCAGCCGACGCCCACGCCAACGGCAGCACCTAAGGCGACGCCCACACCGGTGCCCCCTACGGCAACACCGGTCCCAGCCATAACGCCGCAGGTGCTTATTTATGCCGGCGGCCAGGACATCCCCACCTTGGATCCCCGTGATCGCGGTGACTACTCGATCAACTGTATGATGAGGGCGCTCTACGACTCACTCTGGTGGCAGGAAGGATGGCCGCCCAGACTGACGCCCGGTCTCTGCACCCATTATGAGGTCTCTGACGACGTCAGAGAATGGGTCTTCCATCTGGATGAGCGAGCCAAGTTCCATGATGGCACGCCACTGACGGCGGAAGCGGTCGAATGGACTCTCAAGGGCATCTTGAGCTTCCAGAGGCCGCGTGCAGCCAACCTCCTGCCAGTGATGGACGAGGACAGCATAGAGGTAGTGGACAACCACACCTTGCGCATCGTGCTCACCACACCTTTCGCCGACCTGCCCTGGCTTCTGGGATACGGGGGAGGCCCGTTCATTGCCAATCCCGAGGAGGTCATGAAGCACGAGGAGGGCGGCGACCAGGGAGAGAAATGGCTGCTGGAGAACGCGGCTGGGTCCGGGCCCTTCGTCATCAAGCGCTGGGAGCCTGGAACGGTCTATGAGCTCGAGGCAGTGCCAGACTACTGGCGAGGATGGCCGGCAGAGGGGCGGCTGGCAGGCGTGATCTGGAGGATCATCCGCGACTCTGCGGAGAGGCGAATGGCTTTGCTGGCCGGAGAGATTGACATCACCGATACAGTCGCTGTGGATGACCTGCCCTTGATTGAGGCCAATGTTGGTACCCACGCGGAGGTGAATCCAGGCTTCTTGACCGGCTACATCAAGATGCACAACCAGAAGGAGCCCTTCAACGACCTCAACTTCCGCAAGTTCATGGCCCATGCCTTTGACTACGAGGGGTTCGTCGCCACGCAAGGTGGGCCAGAGCTGTGCCCCCTGATTACGGGCTGTCTGCCCGATGGCGTGCCAGGCCATGACCCCAACGTCCAGCCAATCTACCGGCAGGATCTGGAGAAGGCCAAGGAGTATCTGGACAAGACACCCTGGGCGGATGGGGGACTGGAGATAGACTTCATCTATGTGACCGGCTTGCCCTTCGAGGAGGCCATGGGCACGATGTTGGCTGAGCCTTTGGCGCAGTTCGGCATTACGGTCAACCTGGTTCCCAAGGTCTGGCCGGATATGGTTGCCATGTCCACGCACCCAGAAACCGGCGCAGATACACTCTGCGTCTTCGATGATATGGGCCCGGTGGCCACGCAGTGGTTCAGGTACGAGTACTACTCTGGTTTCTGGGACAAGCCGGAGGGAGGCAGCTTCCAGTCAGCTTGCTTCTACAAGAACCCGGAGTTCGATGCCCTCCTAGAGCGGGCCGAGGGGACAGCGGACGAGGAAGAGCGCCTGCAACTGGTCGCGGACATGCAGCGGATGGTCATGGAGGACATCCCGGCGGTCATGACCTACACCATGCCCAACATGCTCGGCTTCTCGGACCGGGTCAAAGGGTACGAGTACACGGGATACATAGCCCTGGACTTCTGGCCCTTGTGGATAGAGGAGGCTTAGCGGATAGCTTGGTGGTGAGGGAGGGAATCCTCCCTCACCACCAGTCCATAAAGGTGACTACTCAGCCTACCCTCCCGCAGGTTGCTTTTGTCGGTCTGGGTATCCGAGCATTTGCCCGGAGTGAGCGTTTTGCCCGATACTACCGACTAAACCTGCGGGAGGGTGAGTAGTTACCCATAAAGTGTCATTGCGAGGCACGGTTTTTGTGCCGAAGCCTGTCCTGAGCTTAGCCGAAGGGCAATCTCCAATTCGCGGGGTGGGGATTGCGGCAATCCAAGGGATTGCTTCGCAAAAACCGCTCGCAATGACACAAGCCGAACAAGAGAAGGTGAGCTGTGGGACTTCGTTACTACTTGATACGGCGACTGCTACTAATCATACCAGTGCTCATTGGTTTGTCTATCGTGACTTTTGCCATCTCTCATCTGGTGCCGGGGGATCCAGTCAGGCTGGCCGCTGGACCTCAGGCTACTGCGGAACAGATCCACAAGCTGGAGGAGGAATACGGTCTCGACAAGCCCTTGCCTGTGCAGTACCTTAGCTACATGCAGGGCGTCCTCAGGGGTAATCTTGGTCAGTCCATGATGAACCGCCATCCGGTGGCCATGGACCTGAGGCGGTATTTTCCGGCCACTTTCGAGTTGGTAGTTGTCTCCACGATCTTGGGGGTGATCATTGGGGTGCCGATGGCCATGGCTGCTGCTGTTTTCAGGGACAGATGGCCTGACCAGGTATCCAGGATGGTCGCTCTCTCCTCCATCAGCATGCCCGTCTTTTGGCTGGGCATGATCTTGCAGTTGCTTCTGGGCATGACTCTGCATCTGTTGCCCATCAGTGGGCGCTTTGATCCCCGCACTCCTTTTCCTCCCAATGTGACCGGTATGCTGTTGGTTGACAGCCTGCTGGCCGGCGACTTGCCCAAGTTTGGCATAGCTTTGAAACACATTGCACTGCCCGCCTTCTGCCAGTCCTTGATCGCCATAGCCCTGATCACCAGGCTATTGAGGGCAGACATCCTGGAGGTGATGCAGCGGGATTTCGTCACCATGGCCCGAGCCAGCGGCCTTCCAGAGCGAGTTATCCTCTTCAAGTACGTGCTCAAGAATGCCCTCATCGCCACAGTGGCTATGCTGGGGTTCCTCGTCGGTTGGCAGTTGAGCGGTTCGGTCATGATAGAGACCGTCTTTGACTGGCCAGGCATAGGCCTATACGCTGTAAAATCTGCCATGACGTTGGATTTTCAACCTGTCATGGGCATTGCTCTGTTTGTGGGTTTGCTGTTTACACTCGTCAACCTGCTGGTTGACATCTCATATGGAGTGATTGATCCGCGGATCCGGTACGGGTAGGCGTCCCCCTTTGAGGACGGACAAGAGCTATGAGCGTGTTGGATGAAGCCCGAGGCTGGTGGGGCCGTTGGCGAGCAGAGAACCAGGGCCTTATTGATGAGTGGAAGCGGGGCCTATACCGTTTTCGACAAAGTCGTCTCTCTATCGTTGGTGTAACCATTATCATCTCTCTTCTTTTTGTTGCCTTCACCGGTAGGAACTGGGTACCATATCCGGACGATTCCGCGTTTACCACACACGTCGAGATACGTTTGCAGGGGCCTACCCGCGATAATCTCTTCGGCACCGATGAATATGGGCGCGATATCTTCACGCGTACCGTCTGGGCGACTCAAACCTCGCTAATTGCAGGAACCGTGATCGTCCTGGTGGGTGGTCTCATCGGCATCATCCTGGGTGGTATCGCTGGCTACTTTGGCGGCCTGGTCAACGAAGTCATCATGCGCCTCACAGACATCATGTTGACCATGCCTGGCATCTTCCTGGCTCTTGCCATTACGGCTGCTCTGGGGCCTAGCATCCTCCACGCCATGATGGCCCTATCCATCACCTGGTGGCCTGGCTACTGTCGCCTGGTACAGGCCCAGGTGCTTTCCATACGCGAGGAGGACTATGTCGAAGCCGCGCGATGCATCGGTGCCAGCCGCCCTCGCATTATATTTAATCACATCTTGCCCAACTGTCTGTCCGCCATCGTGGTGAAGGCCTCCATGGATTTCGGTTTCGCGGTCCTGAACCTGGCTGCACTAGGCTTCATCGGGGTGGGAGCTCAACCTCCGGTTCCCGAATGGGGAGCCATGATCTCCAAAGGGCGGGAGTTTCTTCCCTACGGTTGGTGGTATTCCACCTTCCCCGGGCTTGCTATGTTCTTGACCGTGTTTGGCTTCAACATGCTGGGCGATGGATTGCGGGATATCTTCGACCCGAGAGCGCGCAGGTAGCCCTCAGTCCTTGGGCCTGAGGACCAAGGGCCGTCAGGAGAGGGTCCGATCTATGAAGAACGAGTTGTTGGTAGAGATCAAAGACCTTCGTCTGGATTTTCACACTTTCGATGGCATCTCCAAGGTCCTGAACGGGGTCAACCTCAAGATTTGGCGGGGAGACATACTGGGACTGGTCGGGGAGACCGGCTGCGGCAAGACCATGACCGCCCTCAGCATTCCCCGCCTGATACCTTGTCCTCCAGGTGAGATCACCAGCGGCCAGGTGTTGTTTGAGGGAGAAGATGTTCTGCAAAAGACGCAAGAAGAGACACGGTTACTCAGAGCCTGTAAGCTGGCCATGATCTTCCAGGATCCTACCACCAGCCTGAACCCTGTGTTTTCTATCGGCGAGCAGATGATAGATATTATCGGCTCCAGACGAGACACTTCTAAAGCGTCGAGGCTGAGTCTTCTGGGGGGGCTGGGAAGTATCGTCCCGGAGATCAGAGGACTACGACAGGCGGCCAGGGAAAGGGCGATAGAGATGCTGCAGAGAGTTGGCATCAGCGACGCTCCGAAGAGAATTGACGACTACCCTCACCAGTTCAGTGGCGGGATGAGACAGCGGGTATTGATCGCCATGGCCTTATCAGAGACGCCCAGCCTGCTCATCGCCGACGAACCGACGACGGCGCTTGACGTGTCTATTCAAGCCCAAATTCTGCGGCTCATTGAAGAGCTGGTACAAGAGTTGACCCTCTCCACGCTCCTGATTACCCACAATCTGGGCGTAGTCGCCAAGATGTGTCAGCGGGTGGCGGTGATGTATGCTGGCGTGATAGTAGAATGCGGCAGTGTCATAGACATTTTCAAGAACCCAAAGCACCCTTACACCCTTGGTCTGATGAGGGCCATTCCCACGTACGGTACGAGGAGAGGAGAGATCAAGGGGATTCCGGGATCAGTGCCCAACTTCCTCGATCCTCCAGCGGGCTGTAGGTTTCACCCCCGCTGCGAGCACGCCACTCCTCGCTGTGCCGAGGAACCGCCACCAGCACCAATGGAGATCGCGCCTGGCCCTTGGTCCTTTGGCACTTTGTCCTCAGGACAAAGTACTGAGGGCCCAAGGACAAAGGGCCATGAGGTCAACTGTTTCCTGTACTCTTGAGCGGAAGTTGTCATGAGCGAAACTTTGCTAGAAGTGCGCAATCTAAAGAAATACTTCCCGGTACGTGGCGGACTCTTTCAGCGGCGGATAGGACATATCGAAGCTGTGGACGGGATTGACCTGAGCATCGAGCAAGGGCAGTCCTTTGGATTGGTCGGGGAGTCAGGTTCGGGGAAGACAACCGCGGGCAAGACGATCCTACGCCTCATTGAGCCCACAGAGGGGGAGATCATCTTCGAGGGTCAGGACCTGTGTCAGTTGTCAGAGTCGGAGATGCGTCAGCGTCGGGCCGACATGCAGATGATCTTTCAGGACCCCTACTCCTCGCTGAATCCGAGGAAGACGGTGAAGAAGATCGTTGGTGAGCCTTTGGTGATTCACAAGTGGGCCAAGGGCCGCGCCCTGGATGACAGAGTCCGCGAGTTGATAAGTCTCGTGGGATTGATGGAGGATCATCTCTACCGGTATCCGCACGAATTCAGTGGCGGGCAGAGGCAAAGGATAGGGATTGCTCGCGCTTTGGCGCTGGAGCCAAAGATGGTGATCCTCGATGAACCGACTTCGGCCTTGGATGTGTCGGTGCAGGCTCAAGTCCTGGACCTTCTGCTCGAGTTACAACGCAGGTTGGACCTGACCTACCTGTTCATTTCCCACGACCTGGCTGTTATCCGCTACATTTGTGATCGAGTGGCGTTGATGTATATGGGCAAGATTCTGGAATTGGGCTCCGTGGAGGACATCTTCCAACAGCCCATGCACCCGTATACTGAGGCATTGCTCTCAGCGATGCCGGTGGCGGACCCGGAGTACAAAGCGGAAGAGATCATCCTGGAGGGAGAGATATCAACTTTAGGTGGTGAAGAGGGCACCTGTCGTTTTGCCCCCCGTTGTCCGGCGCGAAAGAGCGATCGCTGTACTGAAGAGGAACCTGTATTGAAGCGGTTGAGCGACGGGCATCTGGTAGCCTGTCACCTCTATGACCAGACTTCGGAAGTCTCGGAAGTGCCTTGAACTGACGAAGTTTGAGCTCATTCTAAGCCAATCTCGTTTCGGAAGACCCATCTCAAGACTTCCGAAGTCTGATTTGAAATTCAAAGGACGTCTCATTATGGAGGTTTTCGAAGCCATCAAAGCTAGAAGAAGCATAAGGCAGTTCACCGATGAACCGATAGGGAAGGATGCCCTGGAGAAGCTTCTGGATGCGGCCAGATGGGCTCCAACAGCCAGCAACCAGCAAAGGTGGAGGTTTGTGGTTGTTACCTCACCGCCGGTGAAGGAACTCATCAGGAAATTCGCCCCTGGCATCTTCATCATGCCTGCTGCCTTCATCGTTATCTGCGCGGAGAAAGAACCGGGGGCAAATCCGTGGGCCGAGGCGACATATCTGGCCGACTGTGCCATCGCAGCACAAAACATCATGCTGGCTGCCTATGAAATGGGTATCGGCAGTTGTCCCGCCCTCTCCTATGCAAAGGTTGCCGTCCAGGAGATTCTGAACCTCCCAGAGGATGTTGAGCCCTTATTGATCGTCACCTTGGGTTACCCGGCCGAGGACCCCGAACCACCTCCCAGGCTGGAGCTGAATCAGATTGCCTTCATGGACGAGTATGGAAAGGAGTGGACATCATGAGCCAGCGCATGGTAGTCTCCGAAGAGCATCTTTATGAAGTGCTTTCTTTTCTGGTTTCGAGCGCTCACCTGTGCGTCGTTGAGCCAAGGCTCTATGGCACTTTTCGCCTGACTGACGCCGCCTGCAGGCTGATCGGCTTCGCCCTTGAAAGCGGGCAATTGGAAGACGATCAGTTCCTGCGCGAGTTCAAGGAGGACGCGGACAAGAGAAAGCTATTGATCATGACAGATGAAGAAGCTTATTTCGAGTTTCTGGAGGACGCAACGCGAAAGATGGCGAAAGAGATGAAGAGAAGGGCCTGTCCTGAGCAGGGCTTGCCCTGAGCAAAGTCGAAGGGTCGAAGGGCTGCCGCCACGAAAAGCGGCTAGTCAGAACCAAATCCATCATTGATAAGGAGGATACGTTGTCATGAGAATGGGGGTTGATGTGGGAGGTACCAATACGGATGCTGTGCTGATGGACGGGACAAAGGTCGTGGGTTGGTTCAAGACACCCACCACGCCAGACGTTACCAGCGGCATTACCACAGCCATGAGGACGGTGTTGGAGCAGACAAAGATACCGGCAGACCAAATCAAAGCCGTAATGATCGGCACGACCCACTTCACCAACGCGGTGGTGGAGCGAAAGAGGTTGATGAAGACCGCCGCTGTCAGGTTAGGACTGCCTGCCACCGAGTGTTTGCCACCTATGGTGGATTGGCCTCCTGAGCTGAGGGACACCATCGGCGATCACAAATACCTGGTGCACGGCGGTCACGAGTTCGATGGCAGGGAGATATCGCCTCTGGATGAGAGTGAGATTCGTGAGGTGGCCAGGGAGATCAAGTCCAGAGGGATCCGAGCAGTGGCCATCTCGGCCGTTTTCTCTCCTGTAAACAGCTCCTTTGAGGAACGAGCGGCCGAGATCATTCAGAATGAGATACCTGATGTGTCCATCAGCCTGTCCCACGAGATCGGACGCATGGGTCTTCTGGAACGAGAGAACGCGGCTATCCTCAACGCTTGCCTGGGAGATTTGGCCAGGGCGATAGTAGAGTCTTTCAGGAAAGCCCTGGTGGAGATGGAGATAGACGCGCCTTTCTACCTGAGCCAGAACGATGGCACCTTAATGAGCGCAGAATTCGCTGAGAAATATCCGGTGTTGACCTTTGCCTCGGGACCTACCAACAGCATGAGAGGGGCCGCCTTCTTGTCCGGGGCAAAGGATGCCATGGTGGTGGACGTTGGAGGTACGACATCGGATGTGGGGATGCTGTTGCGTGGTTTCCCCCGCGAGGCTTCTGTCGCCGTGGACATCGGCGGCGTTCGTACCAACTTCAGGATGCCCGACGTCTATTCCTTTGGGCTGGGGGGAGGAAGCATCATCTCTCAAGAACCTCTGAAGATAGGGCCTCAAAGCGTCGGCTATGAGCTTATTACCAAGGGGCTGGTATTCGGGGGGAGTGTGTTAACGGCGACGGACATCGCTGTGGCAGGTGGGTTGGCCGACATAGGTGACCGTGGCGCAGTGAAAGGTCTGGATGCTGCGCTCGTTCGGCAAGCCCTGGATGAGATGCAGTCTATCGTGGAAACCGCTGTGGACCGGATGAAGACCAGCGTTGAACCTATCCCGCTGATTCTCGTCGGCGGCGGTGTCATTCTGGTTTCCAGAAAGGTGGAGGGGGCCTCCGAGATGGTCAAGCCTGAGCACTACCCTGTGGCTAACGCCATCGGTGCGGCCATAGCCCAGGTAGGAGGTGAGACCGATCGGATATTCGCCCTGGCGGAGCTTCCCAGGGATGAGGCCCTGGCCCAGGCCAGAGAGGAAGCCAGCGAAAAGG
>Ga0209986_10001789_pt1 | contig 20258 bp, 20 predicted proteins | sample BlataG_FD_183168 | JGI IMG/M metagenome (GOLD analysis project Ga0209986, IMG submission 183168) | Deep subsurface microbial communities from Black Sea to uncover new lineages of life (NeLLi) - Black_00105 metaG (SPAdes) (version 2) | ecosystem: Environmental > Aquatic > Marine > Oceanic >... | reverse complement strand
TGTTAAGGATGGAAAGGGAAAGGTTTTGCTTGAAATACCAGTGACTGTAGGAGTTATCGGTGTTGTGCTTGCTCCTTGGCTTGCGGCTTTAGGCGTGATTGCTGCTTTGGCTACGGATTGTACGGTGGTTGTTGAAAGAAGAGAATAACCCTGCTTGCTTTGAAATATCAGAGCGGCTCAAGACCTCAGAATCTGGAATGTCGGAATATATGGTTGAGCAAACCGCAAAATAATGTCTCAGACCTAGACTTGAAAGCCTTAGGCAAAAACGCGTAGCAGCTATAACCTGCGCGCTAGATTCTCTATTGGCATCTCTTCAGATTTGTGTAATGCGTTAATCTAAAAAAAGGGGTTTGCGGGCGGAGATATCACCCGTGCGTATCAGCGACAACGTTGTTTCTCATGAATTTGCTGTATTCCATAACTTCTCAGTATATCGGCTTTCAATAATTGTTCATTCATCCATCGAAGATTATCATGAGCTAAAAAAGTGTCAGATATCTCTTTCTTGGCAACCTTCAAATCGGGAGTTGACTCAAATGCAGACATTCCGAGTGCTCTCTTGAAAGATACGGCCAATCGACCACGGATGGCCTTTCTTATCCAGACCGTTTTCTTGAAGTGGAATCTTTTCATCACGATCACCTTAATAGAGATAGAGCAAAAGAAAAACATAGGGATTGTGCCGTCACGTGACTGGTCTGATCTATCGTCATATGACGGCTAAACCTATATATGCAATGCAGGCAAGACTTTACTTAGGTGTTTCCGAAATGACGCTGTTTCAGGTTGCATTGAAAGTCGCGTCCAATTCTTTTTTCATAGACTTATCGCGGAGGTTTCCATCAGCAAAAATATTCATCTGGTGTAACAGAGAAAACGATGTTCTTGAGGTGATTGTGAAAAACTCAGAGGATTACCCCCTTGTCATGGAGCAAATCCGTGCACGCCCCATTATGGGAATTCTTGAGGAAGTATCTGATGACCGCAGGATTTACCTAAATGTGACCGAATGTCACTGTATGAATCAGGACACATTAGTCAGACACATTGGTGAACTGGACATTCTTAACATTTTCCCGAACATGATAGAAAACGGTTGGGCATATCATCGTCTTATAGTGTTCAAACATGAAGATTTCGAAGAGCTCTTAAGACGCTTTGACAATTGGGGATGGATTTACAAGATTTTGCGCAAGGTTCCCTTCGATGGTTTTATTGCAAGTTCGTTGACACTTACGGCTGACGCCTTATTTTCGGATTTGACTGAAAAACAGATAGATGCTCTCTTAACAGCGCACAGAAATGGCTATTATATGCTGCCGAGAAGAGCGGATGTTCAAACGATAGCCGCCAAAGAGCGAGTGCCGAGAACAACATTTCAAGAACACCTCAAGAAAGCTAAAAACAAACTTCTTGCAGCCCTCGTTCCATATATCCAACTATTTAATCACGCGCCGATCGAGAAAAGAAAAAGTCTTCAGGTGGCATAAGATCGCACTCACCACAGAAAACGGGAGCTTGCGAGCGCGAGGCCTGCAACAGAAAAATAAGCAGCCATAGTTATCTTCGTAGCTAGGATACTCTAACGTCTATGAAAATACTTGTACTAGATACGACTGTTGATTTTAAAGCGCTAAATGGGTTATTCTATCTTTGCAATTATCAAGATTAGTCCCAGCGCTAAAACTGTGATGCCTAGAAATCCGAAAAATCCCGTGTAATCACGCAGTGCTTGAGTGCTTGTGAACGTGTAATATGTGGATAAGGCGCCGATAATGACTAGTATCAAGCCAAAAAATTTTTCGGCGACAACCAATCCGAAACCGCCTTCCTCACTCATATCTAACTCTTCCCTATTTAGTGTGCTTTTACATAAGAACGACGTACAGTTATTTTAAATTTCCTCATGCTCACTTAGTTTCTTCAAGCTTAGTCGGCAAGTACTCATCCACAATGTATGTTAAACCGTACCTGCTGAAGGCTTCTTGCTCCGCCTTCTTCCTTATTTTCAAGAATGTCTTAATTTCTCTCTGCCACAGCGGATCCTTATAACGTGGGTCCCTCTGCAACTCATAAAGCCTCTTTATGTCTACTTCGTCCAGTGGATCCGTCGGCAGTTTATAATCGACGATGTCTGTTGCCCAGACTCCGCTCCATTTAGCATCAGGTGTGGTCAGTTCCCTTAGGTGTGCAGCGTTTGCGGAACCCGAGATTATGACCATAGCTATGTGCATTCCCCATGGGTCGCCGTCTGTAAAGATGTAGACTGGTATGTCCAGTTCTCTGCTAAGCCTTCTAATAAAGTGCCGTGTTGCTCTTGGGGCTTGTCCAGCCGTTAAGACAAGTAGGGAATTGAACTTCTTGTGCACGTTCTCCTCTACAAACCGTGTGAACAAACCGCCCTTCTCTATGGCTATGACCTTGTCCGCTGTTGTGCTCACAAACTCTGATGAGGTCAGAGCTGGCCCAATCATAACACCGTCTGGGTGAGAAGTTAGATTCAATGTTTTTCCTTCGTATCCGGGCACTGTATATTCTATTGTTAGGTCGCCGAACACTGCTGAACGTTCTTCTGGAAAGATGTTGAAATCTTCTCTAGACAACCCTAAAACTGTTTCTAAATCGGTTATGATGTTGTTTGATTCTTGCTGGTCCGTAAATTTCATCTCGTATGCTTGTGCAGAATAGTAAACATCTCTCAGGGTTGATGTTTTACGGTGAGAAGTGAGTTCGCGGGAAAATAATGCCGTCCAAACAAGTTGTGTGAAAGGTCTTATATGACGTATGTTGCGGGTGTGCCTTCGAACTTTTCTGTCTCCCAAAATATACTGTCTTACTTGGGGGTCATAACGGATGTTTTCCGTTGAGCGACTCGGCATCTCTACTGAAGGGAAATATCCATCATCGATCTGTTCATAAATTTGAAGCCCTAAATTCTCCAAACTTGCTATGACTTCTTTTTTCCTTTCCATCATGATGCTTTTATGTTTCCTACGTTCCAAACCTCTTCACACTCCTCAAGAGTTTTTTTATATCTGGATTTTTTTCCTTACCAGCAAGTTGAGTTGAGAACTCAGCTATTTTTGGCAAGTACTTGCTGAAAATGTCAAGCCTTTTCCGATCTCTGCTTACGTGTTCCCTCCTCGTTAGAAAACGTTGAAGTCGGCGTGCGGCCTCCCGCAATCCGTTGGCCATTTCTTTTCTGACCTCTGGTCTGTCGGCTATGAATTCTTTTCCAACAGTTTTGTATGGAATCTTGGTGCTGCAAATATGTGTTGCTATGGCGATGGGCATGTCGGGTGTAACTTTGTATCTTCGCCAATTCATGGAATTCATCACTATTGTTGAGACATCACTTGCTTCATCATAGAGCAATGGGATTCTGTTAGCGAAACGATAGATTAGGAAGCTTCCTTTCCTTGGGATTTCTCCACCATAAGCAATTGCCACTTCGACGATGAAGGGATGGCCAGCGTAGGTTGACGGTCTGCGCTGATGAACAGCGATGAACTCAGGCTCTAACTCCTTTGAAATGCCTGCCTTTAACAGCTTCTCACCCAAAGGAGATAAGCAACTTGCATTTGGAGGTAAGAATTCCGTAAATTCTTTTAGCATGCGCATCAACCGAACAACTTCCTCGTGTGAAAGTCTCTTAGGATTTTTAGATGGGCTTATGTTGCTGAATTCCAAAAATTTCTTTGCAGTTATTTCGCCGATCCTATGAAAATGATTTCTCAGAAAGTCAGACATGTTCCGAAAAGTCGTCACGTGTATGAGGCGCTGCAGAAGCTCCACGTCAACGCCATATGGGTGAGGCAAAGTTTCCTTCGGGGGGTCAGGCATTTCCTCAGTGACTCTTGTAAACTTGTATAACATACCTTTAGGGTCAACGAAAGTTAGATTTGCATATGGATTCACCATAGCTGTTTGCTTGAAGTATTCCAGAATTTTAGGCATAGCCCTACTGTAGTCGCCTTCAAGGCTGAACTCTACTATTGTTCCGCGCCATCTTTCTTTGTTTATGAGAACTTTTCTGTCAAGTATGAGTGGTCTATTTCTCTGGATGTCGATTCTCAGCGTGTACGAGTAGATTTTCGACATGCCTGTGCTTGAAATTATGCGAGCGGGCTGATGTGTTGTGATTTGTCCATATAGAATCGCCATTTTTCCGCCTAAGCCGAAGGTTCCTCTCTGCTGTTTCGGCTTGTATTTTGAGCCGTAAAGCACTTGTCCAAAGGCTGACGGTATATGTCTCGGCGGAACTCCCATACCGTTGTCTTTAATCCTTAACCTGAAAACATTTGTTTCTTTGTCCGTTTCGTTTGCGTATGAAAGCCTGACGTAGATGTCTGGTGGGACTTTGAGGCTTTCAGCGGCATCTAAAGAGTTTTCTACAAGCTCTCTTACGGCTGCGAAAACAGCTCGGGTGGGGTTTGTAAATCCAGCTATGTCACGGTTTCGATAGAAGAAGTCAGCAGCACTTATCTCTTCAAAGGTTGTCCTAGCCACTTAAGCCTCCACCACACCCTCTCTCACGCAAATCACTTTTACGATATGCTCTGCTCATTCATTAATTTAACTACACTTTTTCAGTGAATTCTGTTCATTTCCTGAAAGGATAGGGCAGCAAATCTCTGAAAGTCTCTACTTCAACCGTTTCAAACAAAATTCTGCCATTTTCCGCTTTTGCCATAACAATTTCAATTTTGAGGTTTTTCGCAAAATCATAAATGTACTGCAGGCATGCTCCGCACGGTCTAGGTTCACATTGACTGCCTGCATCCACGACTATGGCTACTTCATTGATTTTTCGGCTGCCATGCAAAACAGCGTGGTTGATTGCGCATCTTTCAGCGCAAATGCCAAGTCCGGAAACCCAACTCTCAACATTGCAGCCACTATAGATTTCACTGTCTTCTGCAAGAACAGCGGCTCCTACCTTACAACCCCAAAGTACATGTGCATTGTTCATAGCCTTCAGAGCGGCATCCAAAAGTTTTTTCTCCGTTTTCCCTATTTCACTCATCTCCACTTCCCTCTAAACGAACTTTTCATTACGTGCTAGCTTGTCGATGAACGTACATAATAGTGTTCTCCAATCTCTTTTTGAAACTTATCAAGCTTCGAGCCGTCTTTATTAACCCGAGGTCTCTTCGTAGTCGGGTCTCTTCGGAAAGTAACTTTCATCTCTTTCAGAAACATGTTCATTCCGTCCCTTAGGCTAGTCAGAGGCTTTGCTATGCCCTCAACTCCTGGTTTTCCAGTGAAAACCATCAAGCGATCAGCTATGAAATCTTGTGTAACAACATCGTGTTCAACGACGAAGGCTGTAACGTTATATGTTTCAACAACCCTGCGAATAGCTCGCGCCATGTTCAACCTTTCTTCCACATCCAAATAAGCGCTTGGTTCATCAAGCAGGTAAAGCTCAGCCTTTCGCGATAGACATGCTGCAATCGTAACTTTTTGCAGTTCTCCCCCGCTCAGTTCTGCTATATTTCTGTCCAAGAGCGTGTTTATGCCTAAAGGTTTGAGGACTTCGGTCTTGTACCAGCTTGAAATGAAGTTTTCTTTAGCGATGCTCTTTAAGAGTTCTTGGACTGTTCCCTCATATTCCCCTGAAATGTATTGTGGTTTATAACTTACTTCCAACTCGCCAAACTTTTTTCCATCATCAGTCTTTTCAATTCCAGCCAAAATCTTCACAAAAGTTGTTTTGCCTATACCGTTAGGTCCCAGAATACCAATAATCTCTCCCCTTTTTATCTCCCCGGGATGCACAACAAGTTCAAACCCTTTGAATGTTTTCTTTATTTGCGTCCATTTCAGCAATGTTTCGCCAACCACAAAGCTTACTGTGGGCGGCTTTTCATGGAACATTATGGCTTCTTTTCTAAATCTAACGTTCTCGTCCCGAATATAACCTTGCAGGTAAATGTTTATTCCCGTTCTAACGCCATGGACGTGAGACACAATGCCGTAAACCCCTGGTTCTCCATAAAAGATGCATATTTGATCCGACAAGTAATCTATTATAGCCAAGTCGTGCTCAGCTACAATCACTGTTTTCTCATCTTTTCTTAGGCTTCTTATGGCTCTGGCAACCTCAAGTCTCTGTTTCACATCTAGAAAGCTCGACGGTTCATCAAGAAGGTACACGTCAGCTTCACGGCATATGGTTGCCGCCACTGCCACACGCTGCAGTTCTCCTCCACTCAAAACCTCAAGCGGACGGTTCCAAACCTGTTTAAGTTCAAGCTGACTCGCAATTTTTCCAAGCTTTCCTCGTTCATCAACTTTTTCTAGAAGTTCTCCAACCTTTCCGGAGATGGCTTTCGGAATCTTATCAACATACTGAGGTTTATGGGAAACCTCAAGTTCGCCTTCACTCATCTTTTGGAAGTAATCTTGAAGTGTTGAGCCTCTGAAATGCCGTATTATCTCGTTCCAGTCAGATGGATTTTCATAGTTTCCAAGGTTTAACTTGATGTCGCCGGAAAGTATTTTTAAGGTTGTGGATTTGCCTATGCCGTTTTGTCCAAGTAAACCCAAAACGACGCCGGGTGAAGGCACTGGAAGTCTGTAGAGTTTGAAGGCGTTTTGTCCGAAACGGTGGCTGCATTCGGTTTCTAACTCGTCTGGAAGGTTAACTATTGAAATGGCTTTGAAGGGGCACTTTTTTATGCAGATTCCACATCCTGAACAGAGGGCTTCTACGATTACTGCTTTGCCGTGTTCAAACTTTATTGCTTCTTTGTGGCTTCGTACCATTGGGCAAAAGCGATAGCAAAGTCTATTGCAACGTTTCGGTTTGCACTTGTCAGCGTCTAACACGGCTACCCTTGTCATGGTTAATCCAGCAACGAAATGGTCATAACTTGTAAGTTAATAAATATGAGCCTCAAAAATCAAGATAAAAAGACGCTGAAAACTCTTAGGTAAAAACGAAAGTGCTTGCGTTTAACATAGAATTTTATAATTCCTTTTCTTCCGAATCTTTCTCTTCCCCAACCATGCTTTTCCAAAACCTATTTTACAATTTTCGCCGTTAAATGAGCTACAGGCTCTATTGTTTCAGGCGAAATGTAAGTCCAGCACAAGTTTCGTGAATTATGTGCCGCTCCAATTCTTCCGTATGCATCAACAGCGATCAACCCCATAGAATTATACGCATCAGGTATTCTGCGATTAACAAGCTCTATCGCAAATTCAACAGCCTCCTCCGCTGTTTTTCCATTTTCCATAAAATCGCAAACAGTTTTCGACAAAACAAGCCTTATCGCTATTTCACCAACACCAGTAGCTGAACAAGCTCCAACCTGATTATCCGCATACGTGCCGCATCCAATTAATGGGGAATCTCCAATTCTTCCAGGAAGTTTCAACGGAAAACCCCCAGTGGATGTTGCTGCTGCAACATTTCCCTCCTCATCCAAAGCAACTGCTCCCACAGTTTCAAGCGTGAACAAATCAGGATGGTTTTTAACAAGATTAGCCAGCCTTGGTAATCGACCTCTTCCTTCCAGTAAGGCTTTTCGTTGGTTTTCGTAATATTTCAGCCTAAGCTCAGTAGTAGGCGCTCTTCTCTCAAGATTAAACATTTCAGCCAGTTTTCTCGCTCCTTCGCCTACCACAAAAACGTGGTCTGTCTTCTCCATGATGATCCTTGCTAAACGAACAGGATTTCTAATATCCTCCAGAAGCCCAACGGCTCCAGCCTGCAGTGTCTTTCCATCCATAATTGACGCTTCCATCTCAACACGTTTATCTATGTTCAAACTTGAACCGTAACCCGCGTTAAACGCACCTGAATCCTCCATGACGGCAACGGCCTCTATAACGCTGTCAACCGCACTTCCACCATGCTTTAAAATTTCGAAACCAGTCTTTGCAGCCTTTTTTACACCTTCTAAACCAGGTTGGCTGCGTTCAGGATTCCAAGCTCCAGCCCCCCCATGAACGACAATTACGGGTTTTCGCACTTCACTCAACCTTGTTTCCTCTTGTTAACGAGAATAATAAAACTCATACAGCTAAAATTTAAGCCTACTGCCTAGAAATCATCAAAATGAATAAATCCTTGTAACGAATATTAATTGTGGGATGATGTGAGGCGACGGTAAGAGCCACAAGCTATGAAAAAGCCACTAACCTGCACTGACCAAAAACTGGTTTACATCAAATTTGCCAAAAGAAAGATAATCAAGGTGAAATCATGCTCAGAGATTTTAACCTTCTAGCAACCACTTCACGTGGAAACGAGCGTGACGCCTGCTCCGAGTTGTCGTATCTACTCGGTGAAATAGATGATTCAGCGCCAAATGTTGAAAAGACCGGCATTTCAGGTTTGATTGCCGCAAAGACAGCCTCCAATCCTTTCGAGGTTATAGAAAAGTTTCGCAAAATTCTACATGAACGTCCTTACGAATTTCGTTACACACTTAGAATAATTCCAATTGAAAAGGTTGTTCCCACAGACTTGGAGAAAATTCAACGCGTAGCCACAGAGTTAAGCTCGAAAATAGAGGAAAACGAAACCTTTCGAGTCACAGTTGAGAAACGCTTCACAGCGATGCCAAGTCGGAACATCATCGAAGAGGTTGCAGCGAACATTGAAAGGAAGGTTGATCTTAGTAAGCCTGACAAAATCTTGTTGATTGAGATTGTTGGCGGATTAACCGGAATATCTGTGATAAAACCTGATGGCATCTTATCCGTAATGAAGGAAAACGTGTTGTAGGCCAAGCTAATGTTGAGTTGCTAGCAGCGCCATCCGTTCGATAACCAGATCTGTTAAGGCTTTCTCTAAACAATCTTTCTTCACAACGGTTTCCAGTTCCACATCTGAAATCACAAAAACCTTCTGGATATCTGCTATCTTTTCTTCTGATAATCCTAGAATTGTGTCATCACGTTCGGCTTTAACTTGTTTTGAAACCAAAAACAAAGCTGACATTACCACTTCCAGTTTTTCTCCAATTATTAACACCGCAATTTCGGACGAACTAGGTTTAATTCCGAGAAGTTCCATTGCCTTTCGGATTTGACGTTGTGCAGAAGCGTAAAGCAACGATTCCATCGCCAAACTTTCTGAAATGTTTTCTCTATTCTTGAAGGCTGTTAATGCATTCAAAGCTGCAAAGTACAAGTGTTGCCACGTAGCCACAAATTTCGCGTCAAAGAATTGAATTTCCACGCTTGAAGATCTTTCTTTTCGCGTTATCTTAAAAAATTCTTCAATGTCCTTGATCTTTACGTTTCTGAAGCCAGCTATCGCAACATGCTTTCCGAATTCTTCAATCTCTTTCAGCAATTCTCTTCCTCAACAATTTCCGTCAAAAACCTTCTAGCAAGTTCAGCAGAAACCCCAGCCTTTACAAGCTCTGCAATTTCCTCTTCTACAGATTCCCCTTTCTCCCTACATTTCTTAACAATTTTTCTGATTGTTTCCTTCATTTCCCATGGAAAAACTATCCATCGGCTTGTCTCCTTTCCATAGTAATCTGGCACAACAACACTCCAAGGCTTGTAGTAAACTGTAGCTATTTTAACCTCACAGGCACCCTGTTTAACAATGTGTTTCTTCACAAGTTCCAAGCTTTTTCCAGTGTCAGCAACCTCATCTACAATAAGCACTTTTTTACCAGCCACAGCCACAGAAACTGGTTGCGTTAGAATTGGCTCCATTTTTGTTTCTGCAACTCCCAAATAAAATTCTGCCTTAACATTCGCAAGGTTAGGGTTATCCAACAAGTCTGACAAAACTCTAGCAGGCGGCCATCCTCCTCGGGAAACACCCACGATCAAGTCTGGTTTAAACCCGTTTTTCCTGATTCTTTCAGCCAAATTCAAAAGCATATCATATATTTGATCCCACGTCGGAACTTCAAACTGGGTTTCTGAACTCAACTTCCCTCACCAGAACAGTCTTGTTGAATTTCATAGAAGTGTAAAATAATTTAACTCTTGCCACGGCTACACTGTAGGTTACATAGTATTTGCTGGAAGACTGTTAAGAAGTGGAAAAAAGGGAAGTTAGGCGGAAGCTTCTGGCTTCGAATGTCTGCGTGCGTGGACTGACCATTTTATTATGTAGCCGATGCCAAATAATATGCCGCCAATGCCGAAGAGTATCCACATTGTTGAAAGTCCGTTAAAGAAGTTCGCCATAGAATCGAGGTTTTTTATGTTTGCTTCAATTTGTCGAATATTTAGTTCTTCTTTGACTGTTAGGTATGCTTCTTCGGCATTCCATGCTTGGTTGATATGGTCTAAGGCTGCGCTGAAGTGTTGCTTGGCTTCATAGAAGTCTCCCCTGCGATAATACTCCTCTCCATTGCTGGTTTCGTTCGCGGCTCTGTTCCAAAGTATCTGTGCTCTAACACTGCTCCAACCATATGGAGATGGTGGGGAGAATCTGTTAATTGTCCTTATTAGATCCCTAGCGTCTGCCTGATCTGCTGAGTACACAACAAAGTCGTCACCGAATTCGGTGTATTTGCCTGTTTTGGTCAGGGATGGGTCTGATGCGTTGGGATAAAAGAAGTATTCTACGATTATTGTGTAGGAATGCGTGAACAAGTTGGACGCGACCGTAGTGTTGGAGACTTTGAAGTCGATAAAGAACACGCGTACTTCACCATCATCTAAAGTCTCAGTATTAGTAGCGTTCACCTGAGTCGACTTGTGCGTGTCATCCCAGTCCATATTCACATAAACACTTGTGACTGTGATATTATGTCCGTCTATGTTTCTCACAGTGACCGCGAGGACCGCAGTGGTTCCTGACTCGTACGCGTTGACATAATCATCATAGTATTCGTCCCAGCCCGTGTAGGTGGTTCCAAGCCATGTCCAGTTGTATATATCGGCGTACACTGGTATCAATGTTGCCAGCGTGAGGAGAAAGACTATTGCAACGAAAAGTGGCTTTTTCATTTCTGATCTCCTTTTCAAAGCGTATGATTTAAGGCATTAAGTATTTAAATTTTTAAAGAGGGAAACCCAATAGGATAAAATCTAAACGAAAAAACTCTGAAGCTCACGCATCTACAAAAAATTCCCAAGTTCTCCACATCGCACCTAAACTTTTTTCTTTTAGCTTGAATAAAGCTATGTATTACATATTTATTTTAGTAAATGCTGAACAAATATCAAGGAAGGATGCGAATTGAGAGAAATAGTGGAATGTGTTCCAAACTTTAGCACTTCAGACCCAAAAGTTGTTGAGTTAATACTTAGCGAAATTAAGGAAATACCAAACGCTTTCCTGCTTGATTATACCTTTGACGATTATTACAATAGACTTGTTGTCTCTTTTGTCGGCAATAAAGAATCAGCACTTGAGGCTGCATTGAAGGCTGCGTCTAGAGCCGTGGAACTGATTGACATGCGAAAGCATAAGGGTCAGCATCCGCGCATGGGTGCTGTGGACGTTGTTCCTTTCATACCAGTAAAAAACGTTACAATGGATGACTGTATTGAACTTGCAAGGAAATTTGGACAAACCTTAGCTGAGAAATATGATGTGCCGGTTTATCTTTATGGTGAAGCAGCGGCGACTTCTGAACGTAGTGATTTGGACTGGATACGTAAAGGCGAGTATGAAGAATTGGCTGAGATGATTGTTACGCCTGAGCGTAAACCAGATTTTGGTCCAGCTAAGCCTCATCCTACGGCTGGTGCAACGATAACTGGTGCGCGAAAGGTTATGGCTGGCTTTAATGTCAATCTGGGTACGACTGACCTGAAGGTTGCAAAAAAAATCGCTAAGGCTTTACATGCAAAGAAGGGTGGTTTTTCAAATGTTAAGGCTATGGCTGCCTTTATTCCAGAGAAAAACGTCACGCAGATTGGTATGAGCATAAGCAACTTTGAGAAGACTCCGCTTTACCGTGTCTTTGAAATGCTCAAGGTGGAGGCTGCCCGCTACAATGTGCCAATAATCGGCTCAGAATTCTGCGGTATGACTCCGTTGAAGGCATTGATTGACATAGCTGCATACTACCTAAAAATTGACAACTTGACTGAAGATCGCGTGTTAGAAACAGCTGTGCAAAACGCCATAGAAAAAGGCGAAAGACGATATCATAGTTGACGTACGTTAATGAATCATTTGATTTTCAATCCGAATTCTAGGCGAACTTCTTTTCTTTCTATGTCTTCATTAGAGTAAGCAGCAACATCAAAACCAATCAGTTCAAATCCATGTTTCAGATAGAAGTTAATTGCTGGAACATTACAACTCTGCGTTTCCACAACCAACATTCTTACCCCTCTCCTTTCTGAAAGTTTTACAGCGTAATCCACAAGAAGCGTGCCTATTCCTTTGCGACGAAATCCTTCTTTGACCAAAAGCTCCCAGATGCGCATTCTGTTGTTCCACTCTTGAAAGCCCAGTTCAATCCAACCAACTTGTTTGCCTTCCAATTCAGCGGCAAAAACACGCGGTTCATCAACAAAATCTTGGAAAAGCCCGCCTTCAAACCGTTTCTCTATCGGCTTTGGCAAGTCTTCGAGAACTAGCTTGATTTCCCATCCGTCTTTTTTGCGAAAAACAGCTACAGCATAATGCTCTTCAGTAATGTACCTGAACTTCAATTTCGAAAAAGTCAGTTCCTCTTTGACGAGTTCGATGATTCTAACATTCTTTATGACACTTTGGTTCAATCAAATTCCCAGTGTAAAATTGTGCATTTTGTTTTAAGAGTTTCGTTGATTGCAGAATAGCGAATCTTTTAAGACAAGTACACCAATTGAGTATAGAGAAAGGTGGTTTGGAATGACTGTTTCAATTAAATGGCTAGCTCATGCCGCCTTCCAAATTAAAACTGAAGGAAAAATCATCTACGTTGATTTAGAGAAGTATGGTGAAGCCTCTGAAAAGGCAGACTTGATACTGGTGACGCATTCACACACTGACCACTGTGACCCATCTAAGATCAAAAAGGTTCGTAAGCCGGACACCGTGATAATTGCTCCTCAAGATTGTGTTTCAAAAATTGGTGGAAACGTTAAAACACTTAGACCTGGAGAAGAGACAACGATCGATAACATACGAGTCAGGGCTGTCGAAGCCTACAATTATAAGCGTTTTAGGTCTCCTGGCAATCCTTACCATCCTAAGGGCTATGGGGTTGGTTACTTGATAACGGCTGAGGGCAAGACGATTTATCATGCTGGAGACACGGATTTTATTCCTGAGATGCGACAGCTTGGACCTGTGGATGTGGCTTTGCTTCCGAGTGGGGGCACGTATACCATGGACAATCCTGAGGCTGCTGAAGCTGCTGTAGCGATTAACCCTAAAGTTGTGATACCCATGCACCGTTGGAACACTGACCCAGAAGAGTTCAAAAAGAAGGTGGAAACTGAATCGAACGTCAAGGCAATGATATTGCGGGAAGGCGAACAATACCAAGTGGCCTAGACATGGTTGCTACTAGAAAGAAAAGGAAACGGCGGGTTAAGAAGGAAAAGGTAGATCTGCTTATCATCAATGCTAATGAGCTTATAACGCTAAAAGGTGGTAGTGAAGGACCGCTCACTGGCAGGCAAATGCAAAGTCTCGGGATAATACGTAAGGGCGGTTTGGCAGTTAAGGATGGCAGAATAGTTGCTGTTGGGAAAACGTCTGACATCACACAGGAGTTTAGGGCTGAAAACGTGATAAGTGCTAGTGGAAAAATCGTCATGCCTGGCTTTGTTGACTCCCATACTCATCTTGTTTTTGCTGGGTCGCGTGAAGATGAGTTTCAGATGAGGATTGAAGGTGCCTCTTACATGGAGATTCTTGATGCTGGTGGCGGGATTCTGAAGACTGTTAGGGAGACCCGTAGGGCTGGTGTTGACAGGCTTGTGGATTTTGGTTTCAAAACTTTGGACGTTATGTTGGAGCATGGCACGACGACTGTTGAAGCCAAAAGCGGTTATGGTTTGACAGTGAAGGACGAGCTAAAAATTTTAGGGGTTATTAAGCGTTTGAATCAGCTGCACGCTGTTGATGTTGTTCCAACTTTTTTAGGTGCCCATGCTGTTCCGCCTGAATATAAAAACAATCCGCAGGGATACGTCAACTTGGTTGTTGGGGACATGATTCCGCGGGTGGTTGCGAAGGGGCTTGCCAGTTTTTGTGATGTTTTCTGTGAGAGAGGCGGTTTTAGTTTGGAGCAGTCTAGACGTGTTTTGGTTGCTGCTAAGAATCAGGGCTTGAAGCTTAAGGTTCATGCTGATGAAATGAGTATGTTAGGTGGAGCTGAACTGGCGGCTGGTGTGGGGGCTGTTTCTGCTGAGCATTTACTTTTCTCTTCTGACGCGGGCATTAAGGCTATGGCTAAAAAAGGCGTGATTGCTGTTTTGCTTCCTGCAGCAGCCTTCAGTTTGATGGCTGGGCGATACGCGGATGCCAGAAAAATGATTGGTTCTGATGTTCCCTTGGCTTTGGGAACTGATTTTAATCCAAGCTGCTGGGTTGAGAATCAACAGTTGGTTATGGCTCTTGCTTGTCATTTTATGAAGTTGACGCCTGCTGAAGCCATAACAGCAGCTACAATTAATGCTGCACACGTCATAGGCAGAGCGGATGAGGTTGGCAGTTTAGAGGTTGGTAAAAAGGCTGATGTCATCGTTTTAGATGTGCCTAATCACAAGTTTCTTGGTTACCGTTTCGGCGTGAATTTAGTTGACAAGGTTGTAAAAAGTGGACGATTGGTTGTTGACAAAGAAGCCAGTACAATCAAAACTGTTAGGTTGTTTTAGCAAAGAATTATAATGCATTTATACTATTCTGGTTTATGGGGAAACTGCTTTGTTTAAGGTTGAGAAGCCTGTTAGATGTTTGACTGGTCCTGAACTGCACTGTAAGAACTGGCAGATTGAAGGCGTTTTGCGCATGCTTTTTAATGTTGTTGACCCTGAGGTGGCTAAAGACCCAGAAAAGCTTATTGTTTACGGTGGAACTGGAAGGGCTGCGCGGAGCTGGGAGTGTTTTGAGCGGATTGTTGAGACTTTAACGGAGCTTGAGCCTGACGAGACTATGCTTGTTCAGAGCGGTAAACCTGTTGCTGTTTTTAGAACGCATGAGTGGGCTCCAAGAGCCTTAATTGTTAACAGCATGCTTGTTCCGAAATGGGCTACTTGGGATTACTTTTACGAGTTAGAGCAAAAAGGCTTAATCATGTTTGGACAGATGACTGCTGGTTCATGGGCGTATATTGGTACGCAGGGCATATTGCAAGGCACTTATGAAACGCTTGCTGCTGTTGCGAAAGAGCATTTCGGCGGAAGTTTGCGTGGAAGGCTTGTTTTGACCGCTGGTTTAGGCGAAATGGGCGGTGCTCAGCCTTTGGCCGTTACGATGAATGACGGTGTTGCTTTGGTTGTTGAAATTGACAGGCGTATGATTGAACGCCGCATAAAACATGGATATTTAGAAATGTGGACCGACGATTTTGATGAAGCTGTGAAGTTGGTTTTGACTGCTAAACGGGAAGGTGTTCCTAAAAGTGTTGGTTTGTTAGGTAACGCTGCTGAGGTGCATCCCGAACTTTTACGGCGAAACATGATTCCTGACGTTTTGACTGACCAGACTGCTTCACATGATCCGTTAAATGGTTATTACCCCGCTGGTTTGTCAAAGGAAGAAGCAGACGAGCTTAGAAAGAATGATCCGAAAGAGTATATTCGTCGTGCGAGCGAGAGCATGCGTGTTCACGTGGAAGCCATCGTCGGAATGATGAGAAAAGGCGCCATAACCTTCGAGTACGGCAACAACCTCCGTCAACAAGCCTACAATGCTGGATTCAAAGAAGCTTTTGCTTATCCAGGGTTTGTTTCCCGTTATATTAGACCCATGTTTTTCGAAGGCCGTGGGCCTTTCCGTTGGACTTCGCTTGTCGGTAGTCGAGAAGACATTTACACGCTTGACGATGTTATCTTGAAGGAGTTTGCTTATAATAATGAGTTGTGCCGTTGGATACGGAAAGCCAAGGAACAGGTGAAGTTTCAGGGTTTGCCCGCTCGGGTTTGTTGGCTTGGCTTCGGCGAGAGGGCGCGTTTTGGTAAGTTGATTAATGATATGGTTGGTGATGGAAGGCTTAGTGGGCCTGTTTGGATTGGGCGTGATCATTTGGATGGTGGGAGTGTTGCTTCTCCTAACCGTGAGACTGAGGGCATGAAGGATGGAAGCGACGCGATTGCGGATTGGCCTATTCTTAATGCTTTGTTGAATGCTGTTGGTGGGGCTACTTGGGTTTCTGTTCATCACGGTGGAGGCGTTGGCATAGGCTATAGTATTCATGCTGGCATGTGTTTGGTGGCTGACGGCACAAAAGAAGCAGAAAAACGTCTGGTAACGGTGTTGACAACAGATCCGGGAACAGCAATAGTGAGACACGCAGATGCAGGATATGAAAAAGCACAAGAAATAGCAAAGGAAAAGGGAATCAAAATGCCAATGCAAAAATGATAATTGAGAACGTTTTTCAGGAACCATAAAATTGGGATTTTTAGAGGCTTTTCTTGGGATAATTGCTCAGAAGAGGTAGAGGAGTTTCTAATTCTGTGAAGCTTTTTTTGTTAGTATTTTTGGTATTTTCTATTCTTCTAGAAGAATGCTGTAGATGCATGCGTCAGCCCGTTTTCCTCTGACATAACCCACCTTGCGCAGTACTTCCTTTTGGAACCCAGTCTTCTCTAAAACCCTTTGAGACGCTTTGTTTCTTACATCCGTGATTGCTTGAATTCTACATTCCCATGGTCCTCAGACATTTTATGTATACGCAAAACTTTCAAAGAACAGATGTAATAATGAAAACTGTGGTGTTATGCCTTTATTTATGGTGAAGAAGGAAGCCTTCGACCTGTACAGATTTGGCAAAAGAGATGTGGAATTGAGAGCGGTTAAACATCAATGGAAAAACAGCAAGCCTGGGGACATAGCCACTATTCAATGTGGAAGAGACATCTTCAGAAAGAAAATCACAAAGATTCATAGAGGGACACTGGCTAGAATATTTCTTAAGGTAGACTATAAGCGAATATTTCCTGAAGCCTCAACCGTGTTTGAAGCCGTTAAAGCAGCCAAAAAGCTCTATCCAGACGCAGATGAGTTCATGGCTTTCGAACTTCAAGATATTTTTTAGCTTATCCAAATACCAAGCAAACAGCACCTACAAGATTCTGCTTCCAGTTCTTACCACCTTTCAGCTAAAAAAACAGGGAACTCACTTGGTGTATGTTTCCACAAATTTTCTGATTGTTCTGTCGTATGTTTTTTCCACTTCTGGCGGGAACAGGCATCCCGGCAGTTCACCTCTCTCCCTGTGAGAGCGAATGCACTCACAGCATTTTCCACGGAAGTCGCAACCAACATAAGTACACGGACAATCCCGCAGATTTATTTGAATATTTGGGCAATTCTTCCGCTCAACCATCTTTCTAAACCTTCGCTAACTTCTTAATCACGAAAACGACTATTAAAACTATAACAAGCCAGAACAAGAATAACGTGCCAACACACCTTGACGACTTATACCACAACTCACAATCGAACAACCCAAGACCTTACCAGCAACAAAACACGGTTTCCTCCTTGTGCTCTATATATAAGGGGGTCTATACTCTTCAGCACGATAGGCAAATCCGTGCTTGGAGAATGCACAAATTAAATAAACAAAACTCTCTAACTGATGAATAATTGGTGTATGTTACATGAGAATGGCCATCATAAAGAAAAAGACAGGTCATGCCTTAGGTCTATTACTCTGCATCATAGGAACAATAATGTTACTCCTCACAGTTTGGAAATTATGGGCTGAAGAAGTATTCACCTCCTCAGATATGCTCTCAGCTTTAAAAGCCAGTCTTTGGACAGAATACACTGACCTAACCTTAGGAATCGATTAAAACCCATACACTACACTGTTTTTGGCATCGTGTTTGTCATTATTGGCTCTGCAATCTTGATAGCCAGAAGAGAAAAAGTCACCGTGACTGAAGAAGCAACAGTGATGCTTGAATGCCCCTACTGTAAACACCAATGGCGAGAATCCATGTCTAAAACACATCTAAAATCCATGGGCTATCCTCGCGTGCGAACACTCTCCAGACGAAAATGTCCAAAATGCGCCAAATTCATCCGCCCAAAAATAGCGCAAACAAACGTGTAAAATCCTAACGACTGCTTGCCTTAACAATCTTGTATCCAGAAGCCTTTCGCAACCTATTCATAACAGCTAAGCCAAGCCCTTCAGTGGGTATGCCCTCAGCAATTATAATATCAACACCTTCCAAATCAAACTCCCTCAAAAATCTAAACAAATTCTTCGCAATAACCCTCAAATCCTTTCTGCTTCCAAGCGACTTCACAACATCAGCCCTATAATGGCCTACAGTCTCATCAGTAGCAAGAACACCAACCTTAGTGCCTTTGCCCATGTAGAACTCAGCCAACTCTTTCACTTTAACCACAACAGACGACAATTCCCCTTCCACAACAATCACATCCGCATCAGGAGCATAATGCCTATGCTTCATCCCAGGAGAACGCGCTTTCTCAACAGACAACTCTCTGTCTGCAACTGCAACAGGATGAAGCTCCACCCTCACAAGCATTCTCTTTAATAGCTCATATGGTGTTCCCCCTGGCCTCAGAATCTGAGGCGGGTCAACAGTCATGTCCAAAACAGTGGACTCCACCCCAATGTTGGTCGGTCCAGCATCCAAAACAGCGTCTATCCTCCCATCCAAATCATCCAAAACATGCTTCGCCGTGGTTGGGCTAGGCTTTCCAGCAAGATTCGCACTAGGAGCAGAAATGCAGCAGCCGCTTTCCCTAATCAAAGCCAAAGCAACATTATGTCTAGGCATCCTAACAGCAATAGTATCCAAACCAGCAACAGTCACAGATGGGACGATCTCTGAACGCTGAAAAATAAACGTTAACGGACCAGGCCAAAAAGTCTTCATAAGTTTCTCAGCTTCCAAAGGAACTTCTCTGGCTAATCTATAAACGTCTTTCACGTGTCCTACGTGCACTATTGGCGGATTATCAAGAGGACGCTTTTTCGCCTCAAAAAGAGCCCTAACTGCTTCCGAATTCAAGGCGTCAGCACCCAAGCCATAAACCGTTTCTGTCGGAAAAGCAACCAAACCGCCCTTCTTAATAAAATCCGCTGCTATACGAATCTTTTGAATTTCTGGCTCTTGAGGATTAACCTTTAATACTAAAGTTTTCTTCATCAGCTTGCCGTGTCCTTATCGGCTAAATACGACTTTTATGTAATATCTCGGTCTCTTTTATTTCGTTTCCTTTGAAGCCAAAACTTAGTGACAACGTTTTCAGCTCTGAATTGTGATGAAAATTTTGTTTCGATTAGTCAATAGTTTCACCTGTCCATTTCATTTCTTAAAAAAGTTGGGGAAGGGGCTATTCGTTTACGATAGACCGCGCTTTACGTCTTTGCACCAAAATCATCGCGGAAACTGCTACAACCGCAACCACAGCTATTAATGCTACAACTAGTATCCATGTGTCAATTCCGAGACCAAGCGGAACATCTTCTCCACGTGCAATCGCTGAATTGCATGATTTTATCAAAGCTTGAGCCCGCCAGTGATAGTCGAATAATCCTGTGCATACCGAAAATTTCTCTTTTGCAGCCGAGTAGTGTTTTTCATAGAAGTATTGCAAACCCTGAATGAACGCTTCATCCACTGGGCCCTGTATGTTCTTACTTTTGACGTTTGCTTCATCCAAAATGCTACTTGCGACGTTGCTTTCGATCAGAAAATTGAACCCAGCAACTTCGATACCCTCTCTCAATACTCCCATACTACAGACTCCTATGACCTCACCTTTATCGTTCAAGCCTGGTCCCCCGCTCATGCCATAAGTGAGGAGGGCACTCGTTTCGAAGCACGGTGTTTGATAGTAGGTGAGCCTTTTTGACTTATTCTGCCCTCTTTCATGGATGGGGCGAGCAAGGTTTCAACTCCCAATTCCGGCAGGAAAAGTGTCACATCCGCAAATCCGAACGTATATACATCAGATGCAGTCATTACGAGGGCCGAATCGCCCATGAGTAGCACCGGACAGTTACTCAGCTCAACTTTTAATAGCGCTATGTCTCTTTCGTAGAAGGGGCTGACATCTATTACTCGTGCAGTCCAACCTTTGTTTTGCACGTCAGTCAATGTAGGTTTAACCTCTCCAAGAAACGCATAGATTTGGCGCACAGAGTCTTTGATTTCCCCAT
>Ga0209986_10001787_pt1 | contig 20282 bp, 18 predicted proteins | sample BlataG_FD_183168 | JGI IMG/M metagenome (GOLD analysis project Ga0209986, IMG submission 183168) | Deep subsurface microbial communities from Black Sea to uncover new lineages of life (NeLLi) - Black_00105 metaG (SPAdes) (version 2) | ecosystem: Environmental > Aquatic > Marine > Oceanic >... | reverse complement strand
GAGTTTGTCGAGATGTTTGTCGGTGTTGGTGCCTCAAGGGTGCGTGACCTCTTTGACCAGGCTAAACGCAATACGCCATGCATTATCTTCATTGATGAGATTGATGCCGTAGGTCGTCATCGCGGCGCTGGGCTGGGTGGCAGTCATGATGAAAGGGAGCAGACGCTTAATCAGATTCTGACCGAAATGGATGGCTTTGATACCAATACCAGCGTGATTGTTCTGGCGGCTACTAACCGACCTGACATACTTGACCCGGCTCTACTTCGCCCCGGCCGTTTTGACCGCCGAGTAATCCTAGACCGGCCGGATATTAATGGGCGAACCGCAATTCTTCGGGTTCACTCCAATGGTAAGCCACTAGACGAATCAGTCAACCTAGAGGTACTTGCTAAACAGACTGCCGGTTTTAGTGGCGCTGACCTTGCTAATCTGGTCAATGAGGCAGCTATTCTTGCCGCCAGGCGGGGCAAGAAAGTAATTGAGATGCAGGAGCTTGAGGAATCCATAGACCGGGTCATTGCCGGTCCGGAGAGGAAGAGTCGGAGGATAAATCCTAAGGAGAAAGAAGTTACTGCCTACCACGAGGCAGGGCATGCTCTTGTCGCCAGAATATTGCCTAATATTGAACCCTTACGAAAAATAACTATAATACCCCGAGGTATGGCACTTGGTTATACCAAGACACTGTCCGAGGATAAATACCTGCCGACACGCTCTCAATTCAAAGATGAGCTAGCCACATTGCTCGGTGGTCGTACCGCTGAGGAGTTAATCTTTAATGAAATGACAATAGGCGCTACCGACGATATTGCCCGAGCCACCAAGCTGGCTCATAAGATGGTAACTGACTATGGGATGAGCGATAGACTAGGTCCACGAACCTTTGGGGACAAGCAAGAATTAGTCTTTCTCGGTCGTGAAATCTCCGAGCAGAAGGACTATGGTGACAAGATAGCCAACGAGATTGATAAAGAGGTTAACCAGATTATTGAAGAGGCCCACAAGGTAGCGGAAAGGATTCTCACCGAAAATAAGCCAAAGCTAATCCAAATTGCTGAAAAGCTTATTGCTCAAGAGACCCTAGAGGGTGAAGAGCTGGAGGCACTATTTAACCAAACTACGCCTAAACCTACGCCGAAGCCTATATCCAAACCCATGCCCATACCAGCCGAGGCGACAGTCAAAGTTAAGCCCGTGCCTAAGCAAGCCCCAGCCATACCCCAACCCCTGCCTAAGCAAGCCCCAGCTACACCCGATTTGGGATGACACAGAGGCATGATAGAGATTACAGATAAGCCCATTTCCCCTGAGCTTGTAGTTAAGCAGGTTAAGACCGATAGCAGTGGTTGTGCGGTTACCTATATCGGGTTGATTCGTGAATACTCACGAGGTAAACCGGTTCTCTGGGTAGAATATAAGGATATTGGGGGAACGGCAGAGAACAGGTTGCAGGAGATAGCCAGCGAAGTTAGGCAAAAATGGCAACTGAATAACATAGCTATATGCCACAGAGTGGGCAGACTTAACGTGGGGGATATTAATATAGTTATTGCTATAGCTTCTGCCCATCGGGAGGAGGGTTTTGCTGCCTGCCAATATGCTATTGATAGGTTCAAGCAATTTATGCCTACCCAGAAAAAGGAAACTTATACGGATGGTAGCATTCAGGTTGAGGGGAATAATAATTAAAAATGGTTTAATCAGAATGGGGGGAAGTGTTGCGGTTGAGAGGGACAAGTGGAGGGAGTTTTCTCCAAACGACAAGGACAAAGCCTTGACAGACCGTAAATTATGTGGTATTAACCTAAAGTTAGTGCAATGAAGCTAATAGCCACCTTAGGAATTTATGGAAAGTTATTAAGAGCCCGTTACTCAGCGGGCTTTTTATATTATAATATCGGTGCTAGCTTGGACACCCCACACCTGTAGATGAACTATCAGGTGGGGAAAATATTCAAAGGAGGAGAATCAATGATTATAGGTGTGCCGAAGGAGGTCAAAAATGAAGAGTATCGGGTTGCCATGACACCTATGGCAGCGGCGGTACTTACTCAGGCAGGTCACCGGGTTCTAATTCAGGCGGCTGGCGGGGAGGGAAGTGGCTTTTCAGATAAGGGATATGCCGATGCCGGAGCCAAGGTGGTGAATAGTGCTAAAGAGGTCTACAGCCAAGCGGATATGATTTACAAGGTTAAAGAACCTATCTCTAGCGAGTATCCGTTACTCAGGAGAGAGCAAATTCTCTTTACCTACCTTCATCTAGCTAATGAACTGAAATTGACCCAAGCACTTATGGATGGGGGAGTGACTGGTGTTGCCTACGAGACAGTCCAATTGGCTGATGGTAGTCTGCCCCTGCTAACACCTATGAGCCAGATTGCGGGGAGGCTAGCAACACAGATAGCAGCTCAATATTTGGGAAGAATGTATAAGGGTAGCGGTAAGCTGCTAGGTGGTGTGCCTGGAGTGTTACCTGCTACTGTGGTCATCATTGGGGGTGGTGTTGTGGGCACTGAGGCTGCCAAGGTTGCTTTAGGCATGGGAGCCCGTGTTATTATTACTGACATTGATGTTAATCGCCTGCGTTACTTGAGTGAGGTGCTTCATGGTCGACTGGAGACATTGGCATCAAATTCCTACAATATTGCCAATGCGGTTAAGGAAGCGGATGTGGTAGTTGGGGCGGTATTGGTTGCGGGGGGTAAGCCACCTATCGTGGTGACTAGAGATATGGTCAAGACTATGAAGCCTGGCTCGGTTATAGTTGATGTTGCCGTTGACCAAGGGGGGTGTATAGAGACAACCCGTCCTACTTCACATAGTGACCCGGTTTATGTGGTTGATGGTGTAATACACTACTGCGTTACCAATATGCCTGGGATTGTTCCCCGAACTTCCACTCAGGCATTATGTAATGCCACCCTACCCTATGCATTAAGGTTGGCTAACCAAGATTTTGTCAAGGCTATTAAGGGTAATGAAACACTGGCTAAGGGGGTTAATACCTTTAACGGACATCTGACCAATGAGCCGGTAAGCCGAGCACTAGGTATTCCATATACACCTCTGGATAGGGTGATGGGTGGGTTGAGTCGGTAGGCTGAGCTTAATATAAAGGAGGAAAAAATGGTAACCAAACGCACTGAAGAATTACTAAAGTGGGATGCTGAGCATATGTTGCATTGCCTGGGTGTTGTCGGGCAAAATCTTGGTTTTTCTCCCTTTGAGGAAGCCCAAGGGATAATGATTAAAGATACCGAGGGCAAGGGATACATAGACCTACATTCCCAATTGACAAATGTGAGTCTAGGTCATAACCGTAAGGACATTGCCGAGGTGGCTAGAGCTCAGATGGATAAAATGATGTTTACCACAACCCTGCGTGGCTATGCGACTGTTCCTTCCATTGAGTATGGACAGAAGCTTGCCCAGGTAGTGCCCAAAGGGCTGGACCACTTTCTGTTTACGATGACTGGTGCCGATGCCAATGACTGTGCTTTCAAAATTGCTAATCTCTACTATAAGGTTAAAGGGGAGAGAAGGTATAAGATTTTAAGTTTGTTCAATAGTTATCATGGCACGCTGCGGGGGACAGGGGGAGCTACCGGCATACTCAAGGGGGCGTGTGCCGAGTGCCCGCCGTGCGGAGACCATATGCTCTTGCCAAACTACTTCTGCTATCGCTGCCCATTTCATAAGGAGTACCCGGGTTGCGGCATTGAGTGTGCCGAGTTTCTAGACTATACCATTGAGAATGAGGGGAAGGATAATATATGTTGCCTCATAGCTGAACCGGTGCAAGGGTCCGGGGGCTACATCTCTCCTCCCCCTGAGTATTTCCCTATGGTCAGGGAAATATGCTCTAAACATAATGTATTACTTATCGCTGATGAGGTGATGACCGGTTTTGGTCGGACGGGGAAGATGTGGGGTCTTGAGAACTGGAATGTTGTCCCAGATATAATGACTATGTCTAAAGCCATCGTTGGTGGTTATCTTCCCTTTGGGGCGGTGGCTATTTCTGATGAAATCTGGAATACACTGAAGGGACAGCTTTCCCCCTCAGGCTCCAGTGAAAGCGGGAATCCGATATGCTGTGCTGTAGCCAGCAAAGTTTTGGATATATACAGAGAGGAGCATATTGTAGAGCATGCGGCTGAGATGGGTAGGTATGTAAGGAAGCGGCTGGAGAGGGAATTTTTGCCTTTACCCCACATAGGCTCAATTAGTGGCTTGGGGTTGATGCTTGGCTTGGATATCGTGGTGGATAAGAAGACTAAGGCTAAACCTGGACCGGAGCTAGCCGCACAAATACAGCGCCGTGGGCTGGAGCAAGGGCTATATCTGCGGGTGTTCGGGAACAGGCAATGCATTAGTCCACCGCTGGTAATCACTCAAGAGGAGGCTGACGAGGCGCTTGATAGGCTACATCCCATATACGCCGAGCTTAAGTTAGGCTGACTCCCCTAAGCCGAACTAAAGGAAACGGATGTGATGAGGGCAGTATTGACAACAGGGGATAAAAGTTTTACATTAACAATTAGAGGGCAGGTATTCCATATAAAATTTTGGATAGGGAGGTGAGTGAATAGATTGAGCTAGCCCTATGGCTGCCGTCAACAATGTAAAGTAATTAGATGGAAAAGAAGTAGCTGGAAGAAGCTAACCTGATAACCTCTTCCAGCTAAGATTTTTTATGACAGTGCCAGGCTATAAAGCAACCTTTTACTCAGGAATAGCACCAGCGAATTCTTTAAGTCCCAGCTCTTCTAATCTTGCTTTTTTAGGATAACCAGTCTCGGTATCCCATCTCATTGCCTCATAATATTGTCGACGTAAGAGGTCAAAATCCTGAGGAACATCCTTGTATGGACCCATAGCTGCTGGCTGACTAACCCTCGTGGGCAAGCGAAAGCTTTTAGGGTCTATTCCTTCTCTGAGGTTAAATAGCTGGCGCATGGTTTGAATTCTCTCACCGGTCACCTGAGTTTCGGCAAGGCTGTAATCCCAACCGGTTACTGCAGAGATAAATTCTATTAGGGTGAAGCCAGGCTGAAAAACCAAAAACTTACATAAGCCGGCAGAGGTAAATACCTGCTCATAGGTAATGCACTTATTGTAGATAGGGCTCTTGTGTCCGTAGTCGCGATATTCTACTTTGGGTTGCCAGAATTCAGGGTATGGTCCAGGCATGCCTCCTGCCTCTAGTAGCCTGCCCACTAATAGTGTGGTATGTCGCCCAGGGGTAGGGTCACCTATGTAGGCAGTACCACGAGCCGGAATCTGCCGCGGGTCATGATAGCCTAACTCCTGACCACCGACATGGATGGCGTATTCTTCAGCCCCACGCCCGATTCTCTCAGCGGCTCTGTTAACACCATCAGCGAGTATAGCACCAAAGCCCTCCCTCTTTATTAGTTTCTCCAGCAAAGCTATTATTACCGAACCATCACCCCAAGTTAGTTCAATGCCATCAGTATCTTGCCTGGTGATAATCTCCCGCTCATAACAGTCAAGGGCAAAAGCAATGACATTGGAGGCGGAGATAGTGTCTACGCCATAGCGATTACAGATATCATTAGCCTTAATGACAGTGACAACATCATTATTAAAGCAGTTGGGGCCAAAGCCAGCGGCAGTTTCATATTCCGGTCTATCATATTCACCGCCAATGTCATCAGATTTCAGGGTGGCCCCACAGGCTACAGGACAAGTAGCGCAGGCAAATCTCCTTACTACATATTTATTTATCCTATCATCAAAAGGCTCATAAGAAGGCATAGATTCGGGGCCAATCAGGCTCCAATTCTTAAACGGGGTAGCTCCAGCAGTTGCAAAAGGCTGCATATACCCGACTGTTCCCCCGGTCTTCAGCGCTTTGATAAAAGGCGTCTCTGTGGTTTTAACAGCGTTAACGAATTGCCGTCTAAGCTCGCTTAATCGTGCGCTATCTGCCACGGGTATTTCACTGTCACCCCTGACGGCGATAGCCTTAAGGCGTTTTGAACCCATCACTGCTCCCAGCCCTGACCTAGCTGCTGCCCTACCTTCTTTTCCTTCAGCTATTATTGCTGAAATCAGGGATTGAGCTTCTCCCACAGGACCTATACAGATTACCCTAAGTCTTCGGTCACCTATCTCCTTGCGCAGTATCTCTTCTGTCTCAACAGTATCTTTGCCCCAAAGGTGAGAGGCATCTCGTAACTCAACCTTACCCTTATATATCAGGAGATACACTGGATGGGGTGAGATACCTTGAAACAAGATGCCATCATAGCCAGCACACTTTAGCTCACGGGCGATATAACCCCCCACATTAGCATCTCCCCAACCCCGGGTAATAGGAGACTTGGATACCACAGTCAGCCTAGATGAACCAGGCACAGTAGTGCCACTTAATAACCCGGGCATAAAGCCTAAAATATTTTCCTCACCAAGGGGGTCCACCTTGCCAGGCTGGCGCTGGTAAAGCAACCTTGCCCCCAACCCCACGCCACCAATAAAATCCCGATATAGCCTTTCCTCCAGTTGCTCTTCCTTTACCTTAGCCAGAGTTAAATCTACAGTTAGAACTTTACCGGTATAACCTGCTGTCATTTACCTCCCTCCTTTATCATTATTATTAGGCAACAGAGAAACGCCTGACTTTCCTGCCGGGTAAGAACTTTTTATGGATACCAATTAACCCGCACATGCCAGCTACCTGGTTAATCTCCGATGCGCCAACTCAAGGTATTATACATTGCTTACGGAGGCTTTTCAAACGAGTGAAAACTATTGACAACCAGATTGCCATTGGCAACTGTGATTATCTTTTTCGAGCGATAACATAATCTGCCAGCCCGGCTAATGCTTGACGGCTAGCATTATCTGGCAGCAGGTCAAGGTTATGGCAAGCCTTAGCACAATAATCTGAGGCAACTTGGTAGCATTCTTGAACAATTGACGAGTTACAAACTAATTCTATCGCCAGCTTTATATTTTTCTGCTTATCCTGGTTCTGAAATAACTTTTTAACCGGGTTGTCCTCGGGATAGCGCTCCAAAAGGAGCATTGCCGGGAGGGTAAGGGTGCCCTGAGCCAAATCTGAGCCTACTGGCTTGCCTATTTCCTCCTCGGTACCAATAAAATCCAGGATATCATCCACAATTTGAAAGGCGATACCGATGTTGTGGCTATACTCTTTCAGAGCCTTGACCGATTTTTCTGGAGCTTGGCTCAAAATAGCTCCTGACTCCGTAGCCAAGCAAAATAAAGAGGCGGTTTTATTGGAAACCCGCTGCAAATAGCGCTGTCGGGTTTGCTTCAGGTTGAAAGCATCAAAGCTCTGGCTCAACTCCCCAGTGGAGATAATCTGAAGGGTTTGGGCAAGGAGCTTTATTACTTGCAGATTTTGAGTAGTAGCCACGAGTTCTCCCGCCTTGGCGAACAGATAGTCCCCCAGAAGCACTGCTTTGTCCTCGCCCCATACTCTATAAATGGTTGCTTTACCCCAGCGAATCGGGGAGTTGTCAATAGCATCATCATGAATCAGGGTAGCGGCATGCGTAACCTCAACGGCAGCAGCCATTGGCAAAAGATAATCAAGGTTGTAGTTATAGGACTTACCCGATAGCAGGACAAGTGCCGGACGAATTCTTTTGCCACCACTGTTTAGGCTATAGCCCAGCAGCTTAGCCAGCTGGCCGCTTCTCTTCAGGCTATAGGCTAACCGCTTAGGCAGCCAAGGAAAAGCAGCCTCGCTTATTGACCTCAACTTAGCCTCTACCTTAACTAAATCTTCCTGAATGGGTTCATAAATTTTGCTTAGCTCCAAGATTCTCCTCTCCCAACTCTCAGGTAAACCAATATGAGTATAGAAATCCACTAGTAATGGACATGGCCCAACCGACTGGTTTCCTCATCTACCAACTCTTCATCTAATTTGGAAAACAAAGGCTCAGGGGGAAGCAACTTTTGCCCTGGTGGTGGAAAGTGTAGTTTCCAGCCGTCGTCTTCTACACTGTCCTTAAAGCCAAGAAACTCATGCAATTTCTGAGAGCTAAAGGGTAGGAAGGGATATAGCGCTGTTTTAAGGCAAGAGAGCACTGAAATGGCAACATATAACGCCGTGGCTGAAGCCTGCCTATCCTGTTTAATTACTTTCCAGGGAGACTTCTCGTCCAGGTAGCGATTAGTCTCCTGAGCTAAGGACATAGCCGACCTTATGGCTTCCTTAAAATGGCAATGATAAAGAAGGTTGTCCATTGTATTAAAGATATCGCTGGCACTGCTGAGTAAAGCCTGACTGTGGTTATCCAACTGTCCAGGCACTGGTACGCAGGCATTGAAGCTACGATAGGTAAAGGTAAGCACCCGGTGGACCAGATTTCCATAGGTAGCCACCAGCTCATCATTATTACGGCGAATGAACTCACGCCAGGAAAAATCAGTATCGCTGGTTTCTGGCATGTTTATGGATAATAAATAACGCAACGGGTCAGGGTCATAGCGCGACAGATAATCAGGTAGCCAAACTGCCCAATTACGGCTGGTGGAAAGTCGCTTGCCTTCAATAGTCAAGAACTCATTAGCGGGCACATCATAAGGAAGATTCAGTCCATCGTAGCCCATAAGCATTGCTGGCCAGATAATAGTATGGAAGATAATATTATCCTTACCAACGAAATAATAACTCTTTACCTCTCCCTGCCAGAAAGAGCGCCACTTTTCGTCATCACCGCTAGACTTAGCCCATTCCTTAGCTGCTGAGAGGTAACCGATGACAGCCTCAAACCACACATAAAGGCACTTGCCTTCAAAGCCGTCAAGCGGCAGCGGTATGCCCCAGTCTATATCGCGGGTAATGGCTCTATCCTTTAGCCCCCCTTCCAAGTAGCGCATAGTAAAGCTGTGGACATTCTGTCGCCAGTGGGTCTGCTGCTTCACCCAGTCCAAAAGCCTATCCCTGAAGGCGGTAAGCTTAAGGTAAAAATGCTCTGAATCTTTAAACTGAGGAGCAGTTCCACACGAACGGCAACGAGGGTTAATCAGCTCAACAGCATTTATGGGCTTGCCACAGTCATCGCACTGGTCACCTCGGGCTCCAGAGGAATTGCAGTAGGGGCAAGTGCCCTCAATATAGCGGTCAGGCAAAAAACGCTGGCAAGCAGGACAGAAGGGCTGTGACACGCTAGCCTTATAAATATAGCCTTTATCAAGCAGTGTTAGGAAAATGTCACATGATACCTCAGCATGGTTGGCAGTACCGGTATTGGTAAATAAATCAAAGGAAATGCCCAGTTTCTGCCACGAGGTAAGGAACTGTTGATGATACTGGGTCACTATTTCACCAGGTGTTTTTCCCTCATGCTCAGCCTTAATGGTTATCGGTGTGCCATGCATGTCTGAGCCCGATACCATTAACACCTCGTTACCCTTGGCGCGGTGATAGCGGGCGAATATGTCTGGTGGTAAATATGCCCCAGCAATATGACCCAAATGTAGTGGGCCGTCAGCGTAGGGCCAAGCTACCCCAATAAAAATTCTCTCACTCATAATCCATTTCCTGGCTATACTTTATATGACTTCGGTATAAGATTTAGGGCTTCTCAGGGAAGAAGGTAAGTATTCGCTTTCCCCTCTCCTCTATATAGTGAGCATAGCCCTTCTTCAGACAACAATCAACGCAATAGCGTGATGTCTCTCCCTTTTCTACCTCGATGCCTCCCTCCTCGTCAATAGCTAGATAAGGCTCAGGATACAGTATAATGCGGTGGCACTCATCGCAATGGACTTCTCCTAAAGATATACATCCTCGGCGCATTGTTAACCCCTCTCAAAGCTTTAATATAAATGTTATAACCTGAGCCAAGCCCAATACAGCTCCTTCCTTGATAAACCGGTTTCGCCAGCTACCTTGGCTATCGCCTCTTTAGCCGTTACCCCAGACAGGCGCATATGATGTAACTGCTGCTCAACCTCTTCTGTCAACCGTGGTTTATCCTTCCGCCTCTTGCCCTCAATAATCAGGGTAAATTCACCCCTCGGCTCAGTGAAGTGTTCTATAGCCTGGCTTATCGTCCCCCTGAAGACTTCCTCATGAATCTTGGTAAGTTCGCGGCAAACGGCTACTTTTCTATCGCCAAGAACGAGTAGCATATCGTTGAGCGCCGCCAGTAAGCGGTGAGGGGTCTCCAGGGCTACAATAGTGCCATATTCATCAGCAACCGATGTTATAAGACGCCGCCTGTCATTAGATTTATGAGGCAGAAAACCAATGTAGTTAAACTTGTCTGCGGGCAGCCCAGAGACAACCAGGGCGGTGATAACAGCAGAGGGTCCGGGAATGGGAACAATTGGGATGCCTCGCTGGCTAGCAGCCACAATTAGCTCATAGCCAGGGTCAGAGATGCCTGGCATTCCAGCCTCAGAAACAAGGGCTACATCACCGCCTTCAAGGCAATTCAGAATATAGTCCAGCTTGGTCAGCTTGTTATGTTCATGATAACTTGTCATAGGCGTCCTAATGTTATAAGTGGTAAGAAGTCGCCTCGTCTTGCGAGTATCCTCAGCGGCAATAAGCTTCGCTTCACGCAGGATACGGAGAGCACGTAAGGAAATATCCTCTAGATTACCAATAGGAGTAGCTACAACATAAAGTGCGGGCATCACCGTTTATCTTCCCAGCCCAGCTATTATAACCTATATCTCATCATTCGTCTACATTAGCTAGAATTTCTTGACTTTGAACCCTGCCTTTGATATAGTTTTCGTTTAAGGAGGGATTATAAATGGCTGCTGGCCAATTTAAGCAACTCCGACGTTCCTATGGGTTTGATGAAGTGTCTATAGTGCCTGGAGATATAACCGCCAATCCAGACCAGACAAACATTGATTTCAAGGTAGACAACTTTACCTTTACCATCCCTATTATAGCTTCATCAATGGATGCTGTGACCGATGTCAATTTGGCTATCCTGATGAGCAAACTAGGTGGGCTAGCTGTGCTCAACCTGGAGGGGGTACAAACTCGGTATGATAACCCCGAAGAGGTATTATCTGAAATTGCTCAAGCACCTGATACTGAAGCCACCCCCCTACTTCAAAAAATCTATTCCCAACCGATTAAAGAGAATCTTATCGGTGAACGAATACAGGCGATTAAGAAGGCAGGGGCGGTATGCGCTGTTTCAGTGGCACCAGCCAATACCAAACGCCTTGCCCCTATAGCCGCTGAAGCCAAGGCTGATATTTTTGTTGTCCAGTCCACAGTTACCTCAGCCAAGCACATATCCAAAAGTTATCGGGGGCTAATCTTTCCTGAGCTCCGCCAATCTATACCCATGCCCATTATTGTTGGTAATTGTGTAAGCTATAGCGCCTGTTTAGAGCTTCTGAGAACGGGAATCTCTGGGGTTCTGGTAGGCATAGGACCGGGTGCTGCTTGCACCACTAGAGAGGTTCTTGGTGTTGGCGTCCCCCAGATAACAGCTACCATAGATTGTGCTGCGGCTAGGGATAAATACCTAAGCGAGTCTGGCAAATACATACCAATAATTACCGATGGTGGTTTTCGTAAAGGCGGAGAGTTATGTAAAGCTTTCGCTGCCGGTGCTGACGCCGTAATGTTAGGCTCCATTTTTGCCCAAGCTAAAGAGTCACCGGGGCTAGGTTATCACTGGGGTATGTCCCTGCCACACCCAGCACTCCCCAGAGGAACCCGAATAAAAGTCGGCACCACTGGCACATTAGAGCAAATTCTGTTTGGTCCTACTTCAGTTACTGATGGTAGCCAAAACCTTGTCGGAGCTCTTCGCACCGCAATGGGTGTCTGCGGGGCGCTTACCATTCAAGAAATGCACAAGGTGGAGATGGTAGTTGCTCCGGCTATCACCACTGAGGGAAAATCATGGCAACTGTCAGCTACATAGGAGGGGGTTTGAATGCTACATAAGGTCTCCCTAGGGGTGGGTAATATTGATAAATACCGTACCATTGAAACCAGGGAGCTTATTGATGAAGTTGTTAACCTTGGCGAAGAACTAAAGGGACTGCGCCTATGTCATATCAACTCCACTCCCTTTGGTGGGGGGGTGGCTGAACTCCTCGTTTCCTACATCCCTCTATTACGCTCGTTAGGAATTAAAGCTGATTGGCAGATTATCCGTGGGAACCGCCGTTTCTTTACCATCACTAAAGGCTTACATAATGCCTTGCAAGGTGCTGCCTTTGACGAAATCAAAAAGGAAGGTATGAAAAGGGTATACCAGAGCAATAATTTAACCAATGCCCGTGAATTAGATCCGAATTATGATGTCTTTATAGTAAATGACCCCCAACCAGCTGCCCTTCGTCACTACTCACCAGATAACAAAGCCAAGTGGGTATGGCGCTGCCATGTTGATAGCTCAGAGCCAGATGAAGTAGTATGGCAGTTCTTACGCCCTTACATTGAAGAGTATGACGCCGCTGTTTTCACCACCCAGAAATTTATACCCCAAAACCTCCACCTATCCAGAATTGCCACAATGGCGCCAGCTATTTGCCCTCTCAGCTCCAAGAATATGTTCATTAAGAGATATGTATGTCGGGAACTGCTGGATAACCTAGGTTTTGACCGCAACCGCCTATTGATTACACAGGTATCCCGCTTTGACCGCTGGAAAGACCCCTTTGGTACCATAGCTGCCTACCGGCTAGCTAAAGAGAAAGTACCCGGGCTCCAGCTAGCTATGGTAGGTAGCTTTGCCCAGGACGACCCTGAGTCATGGGATATGCATGCTGCTCTTAGCGCTGAGGCCAATAAAGATGATGACATATTCATCTTCTCTAACCTAACCGGGGTAGGTAATATGGAGGTCAATGCTTTCCAGAGAGCCAGCGACCTGATTATTCAGAAGTCAATCAGGGAAGGCTTCGGTTTGGTGGTAGCCGAGGCTTTGTGGAAAGAAACACCGGTGATAGCTGGTAATGCCGGCGGCATTCCACTGCAAATGACTGGCGAACTCAGCAACTACCTGGTAAATAGCGTAGAGGAATGTGCTGGGAAAATAGTATATCTTCTAGAAAACCCGGCAGTTGGTAAAATGCTAGGCGCAGAAGGTAAGGAAATTGTAAGGCAGAATTTCCTTTTGTCCAGACTGGCCAGAGACGAACTCACCTTGATAAAGAGTCTGATAGCCAAATAGTCTATCTTGCCGGCTACTCTACTACGCGGGCTATTCCTTCTCCTCCTTCTCCTCCTCTTCTTCTTCTTCAGTTACCATACTCGCCTCTGGACTAACATAGGGTAACAAAGCTTCTGCCTTTCCCCGCTTGCGCTGTGATGGGAAGGCAAGGTTATCAATGGTCTGGCGTAATCCCTTTAATCCCTCCACAGGCTGCCCAACGCCTACTTCTACTACCACACCAGCTACCCCGGCTTGCCATAGGGCTTGAAGTTCATTATCGGTCACATTGGATGGTATAGAGGCTAACAAAGGTTTGGTCAGTAAATTGGCAAAGCGCTGAAAGAGCATAAGGTGATGCCAGGTAAGAAAATGCTCTGCCTTCTGTTCGCTGGCAATAAGCACGGCATCCACGGGCAATTCATTAACCGTCCTCAACAAGCCCTCACCAAGCGATGCCTCAACCTCCAAAATCTTACCCACATCATTATTCTGAAGTATTGCCAGTGATGAATTAGCTGGGGGGAAAACCACAAAATCGCAGCCAAGCTTGGCTATCTGTTTTGTTCCTTCCCGGCCAATATCCCTTAGCCACCCACCCCAAGGGATATCAGGCACAGCCTGAGATATTTCTTTAAGAATTTTAGCCCCTGAAGTTAATTTGGGGACACGCAATAGCCCAGCATCAGCCCCAGCCACATAACCAGCCACGTCACCAGCATTAGGCTGAGCCAAACTGGCAACGAGTAACATTTTTGGCTTCTCCGAGGCCGGTCGGGCTGCTCCAAAGCCCAGAGGACGGAGCACTGCCGGCGAAGCCTGATTTAATCTATCAATAAACCTGCTCATCTAACCTCCACTAGAGCCAAGTGAGGAAATTATAGATGATATTAGGCGAAAATTCAAAGGAATGGGCTCAAGAGTACCCGATAGCCAAGGCACCAGTCCCATATCCGTTGAAATTTTAATAAAATTTAAACATCAATTTTATGAGTAATTAATTTTAGTGGCCTAGAATGGAAGGGTGACTAGAGGCAACATAAATAGAGGGGGGAGTAAAAATGGGGAATAACAGCAATCATAATCTAGGCAGAATACTCAAGCAGCGAAGGGTTATGGCACTGCTGACGTTACGGGAAATAGCTACTATGTCAGGTGTATCATCGTCTCACCTAGGGCGCATAGAGAGAGGGGAGAGATTCCCCTCAGCTACAATTCTGCAAAAAATAGCTAAGCCACTAAATTTTGAGGAGGGTGAGCTACTTTGTTTAGCTGGCTACCTGTCACCCCAGGCAACTGGCATAGCCGAGGAGAAGGCTGACTATAGTGGCAGGCAACTGGACCCTTATGTAAGCCAGATTTTAAGCCAAGAGCCAGTCGAAGTGCAGCGTGCCATCATTGGACTTCTCAGCATCCTAAAGAGTATTGCTAAAACGATGAAGTGAACAATGTATCTATCCTGTTGCCACAAGTAATGCTTTAATACTAATCACTTTAATTAGATTAATAAGGAGAGCAAGAATGATTGAGAGTGTTATCAGATGTCCTAACAATATGGTTATGGCATTTGATAAGGGACATCTACTACTGCCGGGGGTAGCTCCAGGTGGTGAACAGCGTACCTATCCTACCGCCATAAATAGTAATTTAGTCCTATTCACCCCAATAAGATTGATAAGGAGAGCAAAAATGATTAAGAGTGTTATTAGATGTCCTAACAATATGGTTATAGTGTTTGATAAGGATGGGGAACAAATCCCTCAATATCAGGGGCAATATGAAGAAGTAAGGGAAAGCATCCTGAAGAATGCACCGCTAAATACAGTATTTGCTTATTTGTCTGACTTTGAGCCTGAATTACGCAAAGTGCCAAGGGAGGGATGGTAGCCGGTAAAGAAAGAGAGCACCGTAATTCCTAGCCTTGCCTAACCGGGGCTCTCTTTGTCTTATCTTTGCCAACCAGATTGGTTACCCATCTCACTTATTTAATCCCCCTCTCTTTAAAAGAGAGGGGGAACTGTTTTTTTAAGGGGCTTTGCCCACTCGACTTGCCTATGATAAATGACCTCTGTCACCAGATTTACCTATTATCAAGCTATTACTATCGTACTATGAGTGCCTACTGACAGTTTTTGTGTTTGTGTGATACGATTAGCATAAGTCGCCCAATTTCTTGGGCTTCATATTTTGCTGTAATGTCCTGATATATTTATAGAGTCAACTCCAAGAGAGGCTAGAGTGCGTTGATAGTAAGGCAAAGATATACAGGAAGAACGGATGGGATGATGTATAAGAACGTAAAAGTGCCAAATGACACACCTTTCCTAGACATCACCGAGCGCAAGCAGGTAGAGGAAGAGATGAGGGTTAAGAATAATGCTATTGCCTCATCCATCAACGCTATTGCCATAGCTGACCTTGAAGGTAATCTGACCTACGTAAACCATGCCTTTCTCAGAATGTGGGGGTATGGTGATGAGAAGGAGGTTCTGGGGAAGAATACTGTAGAATTCTGGCAGATAGCAGAAGAGGCTGTGGAGGTGATGCAAGTAGCGATGTATAGAGGAGGCTGGATAGGTGAACTAGCCGCCAGGAGAAAAGACGGCTCGAGCTTTGATGTCCAGCTATCAGTAAGCGTGGTTAGAGATGAAGCTGGCAAACCTATCTGCAGGTTAGGTTCTTTTATTGACATCACCGAGCGCAAGCAGGTGGAGGAGCTAAACAGAACCTTAGCTAGTAGCTCATCGGTTGGTGTTTACATTGTCCAGGAAGGGGAGTTTCGGTTTGTCAATCCTGAGTTCCAGAAGTATACGGGCTATACCGAGGATGAACTGTTGGGCATGGAGCCTCTGAGGCTTGTCCATCCTGAAGATAGGAAAAGAGTCAGGAAAAACGCAGTAGAAATGCTAAAGGGAAACCGCCTTTCCCCTTACGAGCTTAGGGTTATTAGTAAGGGTGGGGAGACTATATGGGCTATAGAGACAGTTACATCTGTTCACTATAAGGGAAAGCGGGCAGCTCTGGGAAACTTCATGGACATCACCGAGCGCAAGCAAGTGGAGGAGGAATTAAAAAGTTCAGAGGAGCAGCTAAGGATATTATTTGAATTTGCACCGGATGCCTATTATTTGAACAACTTAAAAGGTAATTTTGTTGATGGCAATAAGGCTACTGAGGAAATAACCGGCTACAAGAGAGATGAATTAATTGGAAAGAGCTTTTTAAAATTGAAACTACTCCATTTAGGACAAATCCCGAAAGCGGCTGCACTTCTAGCCCAAAATGCTCTAGGGCGAGCCACCGGACCGGATGAGCTTACTTTAATACGAAAAGATGGCACTCAGGTTCAACTGGAAATCAGGACATTTCCGGTAAAAATTAAAGGTAAGACTTTGGTGTTAGGCATTGCCCGCGACATCACCGAGCGCAAGCAGGCAGAGGAAGCGCTGCGGGAGAGCGAGCAGAAATATAGAACTCTTTTTGAGAACCTGAATGACTCAGCCTTCCTGGCGGATGTGGAAACCGGGCGTATCCTTGACACGAACAAGCAGGGCGAGATGCTGGTAGGTCGTACTCGTGAGGAGATAATCGGCATGCACCAAAGTGAGCTTCACCCTCCGGGAATGGCTAACGAGTATCGCCAGAGGTTCGCAACCCATATTCACAAGGGGCATGCTGCGGATTATGAGGGTGAGGCTGTCAGGAAGGATGGCAGCATTGTCCCAGTAAACATCAGCGCAGCAGCCGTTACCATTGGAGGAAAAGAGTTAATGGTTGGGCTTTTTCACGACATCATCGAGCGCAAGCAGGCGGAGGAGGCACTTGAGCTTCAGCAAGCTTACTTCCAGCAGCTCTTCGATAACTCCCCTGATGCTATCGCTATGCTGGATGATACTGACAGAGTTGTTCAAGTCAACAAGGGATTCGAGACGCTTTTTGGCTACCGGGCTGAGGAAGTCAAAGGTCGGTTTATTAACGATATTGTTGTTCCTGAAGACCGTATTGAGGAGGCGTCTGCTTTGTTTCGGGCTACTCTCAATAATCAAGTGTCTCGGATAGAGACGGTGAGAAAACGTAAGGATGGCAGTCTGGTAGATGTTTCCTTGCTTGACTACCCTATTCAGTTTGGTAACAAAACAGTTGGAGACTATGCCATATACACTGACATCACCGAGCGCAAGGGGGCGGAGGAGGCGCTTCAGAAAAGAAATAAGCAACTGATAGCACAACAGCAGGAACTTATAGAAAAGAGCAGTGAGGTAGAAAGGGCAAATCAGCTAAAGTCCGAATTTCTGGCTAATATGTCCCACGAGTTACGCACCCCACTCAATATCATTATCGGCTTTTCTGAACTGATGGTGGATGGGGTGCCGGGAAAGATTAATGAGGAGCAGAGGCAGTGTCTTAACGATACCTTAGCCAGCAGTCGGCACCTACTGAACCTAATCAACGAGGTTCTTGACATATCCAAGATAGAGTCGGGCAAGATAGAACTCAAGTTGAAAGATATTGTTCTGAATGAGATGGTGAAACCGTTAACCAGAACTATGATGCCGATAGTGGCACCGAGAAAGCAGAGCCTTGATATTGAGATAGAAGATGGGCTGCCCCCGGTTCATGCCGATAAAGCTAAATTGAGGGAGGTGCTGCTTAATCTGGTGGATAATTCATCCAAGTTTACCCCGGCTGGGGGCAAGCTGAAGATTGAGGCAGTCAGGGAGGGTGATTGGTGTCGGGTGAATGTAATTGATAATGGCATTGGTATCAAGGAGGAAGACCAGGAACGGATATTTGAGCCCTTTTGCGGGGTAGATGACTCCCTGGTCACAGAGAGGAATGGAACTGGGCTGGGTTTAGCGGTGGTAAAACAAATCGTTGAGAGACACGGCGGGCGAGTTTGGGTAGAGAGTGAATGGGGAAAAGGGAGTCAGTTTAGCTTTACTATGCCTTTAGCCCGAGCGGTTAGCAAATCCCTAGGAGAAAACCGATGATGAAAGAGAGGATACTGATTGTAGAAGACAATCCGTGGAATATGAGGCTGACCGAGATGATGCTTAGAGGAAGGAACTATACCTTACTCAAGGCAACCGATGGGGAAAAGGCACTGGATATGGCGACAAGAGAGCGACCAGACCTGATTATAATGGACATACAGCTTCCCAGAATGAACGGGCTTGAGGTAACCCAGAGGCTCAGGCAGATGGTGGTATTCAGCCATACGCCTATTATTGGGGTTACGGCGCATGCCATGAAGGGGGACAGGGAGAGGATTATTGGAGCCGGCTGTGATGCATATCTGTCAAAGCCGATTAACACCCGTGAACTACCTAAAATGATTGCCAAAATGCTGTCATGTCGGCATAAAAGATAACCTCTAGGATTGGTGGGGATGGAGTGGCAAATAAGGTTCTTATTATTGATAATGACTCAATCTTCCTGAGATTTGTTGACCAGCTTCTTACTCAGCAAGGATTTGAGGTATTCAAGGCTGGTAGCGGTCAAGAAGGGCTGAGGCTTCTATTTGCTGAGAAGCCAGATATGGTGTTGTTAGATGTGGTCATGCCTGGGCTGGATGGCTGGCAGACCTGCAGCCGTATTCGTGATGTCTCTGACATACCCATTATCATGCTCACTGGTAAGCAGACGGGCGAGGATGACATAGTGCGAGGGCTTGACTATGGGGCTGATGACTACCTGATTAAACCTGTGGGTAACAGGGAGCTAGCAGCGAGGGTGCGGGCAGCGCTACGGCGGGTTGGGCTGTCTTCCCTACCGGGTAAGCGGGAGATTACCTACAGTGATGGCTTCCTTACAGCGGATATTGCTGAGCGGAGGGTCACAGTGAACGGGGAGCGGGTGAAACTAACCCCGAGAGAGTTCCGGCTGTTTGCCTTTCTGGTAGAAAATGCGGGACGTATTCTTAGCCACAAGCAGGTCCTGGAAAAGGTGTGGGGCTGGGAATATACTAACGACCTAGATTATGTACGCATTTACATTTCGCACCTGCGCCAGAAGATAGAACCAGAGCCGGCTCTGCCCAGATATATAATAACTGAACCGGGAGTTGGCTACTACTTTCAAAAAGCCAGTTGAAATGGGAAATCTAAGTTGTAATATTCTGTGTTGTCTTCTTAGCCCATTAAAGGAGCATAATAAGCTTGCGCTGGTGAGTGCGGATGATTCTGGTAATAATGCCCAGAGATATACATTCCAAGCATAGTAAAGGCATTTATTGTCCTTACTCCGCGATATACTGGTAGTGATGAGCTTACCAAAGAACTACAGGAACTGGTTAAACGCATTACCGCACCCTATAAATATCCTCGTCAGATAGAATATGTTACCGAATTGCCAAAGACAGTGGGTGGGAAAATCCTTCGCTCAAAGTTGCGCAGAACTGGAAGGCGGTAAAAGGCAAATTAGCAGCAGAGCCAGGCTATCTTGCTAGCTTAGAGCCAAAGCTGACCGAGGCGAGAAATGTCGGCAAAGTGTTGGCAGTAGCTCCTAACTCATACGGAGCCAGCGGTCGGATTCGAACCGACGACCGGCGGTTTACGAAACCGCTGCTCTCCCCCTGAGCTACGCTGGCCTGTTAAGTATAGCACAAAGTTTCAGAGTCGTTTATCAAGGAAAGTTTGAGAGGAATGCCCCTCCCTCGAAGGAAGGGGGATGAAAGGCAAGGGATAAACAACCCCAGCTAGATTATACCTTGCCCAGTAATATTCTAATAAAGGGAAGGATACCAAGAAAGAGAATAAAAAGGGCGCAGCCAATAGCAGCCGCTAACAGGTTTATCCCAGCAATCTTGGGGCCGAATTGCCACAAAATGCTATCAGCCAAGCTACCCAAGAAGCCACCAACCCAGCCTACAGCAATAGTTCTGAACCACCCACTAGGCATGAGTAATGAGACTAGCTTATTACCGATGAGCTTCAATAGTATAGCGATAGCAAGTAAGATAAAAAAACCTACTATGCTCACTTTAGCCTAGTTTAACAGCTTATTGTAAGCGTCCATAACATATTGGACTTTTGAGGAGTGACGAAGTTATCTAAATAATAGCGCAATGGTGGAAGCTTTCCAATACCGCGGTGTGGTTTCTCCGTATTATACCAGATTAAGTATTCCATC
>Ga0209986_10001784_pt1 | contig 20320 bp, 27 predicted proteins | sample BlataG_FD_183168 | JGI IMG/M metagenome (GOLD analysis project Ga0209986, IMG submission 183168) | Deep subsurface microbial communities from Black Sea to uncover new lineages of life (NeLLi) - Black_00105 metaG (SPAdes) (version 2) | ecosystem: Environmental > Aquatic > Marine > Oceanic >... | reverse complement strand
ATCAAAAATCGGATGCGTTGCTATAATTTCTTCATATCTCTTTCTTTCTACCCCATTCGATACAATCCATCCATCGTTCTCACGAGTGATTGATTTTACATAGAAATTTTTTATTATTTTATCCCTAGATTCATGTTCTAAACTTTCGATTAATGCGTTTATACCCCCCTTCTCCGGGTAGTAGAAATTTAACTGGTGCTTGTATCCCTCTGTCTCGATTCCAAGTGATGATTTGATAATATCTTCTATTGGTGGTTTTGGCACCCTTCCATCTATCCACACAGTGCTCATCTCGGATGTGTCATACTTCCAAATCTTCTCATTGTATGGTATAAGATATTTTTCTGCTATTCCTTTTCCAAACGTAGAGTAGAGCCATTCTTTAAAATTCTTGGCTTGGTTATTGTTATTCTCGATTAAAGCTTCGACAAATCCCTGGACGCATTCGAAATTTTCCTGCACTGGTAAATCAGATAGCCCATTTTCAAACGGGTACTTCACATAATTGCCTTTATACAAAATTTTTGTATTCCTCCGGCATTTCACGTGGTTATCACCGAGTTTTTCGAGCATAAAGTTCAAAATCTCCTTGTCCTTCGAGAATATAATATGCGAGCCACCGCAGTCGAAGGTAAAACCATCTTCTACCAGGGACCGACATAATCCTCCGCACTCGCTATTTTTTTCTATGATTTCGCAATCAGGCATTAGACTTCCAAGTGTCAATCCGGTAAGTCCCGCACCTATGATTCCTATGGTCATTTGGTTATATCCTTATATTTTTTCATTTCTGTATAAACTTTTCGCTTTTCGCTTTTTATATTATCGAAAGTCTTATATATGCTTCATTATCAAGTTATTTTTGTACTAAGTAAGACTAAAAAGTTAGCATGAAGTTGAAACACACAATAGCGAGTAGATATGAGAAATGGCAAGTAAGGGTAGTGCAAATGACGGAAAGTAAAGTAAAATCGGAAGGCACAAGCACTATAATAACAAAATTTTTCTTAGCTCCTATTTTATTGTTTTTATGTTTCGGCGTATTGTTTTTGATTCTCCGTTTACACGCATTTAGTATTGTCGGAAGCCTCATGGTTGCGTACTTCGTTCCCCCTCTTGGCAAAGAATCTATAATACCAATTGCAATAGGGATAGGGGTTCATCCACTTTTAATCGCTCTTTCTGTCGCATATATTGACGTCATAGTGGCTTTGTTTTTACTATGGAACTATGACTTTGCAAAATTAGCACCTTTGTTAGGATTTTGGATGGAACGATTCGAAAACAAAGCGGTAAAAATAACAAGGGGGAAGTTATGGATAAAAGGTCTTCAATTCGTGGGACTCGTGTTATTTGTAATGATCCCTTTTCAAGGAAGTGGTGCCGTTGGGGGCACAATTGTAGGAAGGATGGCCGGTTTAAACCGATACGTGATATTCATTGCAATATTAATAGGTGCCATAGTTGGATGTTTGATTATTGCATACTCGGCTGATGTCTTAAAAAATATATTTTTTAGTTAGTTTTTATTTTATATAATATAGAAGCCAGGGTGGCAGAGTGGACAAATGCGGTGGCCTCGAGAGTCACTGTCCCTTGCGGGACGCTCAGGTTCAAATCCTGACCCTGGCGTTTGTTTAGGTTTTAGAAAAAAAAAGCGTTAGATTTTATATGTTAGTAACGCTTGTTTATATATGAGCAGTTATATGTTTGGAGGCAATACAACAAGAAAATGGGAGTAAAATCTTCTGCTGAAATAACGCGAATACTAAAAGAGAAATGGGACAAAAGCAAAGATAAAGGAGATTGGAGAGTGCTAACCGGGAGAAATCCAAAAGGCAGGTATGACATGTTCATCTCCAGCCCTGAACGTATATGGCAGCTAAAAATGGAGCAGACCGGGAGCAATGAGGCAATAGGATTTGGATTGGAAGCGGGGAAAATAGATGATGAGATAAAAAAACTTATGGGGATGGGAGCCCCAGTCCCGTTTGGCTTGATTTCTCCACAGAAAAAGCCTGATTTAGCGATTGTTCTCGCAGGCATCCAGCAATATTCTTCTGATTCCACATATACGCTTTGCAAGGAATATATCTCGGAGAAACAAGCGAAGTTGGATGAGAAGTTGGACAGGGAAATAGAGCGAATGAGCAGCGACCCGGTTTCAAGAAGAAGATATAAAGAGCAAAAGGAGAGAGAGAGCAAATCGTACCTGTAAAGAAAGTTTGATCAAAGAAACAAGTTAAACGCTTTTTCTAAAAGGGTTTAAAAGAAACTTTGTATGTATGACCTTACACGTAAATAAAAAAGGAATAAGAGTACTTGGCATTGCAGAAAGCTTCAGGAGGGACAAAGAAAAATCAGTGCTTGCTGGCGTGGTTATGCGTTCAGATTGCGTTATAGACGGTGTCGCTTTTGATAAGATAACCGTTGGGGGGATGGACGCCACGGAGGGCGTATTGCACGTTTTCGGGTCGCTGCAGCGTGCGGACATAAATGTGATGATGCTAAATGGATGCGTCATCAGTTGGTTTAACATTATAGACATAAAGGAAGTGTATGAAAAGTTGAATATTCCTCTCGTCTGCGTGACTTACGAGGAATCAGAAGGTCTGGAAGAACACATAGCCAGGCATTTTGAAGCAGATGAGCGAGATTCTCGGATAGAAGCATATAAGCGACTTGGGAATCGTGTCTGTGTGCGGCTGCATGACAATTTCGATGTTTTAATACGCTCTTTAGGTATGGAAAAAAGCGAAGCTGCTGCGGTACTTAAAAAATTCACCACTCACGGAAAAGTGCCAGAACCATTACGGGTTGCGAAAATAGTAGCAAGAGCGACACTTAGAAGCGGTTTAGATGCTTAGTGGCTTAGTGGCTTAGAGCCGAAAGACTAAAACGCTCTAAACAAATCACTCAGTACTTCGTCATGTTCACTCACCACCATGCCATTAAAAACAGTGTGTCTTACCACACCGGGAAATTCATAGCCCTCGAATGGCGACCAGCCACATTTTGTATAAAGATGTTCACTGCTAACTTTCACTCGTTCCTGCAAATCTAAAATCGTCAAATTCGCCCTTTTTCCTACTTCTATACGCCCCCTATCGCTTAATCCTAAAAACATTGCTGGATTATACGAACACACTTTCGATATGAGCTTTGGGTGAACGCCACAACGGACAATCAACCAGGCCACGAAATTACCATACGTGTCTAAATTTGGGACACCGGCTGGTGCTTCCGAAATATCAAGAGCTTTTTCCTCCTTCGTATGCGGTGCATGGTCAGTCACCAGAAAATCCGTTTCTCCTTTTTTAAACGCTTCCAGCAACCGCAGCCTATTCTCTTCGGTTCTCAAAGGAGGATTCATTTTTAAAAATGCCTTTTTAGCCAATGCATCGCGCTTACTAAAAAACAAATGGTGTGGTGTGACTTCACAGCGAAATCCGCCTTTTTTGTATCGCTTTAAAATACGCAAAGTGCCGTAAACAGAAACATGAGCAATATTAATTTTAATTTTGGTGTCGCTTGAAGAGGCTGAGGCGGAAGCTGAAACTGAGGATAAAACTTTCTTTACTGCTGACAATTCCGCTTCCTCAGGTCTTAGCTCGGAATAGTCACGGCTCCTTTCTTCCCCTTTTTCCTTTAATTCCTCCTTCCTCTTTTCTATAATCTCTGGATCTTCACAATGAATTACAACGGGTTTAGAAGTCGCTTCTATCGCCTTAATTGCTTTTGAAAGCATCTGCTTTTGGATATATAATCCTCCGGTTGTCTCGCACATGTATATCTTGTAAGCTACGACTTCTTTCTGCATATCCACAATCGCATTTGTGTCTATATCTGTGTTGGATTCCATTACACCGCCGTAGAAAAAGATGTCAATCAAACCTTTCGACTTTGAACGTGCGAGTTCGCGCTTTTTTCTTATTCGCTCGGAATTTATGCCAGGCAAAGGGGTGTTTGGCATGTCCACAACGGTAGTTATACCCCCATGAAGTGCAGCCGCAGTGCCTGAGCGAAAATCTTCTTTGTAGTCCCATTTATGGCTGCTATCTTCCCTTAAATGGGCATGCATATCAATAAACCCAGGGAAAATCAAACAGCCCCTTGTAGCCTCTACCTTTCTCTCGCTTCGTAAACCCTGCTTTTTTATCTCTGTAATATATCCATCGTCAATGCCTATCTGAGCGTCGTATATGCTTTCTGGATTTACAACTTTACCCGCAACAACCAAATCATGGAGTTTATGCATATCTTTTAAATAATAATAAAGTTAGATAGAATAGAAAAGGTAGAAGGGTGGGCGTATGTTTCCAAATAAACGAGTGCAAAGCATGGTGGGGAGAAAGGTGCATGTAGAGATGAAAGGAGAGAGGTGCGTGCTGGAGGGTGTGTTGACATCGGTGGATGATTACTTGAATTTGCACCTGAGTGGGGCAAACGAGATGGAAAGTGGGGAAAGGAGGAGATTGCTTGGTTCTGTGGTGGTCCGTGGCAATAACGTCGTGCTTATACATCCAATGAAAGAATAAAATGAACGAGAGGAAGGCAAAGAGGAAGCGAATAGGCATTATCGGCGTGGGTAACATAGGAACATCCATTCTTCGTGGGCTATTGGCTGCTGAGCAGGAAGGGAGGATTTTTATAAGTGACGAAAATAAGGAGAAGCTCAGATTTTTTGAAGCCGACCCGGAGTCAGATCCAAGAGTTGAAGTATGCGAGAATAACGAAGAAGTAGCAGAGCAATCAGAAGTGGTGATATTAGCGGTTAAGCCAAACGATGTGCGAGGTGTAGTAGAAGGGATTGCGCCTTTTATGAACAAAGAGAAGATTTTGATTTCGGTGGCTGCGGGTATGCCAACAGGAGCAATAGAGGAATATCTTGGCGAAGCCGGAGGAAAGAGGGTGATTCGTGTGATGCCGAATATAGGGGCACGTGTAAGAGAGGCGGTATCAGCGATATGCAAAGGCGAATATGCAAGTGAAGAGGATGAAGAAACAGCAAAGGAGATTTTAAGTGCTATTGGCAAGGTTTACTCCGTGAAGGAGAGTGAGATGGACGTTATTACAGGGCTTAGTGGTAGTGGCATCGCTTTCTTTGCGGCGATAATAGATGCGATGGCTGATGGAGGCGTGCATGAAGGTTTGCTGCATGATTTATCGCTGGCGATTTCTGCCGAGACTGCGATTGGAGCTGCGAAGTTGGTCCTCGCAGGGAATAAGCCATCGGAGATAAAGGCAATGACCTCATCTCCCGGGGGGACGACAATAAGAGGATTATATGCAATGGAATCGAGAGGTGTGAAGGCAGCGATGATGGAAGCCGTAATAGAAGCAACCCGGCACGCAAGGGAAATATCGAAGCAAAGCTAAAAAGTAAATTATTGACACAGATTAACGCAGATTGACACAGATGAAAAGATCAACAATGTCAAACTTAAATAAGTCCGCGTAAATCAGTGTCTTAAATAGAAGGAAGTTATGCTTTATTGGTATACAATGCAAAATGAAGAAAGGAAACATCTGGTTTCCCGAGTAGTGGAAATATTGAAGGAAGCAGGTTTTATCGTGTCGAGTAGATGTGAAGCCAGGAGTTTTGATTTAGCGGCGAGACGTGAGGAAATAACGTTATTAGCAAAGATATTGCATAACATAGATAGCGTTAGCGAGGAAGTAGCGAGAAGTATAAAGCGTGTGGCGTTTTGCTTGCTTGCTTCTCCTCTTGTCGTAGGGGAGAGAAGAGGTGCTTCTTTTTTGGAAGACGATGTCATATATTATAGATACGGCATTCCTGCTGTAAACACCCATACATTAAACGACTATTTTGTCGAAGACGCGCAGCCATACGTTTATTCTGCCACGGGGGGCTTGTATGTTAACATAGATGGAGAGGTGATGAAAGGGGCAAGAGAAAGGAAAGATTTTTCCTTAGGGGACGTTGCCGCGGAGTTAGGGATTTCAAGAAGAAGTGTTAGCAAGTACGAGGAAGGTGGAATGAGCACTACAATAGACGTCGCACTCGAACTCGAGGAAATTTTAAATATGATGTTAATAGAACCTTTGGAGCTTTTAAAACGGGAATTTGAAAAACCTTTCCCCTCTGATGTATCGAGAGCAGGAGTAGAAGAAGCGGCTTCGAGCTTAGAGAGAGATATTTTGAGTATAATGGAAGAGATAGGTTTTGAGATAGTTACAACTGCGCATGCTCCTTTTAGTGCTGTCTCACTTTCGCAATCGCTAAGAGAAGACGAAAGAGTGAAAATTCTTACGGGTATAAGCAAATACACCGGGCGAATGATAAAAAGGGCGAGGATAGTCAGCAGCTTGTCGCAAGTTACGAAAACGAAGTCGGTGTTCGTGGTGAATGGGAATATCAAGCGAGTGCAAATAGATAATACGGTTTTAATACGGAAGGAAGAGTTGAAAAAAATAAGTGACCTGGAGGAGTTCAACTGTGTGATAGAGGAGAGAGCGAGAAGTTAAAGTAAAGTGAAAAATGAATAAAGTAGCGATAATATTGGGCTCGGAAAGCGATAGAGCAGTGGCAAATAAAGCGGTAAAGGTGTTAGAGGAAGGGGAGATTCCTTATGAAGTAAGAGTGATCTCCGCGCACAGGAATCCAGAGGAGCTGGATAGATATCTAAGGGAAAGTGACGATTCCGTAGGGGTTATAATAGCGATTGCAGGGCTATCGGCAGCTTTACCCGGTGTAATAGCGTCAAAAACGGAGAAGCCAGTCATCGGCATTCCCGTGAGTGGGAAGTTGTTAGGCATGGATGCTTTGCTTTCTATGGTGCAAATGCCTTCGGGAGTTCCGGTGGGCGTGGTGGGCATAGACAACGGAGAAAATGCGGCTTTGCTTGCGTTACGGATACTGAAGGTGAAGGAGCCATAGCTCAATGCAAAATTTTGCATTTTTCATTGTTCTTTAAATTCTTCTCCACGCGTAAAAGAACCTTTGTAACGCAGTGATATTACAGAGAACTGCAAAAATAAGCACCGTCCAACCGAGGAAAGAGAAGCTTAGCAATCCCGATGTGGGAATTTGATATGGATAGGCAAGAGTGAGAAAAGTTGCTGCTATTATTATCAAAAGGCGGTCTGCTCTGCCAATCAAACCGCCGTACACCCGGTTCAGTCCCACTGCCTGCGCCTGTGTGCCCATGTATGAGGAAAGTAAAACGCCAATAATCGCTATTATACCGATTTCCCACCTTGGATTCGCATAGCCACCAAGGATAATGCCACCAATAATGAACATGTCCGAATATCGGTCGAGCACATGGTCAAGGAAATCGCCCTTTTTGCTCGCATTCCCAATCTCACGAGCTAAAAAACCATCTAAACCATCCAAAAATGCGTTCATGCATACGAAAACGCCAGCAAATAGCAGAAGAAGGTTGAATGGGTGATGCTGAATGCTGTTACCGGAGAAGAAGAAAAATAATCCCGCGAGTACAGCGAAGAAGAAAGAAGCGAAAGACAAAAAATTCGGTGAGATGCCCTTGGCTGCGAAAAATCTCGCTATCCTTCTCGCTAACTCACAATTATTCACAGATGCACGCAACAGAGAATCAAGAGCCATTTTATAATTACTCAATATCTCATAGGACTTATAAATACAACTTTCAGGTCCATGCTTCCACGTCTGTATCCTTCGAGATCAAGTGTGACGTAATTGAAACCAAGCATTTTCAGTCTCTTAGATATGTTATCACGAGTTTTGGTATTGAAAAACCTACCTATTTCGTGCTTTTCGACCTCTATCCTCGCTACGCCTCCATGGTGCAATCTAACTCTGACTTGCCTGAAGCCCATGTCTTTTAAGAGATTCTCTGACTCGTCTATCATATCGAGTTTTTCCCTTGTTATCCTCTCTCCGTAGTCTATCCTCGTGGCTAAACAAGGATTTGGGGGCTTGTTCCAAAAGGGCAGCCCTATCTCCTTCGCCATTTGCCTTATCTCGATTTTCGTTATGCCGACTTCGACCAGAGGATGCCACACACCTTCTTCTTCAGATGCCGCAATGCCGGGACGGTATTCATCAAGGTCTGAAACGGTAACACCTTCTGCGATTGTTCTTATGCCTTCCTTAGCTGCAACTTCCTTTAGCATTCGCGAAAAAACCTTTTTACAATGATAGCATCTGTCATAATGATTTATGACAAAATCTTCGTTTCTCAGCCATGAGAACTGCACTATCTTATGTGTGATGCCTGCATGGTTTAAAAAGCTCTTCACATGTTCTAACTCCCTTCCGGGAAGCAGTTCACTGTCTATCGTTACTGCCAGGACTTTTTCAGCCCGCACTTCATGAGCAACCGTCAACAGAAACCCGCTGTCAACACCACCAGAGAAAGCGACAAGTAAATTCTCTTTCTCTCTTATTCTTCTTCTCAATTCCTCAATTTTCTTTCTCGCTATAAGGTCGAGCATGATAAAGGGTATGTTTTAATACAAAAAATTAAATGGGGTCGGTGCGATTTGAACGCACGATCGGCGAGTCTGGAGCCCGCTGCCCTTCCTAACTAGGCCACGACCCCTACATGATACTCATTTTATTTAGAAGAATAAAAGCTTTCAATAAATACCAAAATTCTTTATCCTCGTTTTCGCTTCCTTCACCGCATTGCTTAATATCTCGGTAGTTTCATCCATTGTGCGCTTATCCACAGGATAGGGCACACCATCCTTCCCGCCGAACGCAAAAGAGAACTTAACAGGGTCCCTCCAGCTCGGGGCTTCCCCGTATATCAACTCGGAGATTAGCGCTAAAGCACGTACCGTTGCGGGTCCTATTCCACGTATACACAAAAACTGCTCGTAATTCTCTGGTTGCTTATCGTATGCCACACGAAGTGCATCCAAGTTCACCCGCTTCGGCAACCTGTATAGTAACTCTAACTCCCTTGATCTTTCGTCCTCAACTTTGACTGCACCCCCTAAATTTGAATTTGAAATGTTATCGAAATCAAAAAGTGTTCTTTGCCCTTTCCTTATTATTTTCTTCCTTCCGCCAAGCTCTTTATAAAGACGCTCTAATTCTCTTGACTCTGTTCTGGCAAAGTCAACGGACAGTCCCCTGCAACGCCTACTCCCCTTTGCAGTCATATCCAGCACATTCTCGTGCAGAACGCCAACAATTCCCTGATGCGGCTCCTCATCATACTTCTTTACCGTAGAAGAGAGCCAATGATATCTCCTTGCATACCTGTTGCGAGGATTCATTCCCTGTTGAATTACCGCCCACTCACCTTTCTCTGAGATGACCATCGAATGGTGATAAAGCTGATAGTTATCCTGGATGCATGCGTTATCCACCTTTGCTGATATTCTGCTTGCGTATTTTAGCTCCTCTACCCTTCCATCGCTGAGCCTTAACTTCTCTCCCAACGTATCTATATCAGACAAAGTGTTCCTTGAAGCTTTCCCTTTCCCTCCTGCAATACCGATACCAAACTCCTCAGGGTCTATAACGGATTTTAAAACACCGCATACCACCGTTGTAGTGCCGCTGCTATGCCAATCATAAGCCAATGCACACGATAGCGATTGAAACCAAAGAGGGTCTGCTAATTTCTTTATCGCTCCATCCACGCCATATTCATCTATTATCACTTCAAACATAGCATGAGCTAAGCTCTTCATCCTTTTTACCAGCCAGTAAGGTGCTGTTCCACCGTGAAGTGGCAAATCCACCACACCCGACCTGTTCATGTTAATTCAAACTAACCCTCTTCCCTTTTTACCCGCTGAGGTCTTCCCTCTGAAAACCCTTCCCTTGTGATTCCGGCTGCAAATCCAGTTGAGGTTTTTATCAGACTTTATAGCGGGATTTGCGGGCTCGACAAAGATTATTTCATACCATCTCCTTTTTCCATCCTCAGCTACCCAATAAGAATTAAGAACCTCCATGTTTGGATATTTTCTCGCAGCTCGTTCCTCAGCTATTCTCTGCAAGCTTTTTCCAGGCGTTATTTTGTGCACGCCCATTCTCTTTGGTCTTCTTCCGTGCTTCGGTCTTGACTTCCTTCTCCCTCCCCTTCTTACCTTTGCTCTCACCACGATAATGCCGTGTTTTGCTTTATACCCTAAAGAGCGCGCGCGGTCCAACCTCGTCGGTCTCTTTACCCTTACAACTGCTGGCTCTTTCCTCCACACTACCAGTCTTTCCTGCCTTAGTTTTCCTACGTAGGAACCCCTTGGTCTCTTCCATGCATCTCTTATATATCCATACGAAGATTTAGCCATTTTTCGTGTTCTGTATTAAATTATCTGTTTCAAATAATATAAGAAAAACAAATTTAATATAGATATAGGCTATCTAAAGCATATATTACATTAATAAGATACGAATAAGCAACCATAAGCAAGTGGCACGGTAAAAATAAAAAGAAAAGGAGGGAGTGAGAGGCATGGTGGATAAATTTAAGCCGTTGGACATATTAAACAAATCGCTAAAGTCCTCGGTTATAGTGAAGATAAGAGGAGACAGAGAATTTAGAGGAGTATTAGACGGCTACGATCTGCACTTGAACTTGGTGTTAAGTGATGTAGAGGAATTGAACAAGGACTTATCAGTAAAGAACACTTTGGGAGAAATTCTGGTGAGGGGCGATAATGTGGTGTACATCTCGCCAACTGTGCACAGAGAGGCGAAAAAAAGCGAAGGTACGGGTAAAAGCAAAGCCAAGGGCGAGGGCAAAGGTATAGGTAAAGAATCGGGAGAAAAAGACACATGGTAAAAGGCACACCTTCAATGGGCAAGAGGCAGAAGAAGTCGCACATAAAATGCAGAAGATGCGGCAGTCGCTCTTTTAGCCTGCATGCGAAGTACTGTGTGGCATGTGGGTTTGGGAAATCACGAAAAATGAGGAAGTTACCGGGATGGAGGAAGAAGAAGATATGAATCAAAACAAAGCTGAGCCAGACCAGAGGCCGAGGTAGCTTAGCGGACTAAAGCGCCGGCCTTGAGAGCCGGTGTCCCTACGTGGGACGCAAGGGTTCGAATCCCTTCCTCGGCGTTCTCTCGTGGGCACGCTGTTTAAAAAAATCTTTTCAAAGAAGGATTAGGGGATAAAATGGAAGAATATAAATATGAGGATTTGTTGGACAGAGCTTTGAAACACCTACCGAGTACAAAAACCAGTGAATCGCGTTTTATTATACCTGATGAAAGAGTGTTTATAGAAGGGAAGACCACGATTTTCGATAATTTTGATGTTATCTGCAACTACATAAACCGTGAAACGGAGCACGTGATGAAATTCTTGCTGAACGAATTGGGCACAGCAGGTAAGATAGAAGGGAATAGAGCGATTTTTCAGGGACGATTTCCGAAAGAGGAGGTAGAGCGTCAAATCCAGAAGTACGTAGATGAATACGTGCTATGTATGGAGTGCAAAAAACCTGACACACATATTATACGAATGGACCGTGTGTGGGTGCTGAAATGTGACGCATGCGGTGCAATTCGTCCTATTATGAAGCGAAAGAGGTAAAGGTAAAGAAGTAAGCAGAAACAAAAAGAGCTTATAGTTCCACTCGTATTCCCAATATGTTCTTCTCGCCGTAAAAAACATCCTTTGCAATTTCTGCACAGCCTATTGCCGCACTATACCTTGTTAATGTTTCGATTTCGATACCTAAGAGCCTGTTTATTCTCCGCTTCATTTCCTCTCTTTCACCCACAGAACCAGTTAAGAAGATTTTACGGTCTGAAGCTTCTACGCCGTAATCCCGCATGAGAACAAGCATCGCTGAAATTTCCATTGCTACAAACAAAGAAATGGTATCCAGAGCCAATTCCTCACTACCACCTGCTTTCGTCCATTTTTTCTGCAAGACGCCTGCATTTGAGAACGCATCGTTTGCACTTATACGCCCATCTTCAATATCTCTTAATAACTGAAGGTCAATTGGACCTTGATACAATCCGGGCGAGCCCAAGCAAGCATCTATTGCCCCTATTATTATTCCTCTCACTACGGACATGGTAACGGTGTTAGAGCTGATGTCTGCGAAAACGGAGCTCTTAAAACCTTTTTTATGAATATAATACGCAACCCCCACCTTTTCAGGACTTGCACAATGCGAGAAGAACTTCATCCTACGGTCTATTTTTTCGCTGTCTGCATGTATCCCGGGTATCATTATCGTTGGAATACCCGCGTTCTTTATTGCATCGAACACTTTTGTTCCACCACCAACAGTTGACCCGGCTTTTTCGTTTCTTATCCCCCTGTTCCGCACCTTTTTAATGTCTTTTATCGTGGAAAAGTCATCGCCCATCGAATAAGTCAGTGCAAGCAAATTTATTTCTTCTTTTTTTATCTCTAATCCCTTTTCTACTTCAGTTATAATCTCCTCACTGACCATATCTGCCGCCTTCTTTCTCGACAGCTCAAAAACTGTTACTTTACCTCCTTCTCCCTCCTTCAACACCGCAAATCGTATTCCGACGGTTCCATGATCTACTCCTACGAACATAAGCCTCTCTTTAAAAAGAAAGCATTACCAAAGAAATATTTAAAAGATGCTTTTCTTTTTATTGCCTTCTCTTTTTACTTCCACCAATTTTAAACCTCGCTCTTTCAATTTCAAAATTTTATTTTCGTCTGGTACATCATCCATCACATCCAGAATTGTGCATCTATCTCCTTCTTTTAGACCTAAAGGATGGCACAAATCAAACAGCTCGTAATCCGTTTCTTCACAATCCGCAGGTTCAAAAACAATTTTAGCGCCTTTCAATGCGTACTTCGCATCTATCGCAACTTTTACAGACGGCTCTATTACTTCTACCACACGCACACCCTCTTCGTGAATGTAACAATCGTGTTTTATTTCAGGTCTTACGTGTTCTATCCTGTACTTTCTACCAACTTCAAGGTTTGCACAGGATTTTTTTAATTTACAGCCCTCACATTTTTCTGAATTTGAAACTCCTAAAAATATGAATTCGTCTCCTACATTCGCCAGCTTGGCTCCAACTAACGTTACAAATTTTTTTTCTTCCATTTCTACTTCTGCCTCACGTGCTTCATTATATGCGCTATCTCCGGCATGATTATCTCGCTCAATGCCATCCTAACCGCGTCTGGCGACCCGGGCAGGCAAAAAATTGTTTTTTCCCCGATTACACCTGCAATTGCACGGCTTAATATTGCTGCGGTGCCAATTTCCTCATAACTTTTCAGCCTGAAGATTTCGCCAAAACCCGACATCTCCTTATTCAGAAGCTTTGATATAGCTTCTATTGTAACATCGCTTTTTGTCAATCCCGTGCCGCCGGAGGTGACGATGAAATCGGCATCGGTGTTCAAAGCTTTTGATATGTGTTCGTATATTTTATCCTCCTTATCAGGCACTACATTATAGTAAACCACCTCATGCCCGCTTTTCGTCACGAGCTCTTTCGCTATTTCTCCTGATAGGTCGCCGATGTCTGCTTCACCTTTTTCTTTATTCCAGTATTTAGAGGTGCTTATGGTGAGTATTGCACATTTGTAATACTTCTTTGCACCTCTCTTATGTTTTGCCGGTGTGGACATTCTATTTTTGTGTGTATTTCTTCATGGTCATATATAATCTTCAACTTTAAAAGTCTTAAAATTTTTTGATTTGTATATAGTCATTCCGATAATAAATTGTAAAACCACGAGATTTCACAAGATTAACACAACACTTTTTCTTTTTCACAAAAAGAAAACCTGTGCTAAAAGAAAAACAAATAGGTTCTTTTGGTAAAGCTTTTCTTTTTAAGAAAAGGTTTCTCGTGAAAATCTGTGTAATATTGTGGTTACTTTTTGGAATGATTATATTCACGTTTTCGTAATTTCACGAACATAACATAAAAGTCAGCGGGTTTTGTTTTTATTACGCCCCCTATTCCTTTGGTTCGCGTAGATACGAAAAGAAAAAGCTTCGGGTGTAATTGCCAAGATGTTTAATACTAACACAGGGATATATTACTATTAATATGCTCGAAGCAAACAAAGCAGCAGCGGTAAAGTTTGGCATAGATACACACCTCATCGAAGAAAAAACAGATGCGCAAAGGAACATCGAAATTCTCGGCGACGACCTAACTTTTATCCACATCAGAGAATTTCAACGAACAAAACATGTTCATCGTTTGCATCCCTATCTTGGCAAAGTCGTTCCTCAACTTGTCGAGGTATTCTTGAAAAGATATTTTACACAAGGAGACACTGTTCTTGATCCATTCGCTGGTTCCGGAACGGCTTTAATCGAGGCGAATGTCTTGGGTACGAACTCGGTTGGAATAGAGCTATCGCCATTCAATGTGCTGATTCAGGCGGTAAAAGCCAAAAAATACAATATTTCGGAAAATAAATCTAATTTGGGGTGGTATATATGAAGATATTCAGAGCAGACATCGAGATAATCTGTGGCGAATATAGCTTTTTAGATACTCGGTTATTTGTTTGTAAAGACCTCCATGAGGCAGAGAGAATAGCAAATGAGAAGGTAGATAAAGAAAATTCGATGTATCTTGAGGAGACATTCTATAAACTACTATCAATCGAGGAATTCAATTATTTGGATAGTTACACAATCGATTATAGATTGAGTAAAATCTAATGCCGGATAATGCTAATTAACAAGAAGGAGATGGACGAGTGAGAAACTTTTGGATAAAAACTTGTTGCAGGAAATTGGGAAATTGCAAAGCTATATTGCAGATGTGGAGTTTTCGATGGGTACGGAGCGGTTAGATGTAGTCTGGAGGAGACTCCCTGAGTCCGTTCCAACATACGTCTTTGAGGTTCAAGTAGGTGGTGACCTCTATCACGCCTTAGGGAAATTAAAGCATGCTCATGACATCTGGAACAGCAGGATTTTCCTCGCGGCATCATTGGATGAATTGGGCTCAGTCAATCAGTTGCTCTCGGGGACATTTCATGAGATACAACCCGTGCTCAGGTTCATTGAGACGAAAAAGATTCAGAATTTGCACCGATCTAAGCGGGACATTTATGAGATTGAGTGCGATTTAGGGTTAATTCCGTAAAAAGAATGCAAAACAGAAAGAAAACAAAAAAGCTAAAGTCTTTACAAGAATTGCGATTCCTTACAATCCTTATCATCCTGAACCTTACGAGCGGTGGACATTAAGGGGGTTATACGATTTAGAGAAGGGCGAAATTTTAGTTGGTGACGATTTTTGGAATTTTGCCGCTTCTGATAACATCTATGACGAGTTGTTAGATGTATTCCAAGAAGTAGGAGAAGAATTGAGGGATGAAGTTGACGAAAAATTTGCAGAGTTCCGGATGCGAAGATAATAGGGAGATGCGCGTGAGAGGGGATTCCGAAGTACAATACGGCGTGTTTAAGCATATATTTTAGCCATCTCTATCTAAACCCCTAAACCCGCCAATCCTCTAAACCGCTAACCCTCTAAACCGATAACTGCTCCCCTTTCCATCCTCGTCACACTTCGCTGTATATGATACTCCGCACCAATATCCCCTCTATTCCACAACGCACCGTCTATATTTCTGATGCCGTCCAGCGAAATTTCCCTCGCCTCTTCTATGTTTTCACCAACACCCACCGTGCAAACCGTTCTCGAGCCGAGCGCATAAGTATGTCCATCTTCCCTTAACTCCATAGACCCAGGATAAATCCTCAAATTATCACCATATTTTTCCCGTAACGCATACGCACCACTCAAATCCACCCTTCTACTCCCGCTGTATTTCACCCTGTACCCACCATAATCCATCGGCACGGCATACGTCACCACCGTCGCTTTCTCCTCGCACTCTATCCTCGAAAGATTCCCCTCTATCATACGGAAACAAACGTCCACAAAATCGCTTTTCAGAACAGGCAGCACACACAGTATCTCAGGGTCACCCGGTCGGCTGTTTATCTCCAATATCTTTGCACCTTTGGCGGTATGCATGAAAGCAACGTAAAAAGGTATTCCCCTCAGCTCTTCGTTGCTCCCATTACCTCTAAGCTTTTTGAATATCTTTTGAACCAATTTCTCCTCCTCTTCCCTATCCCCCCTCTCCATAAAAGGCAACCAATCTTTGTTATCCTTGTAAGAGCCCATACCACCTGTATTCTGCCCCATGTCCGCATCAAAAGCGCGTTTGTAATCACGCGTGTCAGGGAGAACCGCAAGTCGCTTACCATCGCAGAACGCCTGAAAACTCGATTCTTCTCCCTCCATTTTTTCCTCTATTATCACGTCGCTACCACCGTCAAAGATGGATGAGAAATGCTCGAACAACCGCTCTCTACTTGTAAAGTGGTCGCCCCACACACCCACTCCCTTCCCCGCCGCAGGCTTATCCGGCTTCACCGCTACTTCGTTCCCTATTTCATCCAAAAATTCCCATACCGCTCTTTTCACTTTGCTTATGCTTGCATATTCCGCACATGGGAACACTTTAAACATTGGATTCGCCTCCGCACAACAATCTTCAAGTAGAATCCGTTGCGTAGCTTTGCTCTCTTCTATCGCATATCTTTTCGTCGGGCATATCATTGCTACACCGGTTTTATTCTCAACTACATCTCTAACACCCTCGATTATCGGCTTCTCCGGACAGCAGATACCAAAATCTATCTCGTTTTTATTCGCCTCAACGAAGTCGCATATTTTCCCAACGTTCAAATCAGGAATAACCACGTGCTTTTCCGCGTGCTTCACGTTAAACGGATTCCTTTGCTTGTCTGCAACATAAAAACGAGCTTTGTAATCTTCGCTTCTGTTCAACGCATCTATCACCGCAGCCGCTCTCGAGCTATAAGAAATAACCAATATCCCTACTCTTTCTCCCATGCCTTAAATTTATATTTATAAAAGGTCAAAGAATAAAGTGTTATAGAATAGAAGTAAAACAAAAGGACGATAACATGAGTGGAAGTGGAGAAATACCCCCTCAGGTGCAAAATCAGCTTGCTCAGCTACAGCAGCTTAAAGCCCAGATAGAAGCCGTGGGGAGGCAAAAAATGCAGGTAGAAGCTCTGCTGAGGGACGCTGAAAACGCATTAGAGGAGTTGGAAAAGCTGGATGAAAATCCCGTTATCTATCGAGCTATTGGCGAGCTGATGATAAAGGCGAATAAGGGGGAAGTGAAGGAAGACCTGTCAGAGAAGAAGGAGACCTATGACTTGAGACGGAAGACTCTGGAAAGACAAGAGGAAAGAGTGCAAAAGAAATATCAGCAGTTGCAACAACAGTTACGAGAAGCTTTAGGTGCCGTTACACAGCCGATGGGTGCATAAACAAATATGAAAATTTCAATCTTATCTCTACCTGAAGAGGTCGTCCTCGCGGTTGAACAAAAGCTCTTTTACGTCGCCCCTGCTTCTTTTCAACTTTAACCCTCGCACGATTACAATCGGTATACTCTCTTTAAATTCACCCATCACGAGGTTCGCAGCCGCGCATATCTCATCCGCTACCGCCTCTTTTGTTATCCTTGCGATTTTTCCGAATCTATCCTCTTCACCTCTCCTGTCCAGCAGAGCGGGAATGCCGGAAACGCCCATACAGATTCCCGTTACGCCGTCTCTAAAAGCTCTACCAAAAGAATCGGAGATTAAAACAGAAATTTCTTTTTTACTTCTCTCTTCTATTTCCTTTTTAATACGAGAAGCACTTTTCTGCGGATTCTTGGGGAGCAAAATCGCTTTTCCTTCCTCAACGTTTGACTCATCAACACCCGCATTTGCACATATAAACCCATGCTTTGTCTCCACTATGATAATGTTCCTTTCCACCCGCACTATCTCTTTTGTTTCGTTGAGAACAAGTTGCACGAGTTTAGGATTTTTATCCGTTTCTTTTGCAATCCGTTCAGCATCATTGCTCACCTTCACATCAAAAAGGTCAACGACTCTGCCTTCGCTCTTCGATACTATCTTAGAGGTGAAAGCTATTGCATCACCGTCCTCTAATTCCACTTCTTTCTCTTTCTGAGCTTCAAAAAATAAGTCCGTTAAATTGTCACCCTCCTTTATCTCCGGAAGCCCATCTATACCTATTATTTCCAGGTGGTCCGTGCGTGCAGTGCGTTCAAAACCTTTCTTTTTCATCTCCGCGCTCTCCGCGTTCTCGGCGGTAAATACGTTTCTCTTCTCTTATGGGGAGAATTCAAAATAATGGATTATGTGTTATTTAAATTAAACCCATCTTTATAGTAGGGGATAGAGGAGAGATGAAAAAGGAGCTAATGGAGATACTCGCCTGCCCAATGTGCAAGGGTGATTTGGAATTGAGTATAGAAGAGGAAGAAGAAAAAGGAGAGATAGTAAAAGGCAGTTTGTATTGCCGGGAATGTGACCTGCGGTATCCAATAGAGGATGGCATACCTAATCTATTGCCGCCTGAGCTAAGACAAAATTCCACATAAGTTTACATTTTGCACTTTTTAGTTTTCACCGCAGACAGAGCCCACAGAGAACACAGAGAGTCAAGGAAAAAATTTATCTCATCTCAGCGCTCCCCGCGTTGTTCTCGGCGGTAAATAAAATGGAACGAATACAGCAAAGAATACACCTGAGTAGAAAGGGTTTGAATTCGATAGAATTTGAGCACGAGGTATTAAGGATTCCGCTGAAAGCAGGAGACGAGACAAGCTTCGAGCTGTTTATAATCAATCACGGAGAACCGACGCATGTACATTTCTCGCTTGCTGAAGAGGTAAAAGACAAAGTGATGATATTACAGGATAAGGTGTATGTAATAGACGAGGAAAAGGTAGCAGCAATTGTAAAACTGCCAAAGAGTTATGCTGGGACGTTAGCCGCGTTTGGCACAGGAAAAATATTCATCAGCACGGGCTATGGAGCGGCGAAAAAGAGTTTTTCGGTAGAGATAGTAGAGATAGAGATAGAGGAAGAGAAAAGGAGAGGAAGGGTTAGGGAGAAGATAGAGGAAAGAGGAGAGAACAGGGAAATAGTGGAGAGAAGAGTTGCCGTTGCAGTATCCCCTGAGAAAGTGGCTCTTTTAAAACGATTAACGGTTTCAACGTTGTTAACGGCTTTGTTTTTGATTTTTGTTTTCATAGTCTCCTTTTCTAGAGATTTTTATCCGTTCAATTTTGTTTTTGCGTTAGTCGCCTCTATGATTTTTATTTTTATCGTTGTTTATAATCTCTAAGAGAGGTACGTATTCGTAAAAGGCGATTTTTAATGTAAAACGAGCGAATAAGCAAAAAAAAATGGAATCAAAAGTAAGAGCACATGTGTTTGTCAAGGGTCGGGTGCAGGGTGTTCTCTTCCGATATGCAACGAAAGACGAAGCGAATCTGAGGGGCGTAAAAGGGTGGGTGCGAAACCTGGAAAATGGTCAGGTAGAAGCGGTGTTTGAAGGACTAAAGGAGAAAGTGGACGAAATGATAGAATTTTGCCATTATGGCCCTCCTGTGGCGAAAGTATCATCGGTAAAGGTTACATGGGAGGAATATACGGGAAAGGCTAAAGGTTTTTCCATTCACTATCGCTATTGAGATTTCTTCTTTAAGAGAATATTATTTAGACCGAATAAATTGCGTGGCTCAACGTTATATTTATGTTTAAATAAGAACAGATAGATAATAAACGCGAGAATCACGAATGTCCCTGCCGCCGTAACTCAGTTGGTAGAGTGCCCGGCTGTTAACCGGCTTGTCACAGGTTCGAGTCCTGTCGGCGGCGCTGATGAAGTCAAGCGGATTAGAAGCTCGTTTTATCGTTTATCCTGGCACTGTCGAATTTTATAGTGAAATTGCTAAATCCTAAAATTTCACCGCAGAGCACACGGAGAACGCAAAGGCACCAGAAAACCCAAACAATGATTGAACCGTCTAAAAACTCTGCGTACTCTGCGCTCTCGGCGGTGATAAATCAGTTGATTTTTAGATAGTGCCGTTTATCCGAATCGCTAACACGCTAAACCCAGACACATATACAAATCAATTTTCCCCTTATACAATGCGCTACCTATCACTGCTCCGCATGCTCCCGCTTCTTTTATCCTCATCACGTCTTCTATAGTACTTACTCCTCCTGCTATTATCACCGGCACGCTCACAGCACTCACGAACTCCTCCACAATCTTCGTTTCTATACCTTTCATCAAACCTTCAACGTCTATGTTCGTAAAGAGCAAACTACCTGCACCCATTCTCTCTGCTTGTTTCGCCGCTTCCGTTGCCGCCACCCCTGTCGTTTCCCTCCATCCATCTATCGCTACTTTTCCCTTTCTCACATCCAGTGCAACCATTACCCTCTCAGAAGAAAACCCATTCGTTACTTTTTCTATAAGTTGCGGGGATTTCAGTGC
>Ga0209986_10001783_pt1 | contig 20320 bp, 15 predicted proteins | sample BlataG_FD_183168 | JGI IMG/M metagenome (GOLD analysis project Ga0209986, IMG submission 183168) | Deep subsurface microbial communities from Black Sea to uncover new lineages of life (NeLLi) - Black_00105 metaG (SPAdes) (version 2) | ecosystem: Environmental > Aquatic > Marine > Oceanic >... | reverse complement strand
GCGCCAACACCTAGCCTGCATCGTTTACAGCTGGGACTACCCGGGTATCTAATCCGGTTCGCTCCCCCAGCTTTCATCCCTCACCGTCGAGCGCGTTCTAGCCGACAGCCTTCGCCACTGGTGGTCCACCCGGGATTATAGGATTTCACCCCTACCCCGGGGATACCGTCGGCCTCTTCCGCCCCCTAGCTAGACAGTATCCCCCGCAGTCCAACGATTGAATCGGTGGATTTAACGGAGGACTTGCCAAGCAGGCTACGAATGCTTTAGGCCCAATAAACATCCCCACCACTCGGAGAGCTGGTATTACCGCGGCGGCTGACACCAGGCTTGCCCTCTCCTTATTCTCCCAGCTTTATACACTGGGGAAAAGCTATCCTCAGCGGATGGCACTCGGGATAGCCCCGTCACACTTTCGTGTATTGCGGAGTTTTCGCGACTGCTGCGCCCCGTAGGGCCTGGGCCATTGTCTCAGTGCCCATCTCCGGGCTTCCGCTCTCACGGCCCGTACCGGTCAAAGGCTTGGTGAGCCGTTACCTCACCAACAACCTGATCGGCCGCGGCCCCCTCCTTGGGCGATGCCTAGAAGCATGATCAAAGCATCTTTTGAGCAAGAATCCATTCCAGGAGTTCTCACCTATCAAGGATTAGCCTCAGTTTCCCGAGGTTGTCCTTGTCCCAAGGGCAGGTTAGCCACGTGTTACTGAGCTGTATGCCGCGCCTCCATCATAGCTTGGAGACGCTCGACTAACATGTCTTAGTCCCATCCCGATAGCAGTGGGGTCCGGCAGGATCAACCGGAGTTAACACGCTGTTGGTTGTACAGACGCAAAGCCGGCTGGATTTGGAGGGAGAAACTGCGTATTGCCAAAGCCCAATTCAGACCTAAACCGTGTAAGCTTCAGGTCCACATGTTTGTTCCCGCAACTGGAGGTCAACCATCCTCATGCTCTAGGGCGATTTACGCCTTTATAGTCGGGGTTGAGCCGCCGCCATATAATTGCGGGGCTGGCTTTCATTCGCCAAAACAAATCTGAAGGCGTCTTAGCCAATATAAATATTCCCTTTTCACTCTAATATACGTTCGGTTTATTTTTCCACGTTATGGATTACTTTTGTTTCCTGAAGCGCATTAATCAGTCTTTTTCGCATACTATTCAAAGCCTACTTTAAGGAAGGCTTCATCCTTTCAGGGTTCTGAAGCGTGAAGAGGAAGCTGATAAGCTATAGGCTAAGCGTGCCCAAGCTGTTGTCTGTACAAGTTTTAGAACAGCCTGTTCTGATGTATAGAACTAAATTTCAGTCAGCCCCATTATCGTATTGATGGGTGTAAGATGTTGAAATGGCTTAGAGCGTTTGTCATCATGCTTCTAGGGATCACGATAGTTTGGGGGTTGTTGCTTCATCGAACTATGCGAGAATACGGCAAATATATTAAAGAATACTGGGAGAAGTGCGCGTTGGAAAGGCAAAAGGCTCTTGAAGAATATGGACTTCGAGTTGATTTTTTCGCACCGGCATCGTTTTTGGAGTGGAAGGGTGGAGTGATCATAGTAATTGGTGGGTTGATGTTGGTCATCGTGTGGATAGTGACCGCTTTGAGCGCACGTGTATGTAAAGGGAAGAGTGTAATGAGCACGCGCAGCATTGTTTTACCTACAAGTTTATCTAGTGGGATTAAAGTATACTTAAATGGGACATAAAATGTGTGGTTATTCCCCATATCCTGCTAAGACGTAATGGCTTCATCACATTATCCGTGCTCGTTCTCGGTCGGTAAGGAGATTTGTTAGGATGAGATGCCCGAATTGTGGGCATGTAAACGTTATTGATCTTCATCAACCTGTTTATGTGGATTCATCGCTTGATCGTGGGCAAACTATTAGGTGCAAGAAGTGTGGACATATAATCAAGCGCGCAAGCGGATAGGGCTAGCGTGTGAATACTTAGCATCTCACGTTTTTTCTGATTTTCAGCTTTAGTTTCCCATTTTTCTTTTTTCCAGTTTGCGTATGATCTCCAGCGCTTCATCTATCACCCTTACTTCACCTGTGATTTTTCCAAGATATTTTCGGAAGTTGAGGGTTTTCAGCACTGCTATGCCTTTCTCTGTAATAGCGTAAAGTGTCTTCTCGTTCAGCTGTCGTCCTTCTAGAAGTCTGTTTTTTACTAGAAAGTCTAAATGTTGTTTGAGAAGCACACAGTGCATGTTTGCTTCATAGGCTATGTGCTCAAGGGTCGAAGGGTTGTTCACTAGAACTTCTAGGATGCTTTCGTATGACTCTAGCTTTGACTTTCGCATTTGAGTGCACTGTCTCCTAGTTTTTCTTTACCATAGATAAATCGCTTGTGAATTCTGAATCTTTAGCGGTCAGGTTCGTCAGCAAAGCCGGTGAAAACAATTATGTGAAGTATGTAGAGTGCTGGAGAATCGAATTAGAAAAAAGTTTAGTTTTTGCCCAAATCATCTTAGCAGACTGTGATCGCATAAAACTGAGCTTCATTAGCCTCTATCCTTTTCTAGAGACTGGTATCATTGGCGGTGAAGCTTCTGATTTTCTCTGAAAGTTTGTTAATGTCGTAGTGAGCTTTCATGTCTGCTCTCCAGTCCTTCGGAAGCTTCTGCTTAAACCTTCCAGTTACACGTCCATCCATCATCACTATTATCCCCTTATCCTCAGGACTGCGTAATAGTCTCCCAGTAGATTGAGCTAAAGCGTTTAGGCATGGAATGCCATTCGCATATTCCATAGCTTTGTCCCCGAATTTCTCTCTGAAAAATTTGACTAGCACCATTTGAAGTTCAGTTCGTTTCGGATAAGGCAAACCCACCGCTATTACAGCTGAAAGCAACGATCTTCCATTCATAGACATGTCAACGCCCTCACTTATTTTGCCTCTGGCGACTCCGAAAACAATACATTGTTTATGGGACTTCAAGAACTGAAGTAGATCAACAATCCTGGTGTGTCTCTCCTCAAGAATAAAGGGTAAATCAAAACTTGCGGCTTTGGCAACTTTATGCATTATCGCATAAGACGGAAAATAGACAGCAACCCTGCCATCAACTTGTTCGATAATTCTTTCTAAATGGTTAGCAATTCTTTTCCACTGAACTTCACTGCGGCTCTCAAACTTTGTTGTAACAGACGTATCCACAACGATTAGTCTGTTTTCTCGTGGAAAAGGGCTTGGAAGCTCAATGCGTTCACAACGGCTTCTCTCAATTCCCAAAACATCAATGTAATAATCGGTGTGCCAAAGAGTTCCAGACATAAGTATGGCTGAACGAAGCTCATTGATGATGCTTGCAGCCATGGCTGGATCAAGACACTTAATCCCAAGCCTTGCACGCTGTCTTTGGTCCCTATCAAACTCAGTTTTAACGTACCGAGCGTAACTCGGGCCAGCCAGGCTAACCCAGTTTGAAAGGAAAGTTGCACATCTGGATAGATAGGAAATCGGATTTCTACCAGCCTCAGCTCTCTTGTAACGAATAGCCTCCCCCATTTCTGAAAGTTCAGAAATAATTTCTAGCAGCTTCTCAGCGTTGACGCTTAACCTTTCTAACAAGGGCTTGACTATCTCACGCTTTTCTATGACGTGCTCAACATTGAATCCGAATTCTCCGTGCACCCTTTTGCCAAGCTTAACAATCAATTCATGCAAGGCATCCAATAAACCTAAATCATCGACGTCGAAAATTTCAACCTCCCTCTGGGCTCTTGTGACAGATGTTGATGAAAGTTCATCTGAAAGAATGTCAGTGGCATAGTGTGGTAAACTGTGAGCCTCATCGAAAACGCAGTTTACATCCTTCACTTTTATTCCAGCTCTTCCAAAAATCGAATTTCTCACAGAGTCAACCAAGATATAATTGTAATTTCCAACAATGACGTCAGCATACTTAGCAAGAACATTAGTTACTTCATACGGACAAAGACCAGCATCAAGGCTTATCTGATATACCTCATCGGGAAGTAAAGGGCCAATTCTCTTGATTTTATTAACAACATTGTAGGCACGAAGGCTTAGCTTCCTCTTTTTGTAGGTCTTCTCATAGTACCTGCAAGTATTTCCAAAAGTTCCATCCCTCAAATTTCTACAGTAATGAAGAAAGCCGCCGTAACTTATGTTTCTAAACCCTGTATTTTCACGCACATAGGGACACATCCTTCTCTTGCTCGTAAAAATGGATGCAACAAGATTAACGCCTGAATGCTCCTTGATTCTCTTAAGCTCCCTACAATAAATTTCAAGCTGATTCCGTGTTCTAGTCATAACAACAAGCCGTCCGACAGAATCATCCAGCTCTTTCGCCATGAAAAACGCTGTCAAGACAGAAATTGACTTTCCAGTACCACATGGAGAAGAAAGCAAGCCGATCTTTCCGTTTTTAATGACTCTGGAGGCAAAACCTATTGCATCCTGTTGGAAAGGACGGAAACCCGGGTAAGGAAAGAATCTTTGCCGCCCCAACTTGGCTTTTTTCCGAGCTTGCCTCAACGGTTCTTCAACAACAACCTGTTTCTTTCTTAAAAAACTCCCACATTTACTGCAGAAAAGACTTGCCTGATAATCCTCAATGGAATGAATAGCACCGCAACGCGGACAAACATATCTTATTCTTCGAGGCAACCTTCCCAAACCCAATTAGCAGATAGAAACTCATAATCATAACCTTTTCTGAACTATGACAGAATTATGGTTTGGACCAATTAAAACTAGACTCACGGCGAAATTGTTTCTGTTGAAAGGAAAGGATTAAGAGTTCGGCTGTACATTTTGATTTTTCCGTGATAAATGATTACGAGGAAGCTTAACATTTGGGATTCGTTGACCCTTTAACTGCAGTTGTCGTTTCCTTCTTTTTTCTTGGAGTAATGCTGTATAAACATGTAAATCTTGGAGTAACCCTGAACTTGACGGCGCTGCTTTTAGCTTTACTTTCACTTGACTGGCGGGGGATTCCAATGATAATTTATCAAACATCAGTTGATTTACGTACGCTTTCAGTTGTGTTTGCAACCTTCGGAATAATGCTGATCAGTCAACTCTACAAAGAAACAAAGGTTATCAATGATTTAAGTGAGAGTCTGAGCAGAATAATCAAAAACTCGAAGCTTGTAGTCAGCATACTTCCAGCAATTATTGGGCTTCTTCCAGTTGCAGGCGGAGCATTAATGTCAGCACCTCTTGTAGACGCTGAAGCTGAGAAACTGGGGTTGAAAGCTGATAAGAAAACGTATGTGAACGTTTGGTTTAGACATACAGTATTTCCAGTGTATCCTGTAAGCCAGGTTCTCATACTTACGGCGATGCTTACAGGATTAACGGTGACATCTATTGTAATGCGCCAGATTCCAGTGGTCATATCGATGATTGTTGTTGGCTACCTTATCGGTTTGTGGAAAAGCCCGAAAACAGCAAAAAAGGAAAACTCTGAGGCACATTTGGGTTCAGAGCTGAAACGTTTCACGATTACGTTTTCCCCGATACTGGCAACAATAATAGCGGTTATCTGTTTAGATGTGAATGTCGCGGTAGCAGCATTCATAGGAGTAGCTGTTCTCCTCATAATCGCCAGACCAAACTTCAGAACTTTCACTAAACCCTTCACGAACTGGGCAACCTACGGAATAACACTTGCAGCTTACGGCGCATTCTTGCTGCAGAACGTGGTTAAAACAACAGGCTTTCCTGAAATTTTCGGGGAATTCCTAGCTACCGAAGGCGTTAACAATCTTGTATTGTTAACCTTTATTCCAGCGGTTTTAGGTTTTTTCACCGGTTCTCCGCTGGCGGGAGTAGCCATAAGCTACTCGATGATAGAGGATATAGTGGGGTTCATTCCTAAAAGCGCAGCTTTGCTATACATAAGTAGTTACCTTGGATACATAATTGCGCCAACCCACCTCTGCCTGGTGCTGACAGCTGACTACTTCAAATGCTCACTAGGCAAACTCTACAAATACTTTGTGCCTTCATTAGCATTTACGTTTGCAACAGCGATACTGCTATACCTTCTAGTCTAAAAACGTCAAAGCGAAAATAACATCAGAACCAGATTCAGAGGCAAGGCAAATGGAGACATTAGCGCAATCCCACTTTTTCTTGCCAAATTTGCTGTGCGTAATAATGTGAAATCGGGAATATGGTTTAAACGTTTTCAAAAGAACGAATCACATGTCAAAAGCGGAGAAAGGAGAAGGCTATATGTTAACAGTGAAGTTTGGAAAAAAATCTAAGCTTGTCATGACTCTAGCTTGTGCAATTTTCCTCCTTCAATCAACTGCCCTTAACGTTTCTATTGCGCATTCATGCTTCCCTCCAACAGGCACATTAGACGTCGATGCGGATGTGGGGTCAATACATTTCAGAGGGGAAATGGCTGAATTTTACATATTGGTATCTCGTTTAGGCAAACCTGTCGATGCAGAGATCAGTGCTATGTTGTATTACAATGGAACCACGCATGCAGACTTGGGTGCGTTCGCGGAACATATTGCCACAGGACTCTACAGAGTGCCATATACCATACCAATGAACGCCTCGACTGGCAGTTATGCACTTGTTGCTGGCGCGACCTACTGTACGCTTGAAGGAACTACTCTTAGGAGTTTCTTGTTAAGCTCAACACTGACAAGCTGGAACGCGTGGATAACAGATGTGCAAGGGGATCTGGCAACCATAAAAACTGATGTTGGAATAATCAAGTTATCCCTTGAATCACTTGACACAAAACTGGTTAGCATAAACGGAAGAATATTTGCCATCGAGACAAATATGGGAACAATCAAAGTTGACATAGACGACATTGAATTAAGGCTAACAAATATAGAAGGAGACATGGTGTCTATACGTACGGCTTTAGGGGACATTAATGGCACTATAGTTTCTATCCAAGGGGACATTGCCAACATAAAAACAGACATCGGTTTCATTCAAACAGACATAAGCACAATCAAGGCTACTCTACAGAGTATCAATGGCACAATAGTAACGATCCAAAGCAACATAGGCTCTATACAAGTTAGCCTTAATCAAATCAACGCCACATTGACCTCGTTAAACGGAACAGTTGCAACCATAAAAACCGACATAGGCATAATAGAAACAAACATAGAAAATATTCAGCTAGAGATTACTACAATCAAGGGAGACATGGTGTCTATGAGTACGGCTTTAGGCGACATTAATGGCACTATAGTTTCTATCCAAGGGGATGTTGCCAACATCACGACAAATCTGGGCGAAATCAAAATGTCTCTTCCACCAGCACAAACCACTACACTTGGCATACCAATACTATCGATACTTGCCGCCATCGCCGCAATCGCTTCCACTCTGTCTGCAGCAGTACTTCTGAAAAAAAGCAAGGCAAATCATTAATGCTTAGATGAAAAAACACAAACGATCCACGTTTCTTTTTCGTTTGCTTAGTCTGGGTTTTTAAGTCTTTCTTTCACAAAGAAGGGCTTTCATTTTCAAGAGAAACAATGATATTGAACCAATCATACAAAGCATGTTAGAAATTGTGTTGGATTCTGAATCTGAATTGTGAAGATTAGTGGTTCACCTCTTGAGTTCATAAGGGTTATAATCTTTGGACGTGGAAGGTTAGAGGGAAGGTGCAAAGTTATTCATTAGTTGAGGGAATGGGTTGATTAGGGATGGTTGAATCTACTGTTGAGTCTTCCTCCAAACTGGTTGTAGGCTTAACTGAGAAAGTGCCAATAAGGATGTTGCATGTGGATGATGATGCGGGCTTCCTAAAGGTTGCAAAACAACTGTTGGAGATGCAAGGAGCATTTGAAGTGGACACGGCTTTGTCTGTTAAAGAAGCCGTGGAAAAGTTGAAAGCGAAAACGTTTGATGCTGTTGTTTCTGATTATCAGATGCCTGAAAGAGACGGGTTAGACTTTCTGCGGGAACTGCGGGATAAGGGGGATAATGTTCCTTTTATTATGTTCACTGGAAGGGGCAGGGAAGAAGTAGCGATTGAAGCGTTGAACTTGGGTGCGGATCAATACCTCAACAAAACCGGAGACCCAGAAGCTGTATACGGCGAACTGGCACATAGCATAAGAAGAATCGTGAAAGCCAAACATGATGAAGAGAGACTTAGAGAGTCTGAAGAGAAGTATAGAAGTATTTTCGAGAACGCAAATGACGTCACCCTCACGTTGGATTTGAAAGGAAAGATAACCTCCATTAACAAGGCTGCAGTAGAATATGGCTTCAGAAAGGACGAGGTCATCGGAAGAAACATGCTCAAATACACTCCTAAGAAATACTGGCCCAGACTACTAAAAGATCTTGCACAGCTAGCTCGAGGAAAAAATGTGGAAGGTAAAATCGAAATAGTTACTCCGAAAGGGAAGAAACAGGCAGAGTACTGGAGCAACCCAATACTCGTAGACGGCAAAGTCGTCGGTGTACAATCAATTTTAAAAGACGTAACCGAACGCAAAAGAGCGGAGGAGACGTTGAGGGATAGACAGAGAAAATTGGCTGCCTTGTTTGACAATGTGCCTGCGATGGTGTACTTGTTTGATGAGAACGGCGTTTTCCTCGAAACTAATGAAAAACTCGGTTTAGCTTTAGGAAAAGAGAAAGAGGAGATTGTTGGAAAGAAGATTCATGATTTGTTTCCAGAAGAACAGGCCTGCAAGTACTTAGAGGATGGTAGAGAGGTTCTGCGCACGGGAAAACCTAAACGGAACATCCTTGAACAGTACGACACTCAGGAGGGAACTCATTGGGCATTAACAGACAAAATACCCTATACATATCCTTCTGGACGTACAGCAGTGCTAGGATTCTCAAAAGACATTACGGAACGGAAGAAGATTGAAGAAGCACTTGAACAAAATATGGAGCAACAAAAGATTCTGTTATCATCAATACCTGCCTATATCTACTACAAAGACACCGAATCAAGATTGATTGCTGCAAACAAAGCATTCGCCGAAATGGTGAACACCCCCATAGATCAGTTGCCCGGTAAGACCGCCTATGATCTGTTCCCGAAAGAGCAGGCAGAACGTTTTCATAAAGACGACAAAGAAGTCATGGAAACTGGAAAACCAAAAATGAACATCGAAGAAAAATACACAGATGCAACTGGCAAAACAAGGTGGGCTTCCACCTCAAAAATCCCCTATTTTGACGAAGAAGCCAAAATGGCTGGAATGGTAGGCATCACTTGGGACATTACAGAACGCAAACAAGCGGAAGGAGAGTTGATCCGTTTGTCTAATGCTGTAAAGATGTCTATCGACAGCATTGTCATTAGTGACTTGCATGGAAAAATCATTGATGTCAACGATGCTACCTTGAGGATGTATGGCACCAACAACAAAGGGGATTTGGTTGGAAAAAGTTCCTTCGATCTAATCGCTGCTGAAGACCGAGAAAAAGCGTTGGCAGGCACTAAAGAGGTGCTCGAAAAGGGCTACGTCAAGAATCGAGAGTATAACATCATCACCAAGGACGGTGGTAGGGTTCCTGTGGAGATGAGTGTAGCCATCATGAAAGACAAGGATGGCAAATCAATAGGGTTTGTAGGGATAAACAGAGACACCACAGAGCGCAAGAAAGCGGAAAAGAGCTTGCAGGAGTCAGAAGAGAAATATCGATTGCTTATAGAAAGTTCTGATGCTGCTATTACTTTCTTTGATAGAAATGGCACCTATCTTTTCCTGAACAAAATAGCAGCAGGATGGTTAGACGGAAAACCCGAGGACTATGTTGGCAAGACAGTGTACGATGCATTTCCGAAAGACGCGGCGGAGATGTTTGTGGAAAGGTTTCGCAGAATCATGAAATCAGGCGTTGCGGAAACTATTGAAGAAAGAGTTGAGTCATTGGATCTATGGACTTCTTCGAATCTACAACCAGTTAGGGACCAAAATGGCAACGTAATAGGTGTTCAGATTGTCACGCATGACGTCACCGAACGCAGAAAAGCTGAGGAAGAACTTAGAAGTTCAGAGGATCGGCTGAAGGTAATATTTGAATTCGCGCCAGATGCTTTTTATCTAAATGACTTAAAAGGTAACTTCATGGATGGCAACAAAGCTGCAGAAGAATTGACTGGTTATACTAGAAGTGAATTAATCGGAAAGAGTTTCCTGAAGTTGAAATTGTTGTCTCGAAAGCAGGTTATGAAAGCCGCTAAGCTTTTAGTCAAGAATGCTTTAGGGAAATCCACTGGACCAGACGAGTTTGTTTTAAACAGGAAAGACGGCACTCCAGTGCCTGTGGAAATAAGGACTTTTCCAGTTAAGATCAAAGATCAGACTTTGGTTTTAGGCATTGCCCGTGACATCTCTGAGAGGAAGCGTACTGAAGAGGCATTGAAGACGATGAATGAAAAGCTGCGTGTTGTTGGCAAGTTGACCAGACACGACGTTAGAAACAAATTGTCCGCAGTCACAGGCAACGTTTTCTTGGCTAAACGGAAGCTACCTCGCAGTCATGAAGCCTTAGAATATCTGAGCGAAATCGAACCAGCTATTAGACAGGTGGAAGAGATTTTTGATTTCGCAAGAACCTACGAGAGGTTAGGCATTGAAGGATTAGCTTACATAAACGTAGAAAAAACCGTTAAAGAGACAGTGTCGCTGTTCTCAGACTTGCAAGGCGTAAAACTGGTGAATGATTGCCGTGGCTTAAAGGTACTGGCGGACTCGCTGCTGAGACGACTCTTCTATAATCTCATCGACAACTCTTTGAAGCACGGCGAAAAGGTCAGCCAGATCCGAGTGCACTACGAAGAAGCTGGTAAGGACCGGTTGAAGCTGGTTTATGAGGATGATGGCATAGGTATACCAGCAGCTGAGAAGGAGAAGATTTTCAGGGAAGGCTACGGAAAAGGCACAGGCTACGGACTATATCTGATCGCTAGGATGTGTGAAGTTTACGGTTGGAACATACAAGAAACTGGAAAACACGGCAAAGGAGCACAATTTACCATAACTATGCCGAGAAAGAGTGAAGGCGAGAAAATGCTCTATAAGCTTCATTAGCATAAGCACTTTACTGCTGTAGAACTGTCCCATTCAAGCCCAGATTTTGTCTGCTTCCTTTTCACGTTCCAGCCTGCGGCTTTCAGTTATATGCACATATTCAAAAACAAAAAAGATGTCTAATCACGGGAAACGATTTATAAATAGGCAACTTTGAAACCGATGGAGACACCTCCCGAAGTTACCCCGCAAACCCCCCTTTTTCTCAATATTGCCAAGTAACTATTCCGTATAATCTCTCATTCTTTCCCAATATGCGCGCGCATAGGACTGTGGTCAGGGTTTGTTGAAAAGTGCGGGCGGGGTGGGATTCAAACCCAACCAACCAAACCAACCACAAACCAGTTTAGTCCTATGCCAATGAAAAGTGAACTAAGCAAGCCTCCGATTGCAAAACCTAGCCAACCGCCGACAACACCAAGTAGAATGAAAGGCACTGCTGCTTTAAGGTTCTCCATAGGCTGTGCCTCAGACACAGAAAACTCATAGCTTTCACCGTTTAAATGTTTTAGATGTATGCATGCAGGGAAACTGTCTGCACTGTGGAGGAAAGGGCTTTCGAGTGTCTATTGGTTCTGATTATGCTGAACATGAAGATTGTGGTGTAAAGGAATAGGTTCTTATAATGGAGGCAGATTTACAAAGAGGAAAGCCGCGAAGATGGGAAAGGAGGCTTATTAAATTGTCATTGACTAGAAACCTGTTAGTGAGGAGGTGAATATGTGAAAGAAAAAAAAGAACTTGAGTGGTGGCAACATCCAACAGAGAAGACGAAGAGTAAAGTTGGATATGTTCACGTTGGAAACACGATATTTGCCATATACAGCAGTACACATGGACACGACCTCGTCGAATGGGATCTAACCACAGGAAACTTCAAGTTCATTGAGCAAAAGGTCTCACTCGCCACGGCTATGACAAAGATGGCAGGCTTCGCACCAACGACAAAATGATGACTTGAGGTTGACTCCGATTCGCATGCACACTAGAAGAATAGTTCATGCATGCAATATGTCCATAAAAAGGCATATAAGGGCATACAGCGTATGCTTATAGAGGCTACGTTTGCCACACCGTAGAAGCCCGGCAAGTCGTCAACGTAGAGCAGCAAGACGCTACATTATCAATCACGCTTACCATGACCGCACACAAGCCGAGTCAGTAGCTAGAACACCACGCAAAGAAGTATCAACATTTTTACAGTCACTGTTTGAAGGCGTGGATTTATCCGCGTTGAATATTGAACAGGGAGAGGTCCTTGCGGATAGTCGTGGTCGTGTATCAATGCAGCAGGTGAAGTGAATGGCTAATCTTGTGATAAGCAATTTCAAGCCTAGTATTTGTGTAGATTGCGGTGCAAGAATCGGTCATGCTGCTGTTCGCTGTAGTTATTGTGCTGCTAGGGAAAGAGCAAGACACCACTAAGACACTAGCTTCTTCGTAGACCGCTTGTAACACAACTATGCATGCATGGTGAGATTTGTATTCATGAACAGAGTTCCGGAGTATTCCCAACTAGGATTTGATCGCTGGTATAGCTTCTTTAAGGATTCCTCTTTCACCAACAAAGGCCTTAGCGCGCGCAGGGGCTATTTCTTCCTTTTCTTCTCCCTTGACACCTTTCATTATGCCTTTGCCGATACCCTTGGTTATGCCCCAGCCGTTCTTGACTCCTTTACCAACTGCCTCTCCAGTCTTCTCTGCAACTTCCCCTTTTTTTGTCTTTTTCTTTCCCAGAATATCACCTCACACTTTGAGAAACAAAAAAATAAAACTTAATCGGTTTGACCATTTAACTAAAGCAAGAATAGAGAAATCTTCTAGAAGGAATATAGGGGAATACAGAAATAATTGCTAGTCTCAGAGTAGTGAATGATAAACATGATTGGTATAAGAAAATCTGTAGCGTTGGCTGTTATGATTGTATTAGTGGGTGCTTCGCTTGCGTATGTTTTTGCCACTCATTTGCAAACGCCTTTCCATGGTGTTGGAGTGCTCAAGAGTGCTGACAGCTTTGCGTATGTAGGCGGCATCGTCGAGTATCAGATAAAAATCTATAATCCATCAGACTATGACTTGTACAACATCAATGTAACTGATCCGATGCTTGGACTTAACGATACCATTCCCTTCTTAAAAGCAAGAAACATGACAGGCATGACCTACACCCTCCATAGAGAAGTCCTCGACACCGACCCTGATCCTCTGGTCAACGAGGTCTTTGTGGAAGGTGTCGATTCTTCAGGGGCATACTCTTCTAGTTCCACTCAAGCAATTACAGTAATAGCTGAGCGCCATCTCGTAACTACTAAGGTTGGACCAGAATGTGCCCGGAAAGGTGAAGCAATAGAATATACGATTACAGTGAACAACACTGGCGAACATGACCTCTTTGATGTTGTTGTGGAAGATGAAATGCTCGGGTTCACTTGGCAAGGAGATCTGAACATAGGAGAAACAAACATCTTCAACCTAACTTACACGATCCCCTGCAGCATTGAAGGCAACCTAACAAACACAGCTACTGTCTGGGCACAGCTAAACGAAACAACATTTTATGCCGAAGAATCCTGGACCACCAAAATTCTCCACCCTTGCATTTATCCTCATAGTATGGGGTATTGGAAGAATCACGCTGAAGCATGGCCTGTAGACTGGATGGAAATCGGAGATACGAATTATACAAAAGAAGAGGCCATCGATATACTGGAAGGAGCTAATGCAAAGGATGCAAGCCGGATGCTCGCTGCCCAGCTTATCGCGGCAAAATTAAACAGACTGTCTGGAGCTTGCCCGGATTTCCATTACTGTGATGAACCAGTGAATATTGACGAAGTAATCGAAGACGCTGATGAATTCTTAACAGAATACACATTCGGCTCTGACCCTCAAGATGAGAACAGGCAAAATGCTCTTCAGCTAAAGGATTTGCTAGATGCGTACAACAACTTCGGATGTTACTAGTGTAATTGTCTTGCGTGCGTGCAAAACCCCCATCATTTCACTAGAGAATAAGAAGTGAAATTGCCCATCTATTAGAGCGAATGATTTAATAAAAGAGGATTTCGAAGGAGGCGTCTTCATGCAGTTGGGTGCAAGTCTATTCTATGCCCCATTTCTTCGTTATCTTCACCAATATGAAGATCACGAAGGCGACGATGATGAAGGTTATCAATGCTACAAGGAAGTCTCCTACGCCAAAGTTCTGGCTACCCACAGTTACAACGTAAGTTGCAAGATCTCCGAGACCTGGTATAGCTAGGCCTATTATTGGCATTACCAAGTCCTTGACGAGTGCTTGCACAAGTGCGCCGAGGTAGACACCCATAATGAAAGCCACGGCAAGCCCCATTACCTTATACTTGGACATGAAGTCCATGAACTCAGCCCACAAGCCCTTTGGAGGTGGCGGCGCTGGCGGTGCTGGCTTAGGCTCCAAAAGGGCTTTGATCTCCTTCAACACTTCCAACATTTCTTCATCCTTAGGCAAATGATCACCAATAACCCTTGGTTCATCTAAAAGGTTTATAAGATTTCCGACAACGATTAAAAGCGCGCGCTTCGAATTTGTCGCCATTATGCACGGCAAGAAACTACTCAAACAGAAGTAACCCTGCAGCAATCTCTCTGTCTAAGATATGCCGTGGTGGGGTCGCAGGGATTTGAACCCCGGAAAAATGGAGATATCTCCCGTAATCCCTTTTTCTATTCGGTTAAAGATATCTTTATATGTATGAAAAGATATTGTTCGTTTGTTGAAAATGGATGCGAAAGAGTTTCTTGATTATGTTTCGCGGTCGAAAGCTAAGAACACGGCGAAGAGCTATAGGAATGGGATTAGGCACTTCTGTAGATGGTACAAGAACGATTTCAGCATTGAATGTTTGAGTGGAATTCTTGAAGAACGGAAGAGAAGTCTGGAGAGTGAAGATGCGCGGGAAAGGAAGAAGTTTGAGTTGCTGGTGGAGGAGTGGCACAGAACTCAACTGAACACTGGTGCGAGTGTGAACTCGGCGCGGAACAGATACGTGGCTGTATGCCAGCTCTTCAAGTTCTTCGACCTAGACCTGAAAACTTCAATCATACCCAGCCAGGTGAAGAAAACCGTCATCTCAGAACGACATTACGCTCTGACCGTTGAAGACATTAGGGCAATGTATCAGGTTGCGAACCTGCGTGGCAGGACGATACTGCTGATGGCTAAGGACTTGGGCTTACGCTTAAGCGACTTCAGAACCATCAAGGTGAAGCAGCTGCCGAACTTGGATGCTGAACCACCCATCCCCTTCAACATCGAAACCCGCAAAGAACACGTCTGGACAAAAGGCTTCCTATCAACCGAAACAGCTCAAACCCTGCGAACATATATGGAGACACTCAAGAAACGAAAAAAGCAGTCACCGTACCTGTGGCCCAGCAATGGGAAGCATCCCCTCGATCAGGACAGCTTCGGAATATGGCTCAAGAAACTGGCCTTGAAAGCCGGAGTAAAAACAGGTAGTCAAAGTCTGACGTTTCACTGTTTCAGACGTTTGCTTATGCGAGCCGCCATCGAAACAGGCGTAGGCTTAACTGCAGCCAAACTGATGGTTGGCAAAGCCGTGATGAAAAGCGACGAGACATACATAGCAAAAGCCCGGCTACGAGACGCCTTCACAAAACTGGCAAAATACCTCAACGTCACCAGAGTTGAAGCACCATCACAACCAGAACTGGCCAAAACAATCGTAAACCAACAACATGAAATCGCAGACCTGAAAGAAACTGTCTCGGACCTCACAAAACGTTTAGACATCATAACAAAAACGATGGATAGGCTTAGAATCAGACACCAATACCAATACAAGTCCGTCCCCACCGCAAGAAGGCTCACAGACGAAGAAGTAGATGAAATCTTGGAAAACGAAAAGAAAATGATCAAAGAACTCCAAAAACACGGCCTCACCACAGAACCAAAGTGACCTCAAAACACGCGCTTAGGACATCTCCAACAAGGGCGCTCAAGCACGAGAACAATACTCAGGGTTCTAGCGGGATGAACTTGGTCACTTATCCGGGATAACCTGTTCTCTTTCTCAAGCTCTATGTATGCTTAGAACCAAGCTATCCTAGGGTAGATAGTTTGAGGTTGGAGGGTGCCAGAGAAGAGCTGAGGCTTCCTCAGGTTTGTCGAGTTAGCTCTGAAAACAGTGGGTAAGTGCCTGAAAGGCAGGGTCAGATGCTCGGCAGATCCCTGAGTTTCTGGCGGATTTATCTTGAGCATATGCTAAGATAATCCCCTACGGAACGCATACCCGAGGTTAATTTATGCCAGGAATACCTCGAGATAACCTGAAAACAGTTGCGTATAGCGGTCACACTGCCTATCCCCCTTGAACCTCAGCAAGAGTGGGTAGATGTGCCGGGTCTAAGCCACCTCTAGTCTCTTAACCCGAGATATAACCCCGGGTCTGATGTCGAGATATCATGAAGCATCCCATCAACGTCAACTCTACAGAGGCTTTTTTGTGAAACTTTAGACGAAGGCAAGCGTACATTAGCGACCCCACGCTTTTGTAGCCTTCAGAAAGATAGCAAGTCCATCTTCGCAGTTGCGATTAAGCGGTTAAGTAGACATGGAGGATAAAGAGGAGAAAGAAGGAATTAAATTTTAATCCAACCAACCAACCAACTTGGGGCGACGACGGACGGGGATAAACGGGGGAAACGACGAGAGACGGCTAATGGACGGTCTATACCTGTATACCTGATTTGATTACCATCCTATGGATAATAATGGAATAGGAATAAGGAAGGTACCATCAGAAAATACAGTAGATATGTGTATTCGAAATCGAGTATACACTAACTCGGCGAAGCTACGTGTAATATTTCTTAACGTTGTCGACCATAGCTTCATTCTCTTTTAAGATCTGGTCAAATGTCTTTATCTCATATTTGCTTCGCACTTCGGCATTAATATTATGAAGTTTCTCAAGCTCTTCTGGGTCTAAGTCACCACTTTTACCTATCACTAATAAACCTTTAAAATTGTCCACAGTTAGGTTGGGGCATTCACGCCTCTTTAGAAAATCTATATTATTAGCGACCCATTTCAGGTAGTCTCTAATTTGCTGTTGCGCATGACTTAGATCAGCAGTAGGATTTCCATCTTTCGTAAAGAGCTTGAATCCTGGCTTTTCTATCTCAACAAATAGGTAGGATAAATCATGGAGAACCAACAAGAAATCAGGAATCAATTCACCTGCTAGAGAAAACTTGGGATATGCCTTCATTACCTTTGCCTCCAGAAAAACTGGAACGTTTTCGAAAAAACTTTGGAATTCAGGCTCTTCAGCATTTTTTTCAAGTAATCTTCTATAATCTTCAAATTTGCTCTCATATTCTGTCCAATCCGAGTTTCTCGCAATAGCAAGTTGACTTTCCTGTTCCTGAACTAATTTTGAAGCGCTCTCCAACTCTCTAATTATCGGGTTAACAAAATCTGCCCTGTTTGGGTCAGAGTCTGAAATTGATGCAAGCAAATTCTTGGCATAGTTAATAGCTTCAAAATTAGCATGCATGCATTTATTATGAATTGACCATTAGGTTCGCGCGCGCGCGCGCTTGGACTCGGGTTACCTACGAACAGAAAAGAGGGGAATGGTGTTCTCGTATTCTAGGGTCCTAGATTTGCTGGAATTAACACTGGAACTCCGTCTGTTCCAACTATTAATATTTCCACTTCTGGCGCAATTCTCTGTAACGTTTGAACCCAGAGATAGAGCTCTGCGATTCTTGTCTCGTTTCCGCTTTGGCCAACCGATTCTAGAACCAGTTCAATAGCCTGTCTTGTTGCGTTGGCTTCTATGACTTTGGCTTCTGCTTGCCCTAACGCTTTAATGACGACTTCTTGAGCCGTCGCGTTCGCGAGTACTAGAATTTTCTCTCTTTCGAATTCTGCTTGAATCTTCTGTTGCTCAGCTACAAGCTTGTCCTCTATTGAAGAAGTGTATTTTTCTGGATAGCCGATGTTCTTCAAGTCGAACTCCAATCGCGTCAGAGCCCCCGCCAACGATGGTTCAGTTTGCAGTTCTTCAAGCACTGTCGTTTCTATTTCGTTTCTCACAACGTCTCTGAACTCTATTGTTTCCAGGGCCGTGTACTTCTTAGTTATCAGCCGCATGGTTTCTTCCAAAATGGATTCGATAGCTGTCTTTTGGTAGTTCATATTTGGGTAATTGTTGTAGAGATCTCTGATTTTATCCGGGGTGAGTGACCATCTCACTAAGACTCCAATTTCCATTTCAAGCTGATCAGAAGAGAAACATGGAACAGTAGCTTCATACGACTCTGTCGCATAATAGACGTCAACAGCGCTAACCCAAGGTGGTTTGAACGCATAAGTCGGACCAAGTATCGGATCGCTTATTGATCTGGAAATAGGGTCAACAAGAACTACAGCGTGGCCAACTCCAACACTTACTACTATTGTGAGTGGAACTATTATTGCGAAGATGACCAGAACAATGGCTAGTAGTATCAACGCAGTCTTCCGCTTACTCAAAGAGAGGCCAACACCGTCATATTCCACATCAGAGTTATTCATTCGTGTACACACCTATTCAATAGCCACGTTGTATCAGTGCGCGCTCATAACTCTTTTCCTTGCTCTTGAAAGCTCCACACCATTGAAAAGGGAATGCTAGAGAAAAATCGACATTAGGGCTTAACTTGGCGAATGTTGTTTCTCCTTCGTTTTTGGAGAAAATACCATGTCAGCCATGTAATGATGAAGATCGGGAGAATGTCTGCACCTGGGACTAGCTCAAACAAGGATATTAGTCCAATCCAGCGGAACATGGCTAGGCAAGCGATGAGTCCAACTATGTCTAGAATGTCACCTACGACGGGAAGAAGCAGAACTGCAACCATATATTCACTGACGTCCAGTATTATGCAAATAACGAGAAAAAGTAACTCATCATCTGTAAAGACGAAATATCGTGAGAAAGACTTTGACTCTTTGTCCCGACGCTCCAAGCATTATTCATCCTGTCTTCAGCTAGGCACATTTCTATCTGTTCTTGAACCCCACTTATAAGTAGTTCAGAGCACGGGCTACATATTAAAGACTGCGGAGTTTCATGGTGTCTTAATAGTGTGACACCTACAGCGTAGACACCCGGTGTGCTCCGAGGTGTCCTTCCTTGAAGAGAGATAGCGCGCGCGCTGGTGTTTCTGCACAGTTAAGCTAGACTAAACCTAGCTAAAAAGGTCACTTCGGGTTTTACATAAGATTCTAGGGGATTCAAACTCCTCTAAAAAAGGGAAAGTAAGCTTCTCACAAGGCATCTGAACCAGTTAGACCTCTAAGTTTGACTTGTTCTTTCACGAATCAGCTTTCTCAATTCGCAAAGTTCACTGTCTTGTTTTTCCAACCGCGCTATTATCCCGTCTAAATCGTCTTCTGTCTTTCTTTGGTGATTTTTCAAATCCATGTTTTCCGTGACCAAATTGTTAACCATAAGCTGTAACTGTCGGTTTTGCTCTTCAACTTCCACTCTTAACTTCGCCTTTAACAGTTCAATATCCACTTTCGGCGTTGAAATACTCAGCAGTTGTTCTCGGTCCAGATACATTTTCCTTACGCTTTCATATTGCGGGCCCTTGTAAGCTTCACTCATTTCACCTATGCTATGACCTAACCAGAAATCAACAACCGTGTCTGGAACACCTGAATTCGTCATTAAACTACTCATGGATTCCCGTAGGGCGTGAGGTCCTAACGGGTTGAAGTCGTTGCGCGCTCACGCGCGCTTTCGTTTTAGAGGATGCTCATTATGAGAGAATTGATCATATTCCTTTTTTGTAGTTCGAAATCATTTTGCAATGTTCAAAATGGAGGGAACGGAAAACAGAGAATAGACGTTTAAATCGCGAATAAAGAGTGAATACGGTTCCATCCTCTTGTCTCTCAATTTTTGAATGTTCCTTTTTCGCACGTTTCACATATTCTGAACATTAAAATCTGTTCCTCCGAGTGAAGTTGAACGTTCACAGGAACTGAACAGTTCAAAAATGAATGTTCACTGAAAATATCGATTAACGTTCTCTGTTCACTATTCGCAGAAATCATTCTCTTTGAACACTGAATGAATAGCAAACTGTTGATGTCATCGCGCGCGCATGAAGGATCTTCTACTTGTCTGGGCGACTTCACTGATCCTTATGTATGTTCTTATTTTTTCAAGAAATTTCATAGGGTCTTAGCCCATTTTCACATTCTGGCAGATCTATCCTGAGGA
>Ga0209986_10001782_pt1 | contig 20356 bp, 11 predicted proteins | sample BlataG_FD_183168 | JGI IMG/M metagenome (GOLD analysis project Ga0209986, IMG submission 183168) | Deep subsurface microbial communities from Black Sea to uncover new lineages of life (NeLLi) - Black_00105 metaG (SPAdes) (version 2) | ecosystem: Environmental > Aquatic > Marine > Oceanic >... | reverse complement strand
CTTTCAATTGGAGCGGTTCATTTTATTGAAAAGCCTTTTACTTGTGATCAATTGGTGGAACAAATAAAGGAAGTTTTACATATTTCTAATTAAAAGATTTTTTCAAACAAAATACTTATTAACACTAACATTATGGAGTAATTTTTTTAAACTGAGACTCAACTATTTCTTTCAATTCTTTAATACCAATTCTTTTGAAAGCAGAAGTCATAAGAACTGGAAAAACAACACCATCAAAACCTTTAAACTCATTAAATTTTACTGGTTTTAGGCCAAATTTTGTAGCACTATCAAAAAAGAATGTTTCTATTTTTTTTCTATCAATTAAATTTAATTTATCAATTTTATTTAATACAACTAATACTGGTGTATTGAATTCTTTGAATAAATTAATGAATTCAAATGTAAGTGGTATGGTCTCCTCACTTTTATAAAACCACTTCTCCAACTCATCCCTAATCCTGAGGGCATTTACTACAATTATTCCTAAAAAGAATTCTTTAAAATGTTTTTCTATATGGATTATAATCATTTTCTTTATATGTTCTGTTCTTCTTCTACTAGACCTCTTCATAAACCCGAAACCTGGTAGATCCAAAATGTCAAAGGGCATCAAAGGGTCTTGAATTTTTTTTAATAATAAAGTAGTGCCAGGGATTTTTCCAGTTTTCCCCTTAAATTTTTTGGGATTACTAACTAAATAACGTGTAAGACTAGTCTTCCCAGAATTAGAATTTCCAATAATTATCAAAACAGGCTTTAATTGTTCTTCAGAAGTCATAAATTATTTTCACATAAAAAGTGTTTGTTTTATTAATTAGATTTTTAATTAAATATCTTCAAAATCATCTTTTAAAAAATCTGAGATCATTTTCTCCTGTTCATCTTTTGGTATAATTGGGCGTCGGCTTATAGGTTCTCCATTTTCTTCTAAAATTATCTTTAATGTATCTACATTAACATTTATTTTAAATTTCCCCTTTTTATATCTTATAATATCTTTATCATATAATTTTAATCTAAGGAGATAACCTAACCCAAAATAGAATTGTTGTTGAGGTATGTCATCAAATGGGCTTTTGCTTGTTGTTTCCTTTAAGATATCATACAATCCTTCTTTTAAGACACTGTGATCTTCCGTCCCGAACACAAGATGATATAAAGAATGATACCAAATTTTTTCACGTTTATCTTTAATATAGTTTTGAAAATCCTCAACTGTTACTTCCTTTTTTTTTTGAATTTCTTTCCTTTTTTCTAATTCTAATCGTATTTTTTGTTCTAATCCTTCTGAAATATGATGTTCTGGTTTTTCTACAGAATCTACCTTTTCAGTCTCACTTTTTATCGTTGTTATTGCCTCTTTCATGTCCCGTAATTCATCTAAATCAAGTTCTTGAATATCTGTAAAGTCTTGGGATAATTGTTCTCTTTCCTTTAAATATGCCATTACCTCTGAATCTTCGATGGATATTTCCTCAGAGACTGCTGCTTCCTCTGTTAGATCTTCTGAGATTTCTCCTTCTAATTTTCCTCTCCTAACTTCTTCAATGGCTTCTTTAATATCCTGCAATTCTTCAATATCGAAATCACTTAAATCTGAAAAATCCTCAGAAAGCATATCCATTTCTTTCATATAAGTTTCAAGAGCTTTACTTTGATCTTCCTCAATTTCAGATTTATCAATTTTCTCATCAATTTCCTCTTCTCGTTCGCCATCTTGCATATCTTTATTACCTTTATTTTTGCTTAATAGAGAATTAATCTATATTTTGAATAATATAATTTTAAATTTATTTTCCTATTGAAATTTTCCTTATTGAGAATGAAAAATAGTAAAATCCTTATAAATAAGTAATCAATAGGAATAATTTATATTAATCGGTCAAATTTTGATAAATTACTAGAATTTAGAAATAAGATAAATCAAAAAATCATAAAAAAATTAAGTTCGTTTGTAGATAAAACGTTCCCATGGCTTAGGATTCGGTAATTCGACCTTCATACCTTTTCTTTTTCTAATATTCAAGATTAATTCTTCCTGCATTTTAGTCGGAACTCTCTCAAATGCTTTAAATTCATAACCAAAAAAGGCACGACCTTGGGTAGCACCTCTAAAATCGTCATCAATTCCTAGAGTTTCCGAGGCAGGAATTTCGCCATGAACAGTTACATAATCGGCATCAGAACTAACATTCACAACTTTTCCTCGATGTTGGTTTAAAATTGAAATGATACCCGGTTCTGTCCCTGCGGGAGTTTTAATATCTACCCTCTGAATGGGTTCATACATTTGTGGATCACCTTTTAGAAATGCTAATGAAAAACCTGAAAAAATCATCCCGGCTATTTGATTATATTGAGTATGTCTCGGATCTTCATGGATTACCATATCTGTAAAAATTATTTTTAAACCTAATGCAGGTTCTTTAGCTAAAACGCAACTTTGAGTCCAATCGCGAAATGCCGCAACTAAATAAGATTTAACTCTATTAAATCTTTGCAATCCCATCGTTCCATTGATTAGAACATTTCCTTTATATACATCTACAATCCTTCTAGCTTCTTTTGTATCCCAACCAGCCTCTTCTCTAAGAATTTTTGCTCTATCTTTCTCAGGCATATATTCTCCAATTCTGCCTGACATAATTAGTTCTAAGGAAGTATCATCAAGAGGTTCAATATGCATAAGAAATTTGTTGTGAACATTTGCAGATTTTGTATGAACGTCGGAGGTTGACTTTTCGATTTTCTCTCGATACACAATAATCGGATCTCCAACTTCAATTGGTACTTGTTTATTAATACGTTTTGTTAAAATGTCTATCTGAAGAGGGTCAATACCAGACAATATGTATTCGCCAGATTCTTCATCTAATCTAAATTCGGCAGTAGTATCAGCCATTAACCATTTTTGCACAACCTCTCCTAATTTTGCTAAATCTTGATGATCCTTTGGTTTTATACTTCGCGATACTACAGGTTCACAAGCATATTTAATTTGCTCAAATGATGGGAAATATTCCCCCTTACCTGGTGCCATATTTGCTGCAACGAAAGTTTCTCCAGTAGGACAAATAAAACCATATATTGCGAAAAGATTACCTGCGGGGATTTTTCCAGTATCTAAAATATCGGTTATTTCCATAACACCTAAACGTTTTATCCGTACTTTTTCTTTTTTGCCTAATAAATATATTGAATCTGAAGCATTTAGCGTCCCAGAAAATACTCTACCTATTATAGTTGCACGAAAAGACTTAGGATCAATAAATATTTTCGTTATCATTCCATATAACGGCCCATTTGGATCACAATTTAATAATGCTTGGCCTAGTTCTGAATCTAAATCACCTTCAGACCAGATTTTTGGAATTCGATATTTTGATGCTGTTAATGGATCTGGAAGATGATCTACAACCATTCTTAATAGAGATTCATCTAATCTGAGATTTTTTCTCAAATATGCAATATCTCCTTCGTTATATTTCTCAAATACAAAGGTTGGTTTAATATTTTTTTCCTTAAGGATTTCAAGGGTAAAGCCCCAACCATCCTTCGCGGAACCAATTGCAACACTATTATTTAGAAATGAAACTCTCCAATCAATTCCTTTCGGGGCGATCTTTTTTATTAATGCATTAACCTCATTTTGAATCTTATCTATTCTCTCATAAACCTGCTTGGGACTGAGTTTTAATTCATTAATTAATCTGTCAACTTTATTAATGAACAAAACGGGCTTACATAATTCTTCTCCAACGCTTAATCTAATATTCGTTTCAGTTTGAGTCATTACTCCTTCCAAGGCATCAACCAAGATAATACAACCATCTGAAGCCCTTAATGCACGTGATACTTCACCAGTAAATGAAATATGTCCAGGAGTGTCATTAATCTGAAATATATAAGGTTCCCCATCGTCTGAGGTTCTTGAATCAGTAAAAGCAAGTAATACAACGCTTGTAAATATCGTAATACCCCTTTCTTGTTCTTCTTCATCCGAGTCGGTCGCAAGGAGCAGACCTGCATCTTCTTCTCGCATAAGCCCCGCTCTTTCTAAAAGATAATCTGTAGTTGTTGTTTTCCCATGGTCGATATGCGCAACAATTGAGAAGATTCGCTTCTTTTCATATGGACCAGAAATCACGAGATTTCTTATCTCATCTGGGTTTTTGACCTTTACCATTTTACATTATTCAACTTATTTATTTAAACTTCTAATTACTTTCAAAAATTGTCAAAAAAATAAAAATTTTGCTATTTTTAAAAATTGGAGCACTCAAATAATGTTAAACTTTTATGTCAACACTAGTATTCCAAAATAACAATTAAAAAATTAAAGTAAAAATTATTTAGATATGATATTTAAACAATTTATAATTTGTAGGTAAAATCCATGTAAATTGATTACCAAGTAAGAATTCAAAAAAATATTTCTTAAATATTAGTTAGATAAAAACTTTGGAAAAAAAAAGTTAAATTAATTATTTGATGTAAGGAAGTACCATTTGCTTTAGAACATAAACACATCTCTTTCCAACATCAGTTTTTGCATGATAACAATTTGAAACGTTGTTTATATCAAATTCTTTCGGTGCTTTATTTATTGAAATATTATTTAAAAAGTCTAAAAATTTTATGAATCTTCGCTTCTCTTCTATATAAAGAAAGTTTTCTTTTAGAAGATAATTAGGGTTTTTCTTTTTAAATTGTTTTGCATGTAGTTTTTCCTTAACTGGTGGACCACGCCTAAGAAATTTCTCTGAAATTTTTGGATTTTCGCAAAAAAATGAGATTGCATAAAGATTTTTATCAGTTTCAAAATAAACTTCAAAAGTAATTTTTCCAAATCTAGGGTCTTTAGATTTTTCCATTTCGCCACCACTTTTTACCTTTTCTCCAAAAGAATATAATTTATCTCTTAATTCTGTATAATGAACTTCTAAATTTTCATTTTTAAATTCAATTAAAAAAAGATGGTCAAATATCGCTTCTTTCTTTACCAAATTAAAATCGATAATTGGTAAGGATTTAAATTGAAAATATGAAATGTCTGGATCTTTTAAAAATTGCTTAACTTTATCTTTACAATAATAATATGCTTTTTTTGATATTGCAGCTGCTACATTTCTGTTTTTGTCTGTGGGATCAATTATAATTAGAAAATCATTAATAAATCGAGGCTTTTTTTTTAATTCTTGGGTATTTCTGCCAAAAAAATCAATAGCTTGATTTTCCAACTCATCAAAATGTTCGAATAGATTTAATAAATTTCTGAAATGATAAATTAATAATTCTGAACTGTATCCTATGAACCCTATCCTTCCAACAGGACTTTTATCTCCATAGGAATAACAGCATTTAAAAAATTGTTTTAATAATCTTACCTCATTCTTTTGTTCCTTAGTTAAATTATCTCTAACAAATCGAGTATGCCAAGGAGTTCTATCAACAGCCGTTATTGGACCATTTTCCAATAAGTATTCCTTAGATAAATCAAAGCAGAGAACAATATCAATTTCAGTTATTCCTTCTGAATCAATATATTCCGCAGAGACATAAGGATGTTCTGCATAAAGTAATATAATATTTTTAAAATCGTGCTTTTCTATAGCTTTAATTATCCAAGTTTTACAGAGTTCTCTAAATTTACTTTTCAATTTTTGTTTTAATTTAGTTTTACTTATTTTTTCTTCCATAAACGATTTAAAATCCATTCCAATAAACAAATCAATGTCAGATGTGTTTCTCAATTGAGTTTGTTTAATTCCGGTTGAACCTTGAGGTTCAATAAAATTAAATGTAATTCCCAATTCTTTTGACTTTTCTTCTAATAATTTGCTTAAAAAATCAATAATTTCTTTATGCTTATCAATTTCTTGCCTTGTAGGAAGAATTTCATTGAGAGCACTTTTAAATATGTCATCAAATTGAGTCATGTGATCTGCCTTTTAGAACTAATCCTACATGCCCCACCAAGGGTTTTTTTCTTTTCGCATTAAGACAATATATTCTCTCAAAATATCTTTTTGCTCAAAAGTTAATTCATCTAAAAATTTTCCAATTAATTGTCTTACATGAGATTCAGGAACATTTATATATAGAATCTCATCTTTTTCAAGATCTCTACCAATTTCTACACCTTTCATTGAAACTGCTACCTCCATATCTTTAGTTGCTTTTTGAATATTTTGTCCTTTATCTTGAACTTTATTTATACGCCCTATGTATTTCCCATTATTTTTGATTATAGGAACTTTGGAAATCAGATCACCTCCAATTACCCTAACTCCAAAAACAGCAGGATTCGAGTTTCTAAAGATAAATTCCGGCATCATTTGAAGCTTTCCCGGTAAGATTAATTCACCTAATTCTTTTGCAGTATCTTCTGCTTTTCGAGTTTCCTTATATTCAATATAATCCTCTGTCAATCTATAAATGACATCATTAGTAAAAATTCTTACATTTTCATTGTATGCTATCTCTTTTGCTTCTTCTAAGATATTTACATTAAAGCCAAGAACAACGGACGAATATAAATCAAAATCTCTCACTACAACTGCACTCAATATATCGGCTTTTTTTATCGGACCTACATCAGCCCGACTAATTTCAATACCATTATCGGATAAATGTTTCCCTAATGCCTCTAAAGACCCTAATGTATCCGCTTTTAGGACGATCCCTGCCTTATCTGTCTGAATTCTTATACTATTAACTTCATCTTCAACTTTTTTATAAATTTCTTCTTCTTTCGAATCATCTTCAATTACATAAAGTGGAGCTCCTGCAATAGAATCTTCTAAATCTGGTGCCAGGATTTTTATTCCAGCAGATGCGTGAATTTCATTTACTGAATCAAATTTTTGACGAGGATCTCTAATCTCATCAAGTGGTTTTGGTTGAAAAAGGGCTCGTATTTTTGTAACAATTGGTTTTTCTAATCCTCCAACAACCATTTTTTGCCCTTTTTTAATGATTCCATCATATATTAAAGCATCAATTGTAAATCCGTATCCAGCTTCCTTTTTAACCTCCAATACTACACCTTTTGCTGGACCTTCAGAATATAATAATTTGTCTTTTAAAAATTGTTGTGCTAATCCTAATAATACGATAAACATTGAAGATATCCCTTCCCCAGTAACCGCACTAGTAGGCACAATAGCTAAGCTTTTTGTAAAATCTTTTACTTTGTCATATCTATCACACCCGGGAAACCCTTCTTCTAAAAAGTCTCCAATAATCTTATATAATCTCTCTTCAAAATTTTTTTTAACAAATTCACTTTGTTTTTCAAATGTTTCAACAAAATCTGCATTTTTATTTGGTTTCCAATTTGGAATTCTGTCTATTTTATTTGCTACGATAATGAAGGGGACTTTTCTTTCCCGAAGTATATTTACAGATTCCCAAGTAATTGGCATTGGTCCATCCATTATATCAATTACTAAAATTGCGATATCTGCAACTGCTCCTCCCCTTTTTCTCAAGTTCATAAATGCTGCGTGCCCCGGAGTATCCACTATTAAGATTCCTGGAAGAAAAATATCTAAATCTGCAAATTTTGGGCCACAAAAATTTCTAATCGCTTCTACGGGGAAATAACTAGCTCCGATATGCTGTGTAATTCCCGCTGCTTCTCTTTTTTGAACTACCGTCCCTCTCACATAATCTAATAAGCTTGTCTTTCCATGGTCAATGTGACCGAGTATTGAGGCTATTAATTCCCTAGGTTTTTTATCTTCCTTGATAGATTGCATTATTAAAAATTCCACTTCATATCTATTAAACTTCTTAAATTATAATATTAAAAAAAATCTTATATTAATTATCATTACAAATAAGTTATGAAAAACTAAAAAGAATTAGAAAAATCATTATTGCAAATATTTCTTTAAAAATTTTCCCGTATATGAAGATTTATTTTTAATAATTTCCTGTGGTGTGCCTTGAACGACTATTTCTCCTCCTTTTTCTCCTCCTTCTGGCCCTAAATCAATAATATAATCAGTTGATTTAATGATTTCCATATTATGTTCAATAATTATAACAGTATTTCCTTTATCAGTTAATTTTTGAAGTACATTTATTAATTTTTTAACATCATCAAAGTGTAATCCAGTTGATGGTTCATCAAGTAGATATAGCGTGTTTCCTGTACTAACCTTTCTTAGTTCTCTGGCAATTTTTAATCGTTGTGCTTCACCCCCACTTAAAGTTGTAGATGATTGTCCTAATTCTAGATAACCTAGACCTACATCTAATATTGTTTTGATTGTTCTTTTTAGATTCGGGATATTTTTAAAAACTCTGTAAGCTTTACTGAATGACATCTTTAAGACGTCTGCAATTGAATATCCTTTAAATTTTATGTCTAAAGTTTCTTCATTAAATCTTTTCCCTTTACATACATCACACCTTATATATACATCAGGAAGAAATAACATCTCTTTGAGAATATAACCAGTGCCTTGACATTTTCCACAACGACCTCCTTTTACATTAAAAGAGAAACGTCCTTTTAGATACCCTCTTTCTTTTGCTTCTGGTAAATTTGCGTATATTTCTCTAATATAATCTAATGCTTTTGTGTAAGTTGCTGGAATTGAACGTGGAGTTCGCCCTATAGGACTTTGATCAATATTAATGATTTTATCAATATTCTGAAAGCCAAAAATATTATCAAAATCTCCAACTTTATAAAATCTGTCTTCAGAACCCATTATTTTTTTAAGACCTTTATAAAGGCAATCTACAAAAAGACTCGTTTTTCCGGCTCCTGAAACACCAGTGACACAAACAATAACTCCTAAGGGTATTTTTACATCAATGTTCTTTAAATTATTCTCTCTAGCACCTTTTATTATTAAAAATTTATTATTTAGTTTCCTTCTTGAAACGGGAAGTGGAATTGTTAGTTGACCATTTAGATATTTTCCCGTGATTGATTTTTCATTGGAAATTATTGCCTGTAATGGTCCCTCTGCAACTAAATAGCCCCCATTTTCTCCTGCGAATGGTCCTAAGTCGATTATATGGTCCGCATTCCTTATAATACTCTCATCATGTTCAACAACTATAACTGTATTCCCTAAATCTCTTAGTTTCTTTAACATATTAATTAATTTTTTAATGTCTCGAGTATGAAGCCCTATAGTTGGTTCATCAAGCACATAAGTAACACCAACAAGATTAGAACCCAATTGTGTTGCTAGTCTTATTCTTTCGCTTTCTCCAACTGATAGCGTCTGAGCTTTTCTATTTAATGAAATGTAATCCAAACCGACATTAATCAAAAACGATAATCTATCTTTAGTCTCTTTTAAAACATCTTTAGAGATTTTTTTCTCAATTTCTGTTAATTTCAATTTATTTAAGAATTTAAATGTGTCTTTGACAGCCAAATCACAAATTTCCGTAATGTTTTTTCCTCCTATTAATACTGATAGACTAAAAGGATTTAATCGCTGTCCTTTACATTTTGGACATATCACTTCGATCATAAAGTGACTATAAGAAACTTGTTGCTCCTTAGAAGTAGTTTCGACATATCTTCGATATAATAATGGAATTAATCCTTCAAAGGCTCTTTTAAATCTCCATTGATAACTTGTATTATTATTTTTCTCTCTTTTATTAAATCTACTATCATATTCTTCTTTTCTTAAATCAAATTGTATTTCATCATATCCAGTACCATATAATATTTTTTCTAACAATTCAGGATCAAGATCTTTAATCGGAGTCTTCGTATCTGCTTTATAATGTTTTAAGACTTGCTTTAAAATTTGCCAAGAATAACCATTTGTACTCTTAAATCCTGAAATTTTTCTGATATTGCTTTCTTCCAATGTTTTTGTTAAATCTTTTCCAATAATTAAACTTGGAAGGAATTGTAAAGCGCTTCCTAATCCATTGCACTTTTGGCAAGAGCCATGAGGCGTATTAAAGGAAAACATTCGCGGCTTTAAATCGGAAAAGGATAATCCACATTCAATACACGCATAATGTTCAGATAATGTTTGTTCTGTGCTGCCATCCTCACCTAAAGTTTCTATTTTAACTATTCCTTCTCCAAGTTTTAGTGAAGTCTCAACTGAATCCGATAATCTTTTTCTAATATCATCCGAAATTACTAACCTATCAACAATTACATCAATATTATGTTTTTTATATTTATCAAGGATAATTTCTTCAGAAAGTGAATATTGAATACCATCAATTTCAACTCTTGCATAACCCTGACGCTTTAATTTTTCAAATAAATCTTGGTATAACCCTTTTCTTGCTCTTACAATAGGAGATTTGATAATAATTTTTGAGTCTTTTTTACATTGCTTAATTATTTGGGACACTATCTCTGTAGCAGTTTGAGGTAATATTTCTCTTCCACAATTTGGACAATGAGCAATACCGATATTTGCATAAAGAACTCTTAAATGATCATAAATTTCAGTTACTGTCCCCACCGTACTTCTTGGATTTCTTGATATCGCTTTTTGCTCAATTGCGATAGAAGGGCTGAGCCCTTCAATGGAATCGACATCTGGCTTTTCTAATTCACCCAGAAATTGTCTCGCATAACTTGATAATGATTTTAAAAAACGTCGTTGGCCTTCTGCAAAAATAGTATCCATTGCTAAACTTGATTTTCCACTCCCAGAAACTCCTGTAATTACAATTAGTTTATTATGAGGTATCTTTACATCTATATTTTTGAGATTATTCTGACGAGCTCCTTTTACATGAATCATAGTATTTATCATTTACATCACCTATTTTATTTAATATTCTTATTAAGTTTTAAGTCTTTGATTTGATCTCTTAAGTATGCTGCATCTTCAAACCTTAAATCCTGAGCTGCACGATACATCTCACTTTCAAGATGTCTTAATAAATCCTTTGTATTTATAGATGCTTCAATTCTTTCTTCAATTTTAAATCTTAATTTTTTAGATTCTTTTTCTTTCAGTTCTTGTACTTCAGCCAGTGAGTCCAAAATTTTCTTGTGAATGGTTTTGGGAGTAATATTATTTTTTTTATTAAACTCAATTTGTTTTTTCCTTCGACGATTAGTCTCGTCTATAGCATTTTTTATTGATCTTGTTATTTTATCAGCGTATAAAATAGCCCTTCCGTTTATATTTCTAGAGGCTCTTCCAATTGTTTGAATCAACGAACGAGTGTTTCTAAGAAATCCTTCCTTATCTGCATCAAGAATTGCCACGAGAGATACTTCTGGTAAATCTAACCCCTCTCTTAATAAATTAATACCAACTATAACATCAAAAACACCCTCCCTTAAGCTACGGAGTATTTCAAACCTTTCTACGGTGTCTATCTCTGAATGCAGGTAAGTTATTTTAAGACCTAATTCATTATAATAATCTGCAATATCTTCTGACATTCTTTTCGTTAGAGTAGTAACTAAAACACGTTCATTATTTTTAATTACTTCTCTAATTTCTCCTAAAAGATCATCAATCTGGTTTTTAGTTGGTCTTACTTCAACGCGGGGGTCCACAAGACCCGTAGGTCTTATGATTTGTTCAGCTACTTTACCATTTGATTTCTCTATTTCATAATCCATTGGAGTAGCACTCATAAAAATAACTTTATTGATCTTTTGTTCCCATTCTTCAAATTTCAAAGGTCTATTGTCATAAGCACTTGGGAGTCTAAAGCCATAATCAATTAGGTTTCTCTTCCGGGATATATCACCTCTGAACATTCCATGTAGCTGAGGAATGGTTATATGTGATTCATCTACAATCATCAAAAATTTTTTAGGGAAATAATCAATAATCGTCCTTGGAGGGACCCCAGGTTCCCTATTATCCAAATATCTTGAATAATTTTCAATAGCTTTACAAAATCCCATTTCTCTTAACATTTCAAGGTCAAATTTTGTCCGAGATTCAATTCTCTGTGCCTCCGCATATTTTTTTTCTTTTTTAAAATATGTAACCCTTTCTTGCATCTCTTTTTCAATTTTATCAATTGCGGTAATTTTATTTTCCTCCGGAATTACAAATTCACTCGCTGGAAATATTCTACAATTAGATAATTTATTTATTGTGTTGACAGAGACAGGGTGAATTTCTTCAATTGATTCAATCTCATCACCGAATAGAGATATTCTTAGAGCCGTTTCTAAATAAGCTGGATATATGTCAATAATATCACCCTTGGCTCTAACAGTAGCTCTTTTAAATTCCATATCTTTACGTTCATATCCCATTTCAATGAGCTTTCTGAGAATATTGCTCCTTTTAATTTCTTCTCCCACTTCCAGAACGATGGAAGCATCTTCCCAGTCTTCCGGTCGGCCCATTCCATAAATACAAGAAACCGTGGCAACAACTATTACATCCATCCTTGTTCTAAGTGCATGAGCTGTCGCCAATCGATGTCTTTTGATTTCTTCATTAACGCTAAAATCCTTTTCTATATAAAGGTTTTGAACAGGTAAGAATGCTTCTGGCATAAAATAATCGTAATATGACACGAAATAACGTACTGCATTATTAGGGAATAACTCTTTTAACTCATTGTATAATTGTGCAGCCAATGTTTTATTCGGAGCCATTACAAGTGTTGGTAATTGAATTTCTTGTATAACGTTAGCTACTGTGAAACTCTTGCCAGTACCCGTTGCGCCTAAAAGAGTTTGGAAATGATTTCCTCTTTTAATTCCATCAACTAAGGCATTAATTGCAGTGGGCTGGTCTCCAGTGGGTGAATATTCACTTTTTAATTCAAATTTCAAGATATAGACTCACATATTGCTACTTCTATTTATGAATAAAACATTATTAATAATTAATAAGCAGTGATTTATCGTAAAAATTAATAATTCTTAATTTCTTAAGATTTTTACTGTTTAAAATATAAAGGATTAAATGGTAATTATAAAAATAAGGATTTTGAAGATATTATGCCACAACTGTAATTACGCGAGTATTCTCGGCTCCTTCTTCAGTTCTAACTAATATCTCAAGAGTATCACTAGGATTAATAGTTCCAATTCCAAGTTCTGTTAATGCAATTGTTAGTGTTATTTCCTCATCTGTCTCAAGAGTTAAATCTACATTATCTACAATTGTTATAGTACTCCATGAAATGTATGTGTTATTTACATACACTGCATCAATTATTAGATTGTCATCACCTATATTTTTAAGATTGAGTGTTAATAGATCTTCACTATCATCTGCTGAGGATGTATCTAAAATGTCAATATTGTATTTGTCTGGATTCCATGTTGGGTTAACCTCGGCTATAAAAGATTGTTTTACTGAGATTCCAGATTCAGTAGTTATATTTATTTCTACTGCATTTGATTTATTTATTTTAAATTGAGTCGAGCTGAAAGAGAATATTGCAATCTCTTGGAGATCCAATGTCTTATCGTTATAATTAAAAATTGCATTATCAATAGATATGATTTCCGTCCCATTTATTATCACATCATCTAGTTTAATCGTTGCATTTCCTGTATTCTTAATTGCAATCTCAATTGTTTCATTAGCCCATACATGGGTAATGTTAAGATCAGACTTTGATATAAATGCCAAATTTGCAGAATCACTAATTGGATATAAATAACCAACGTCTGTAGCTACGATATATCCATCCAAACCAGATGTTGCGATAATTATTTCAATTTCTTTATTATTCTCAATATCCGGGTAATCAATTATTAGATCTTTGATCTCATCTATGGAGAGAAGATTATCATCGTCAACTGATACAAAGTCTTTAGATACTCCATCTATATATACAGAGTCTAATCCTATTACTTTAGTTCCAGTGTTTTTTACTTTAATGAAAATTGAGCCATTATCATAAGCACAAGCGCTATTTAGATCTATAGGAATTTGGGTTCGATTTTTACTAAATAAGATTTCTGTTTCATCAGATAGCACCCGGTCTTCAGGGATTATTGAAATTTTGTAATCTTTTTTATTATAAGAAAAAATTGTTTCATAGAATATTCCTTCAGATGCACCTACTCTTATCGTATCACTTAAGTTGTCCATTGAATCTCCTAATGTAGTTTTATTGACTGGAGATTCAGGAAGATAAATTGTTATTTTAGATCCTGATTTTAATAATGAATTATTTAGCTGATAATTGGTTTTGTTGAATTCAATTCCATTTATAGATGTTGAATTTATATTAAGAATTCCTTCGCCTGTATTTTCTACTTCTAAATAAAAGCTAGCATTAGAATTATCTTCGTTAATTAAAGCAATACTATTTATTCTATTGATTTTAATTCCATATTTAGGAGTTGGTTCAACTAAAATATTAGTAGAACTATTTTCAAAGTTATACTTTTGATTTTCTAGAGCTTCAGCCTCAATGCTAACTGATATTTCAACAATATCGTTTAATTCAAAACCTGCATTTTGGGCATCTATCCAAACGAGTTTTTCCTCTCCTGGTTCAATTTGATTGTCATTATCTTCAATAGTAAAATCATAAGAATCTCCTTTAATGAATACATTCTCTAAGGTTACCTCTTTAATTCCTGTATTTACTAATTTAAAATTGGCAAAGCCATTATCATAAACTTTCGGATTGTTAATTTCTATTGAGGAATCTAATGCAGTATAATCAACTCGAAATAATTTTACTAATCCCTGTGCAGAAAAGTATACTGGTTTAAACACTTTGAAGTCATAATAACCGTGGTAAGGAATAAGTTCAGACCATAATCTACCATCGTCGAGTTCACGTGGTTTTATATTCCGACTTGGATTACCAGCAATTTGCTCAGCGTAATTCACTTCTAATTTATTTGTATCTGCTTCCTCTAGCCTAGTTGGTAATCCAGCAAACATTAATCTAACTAATTGACTCTGAAGCCACTTTTCTTTATATTTACCCGTAGTTGAATTTTGATATTCTGATTCATCAAATACACTATTTTCTTTCCAATTATAAGCTTCCCAGCCAAAATTTTTATACGACTGATAATTATCATTGCAAATTCTAACCATCCAAGGCCATTTTCCCTCATCGCCGCCAAGGCCTGTATATAGCATACCAAAATATACTAGAACATAATCAGCTTTCAAGTGACGTAGAATTTTAGCACTCTCTAGTTCATCTGTTTGCATAAATGCCATACCTGTAGCACCTATTCGTGTTTGGTTTATTGTTGCATTATCATTAACAGTAGTAACATTACCAATTGGAGTTATCCAATATCCATAATCCCACCAGCTTACTACTACAGTCCCAGGAGGTAAATTAGTCCTAATCCAAGTCAAACTTTCTTCCCAATCATGAAGACTACCCCCTGGAGTAATTTGTGAGTAAGCTAATGAACTAATCGAAATATCTGCTGCGTGAGACACTTGAGCAAACATTAAAAATCCGACTATGGCATATATTCCAAAGGATTCCCAACTTCCAATAGTCGTTTTTATTTGTCTTTTCCTACGTCTAGTTATCATACTTTTTTCTTTACCAATAAAACTTCCAAACAATTTTAAAATACTCGATAACCCGTAAGAGCCAATTAAAGCTACTGCAGGAGCAAATAATAAAATAATTCTAATCATGCTGCCTGTAAAATAGAAAAGAGTGAGAACATAGATTATAATTAAAAAATCCTCTTCATTTCCTCTTTTAAGACAGAAATATATTCCTACGGGTACTAATAAACTCGGAATTAATGTATTATAATAAAATACACTCCACGGGCTTGGCATATGCTCAGCAACCGAAGCAACTAACTGTAAATCTTGCCTTAACATAGGAGAAAATACGCTTGTAAATCGTGCATCAAATCCAAATGGAATTAAATTAGGAAATAACCATAGAACTATTGCTCCAATTAAAATAACAGGAATTATTGCCCATCGCATGAAAGTTAATACACCATCATAAAATTTTGGGTTTATTGTTTTTTGTCGATAAAAAATATGGAATATAATTAATACTACCGAAAAGAGAAAAACACCTAAAAATTCAAAATCGTTAAAAAAACCCTGGGGGGAAAAATTAATATATAAGGAATAAACAAGGATTCCAACCCCTTCAGTTCCCGCATAAGCAATTAATAATCTTGGTGAATATTTATCAACTAAAATTAATATCCCTGTTAATAAAGGAATTATTAATAACGTATAAACATAACCACCCCAACTAAGTGATAAATAACCTAGTGATAATCCAGCAAGGATTGCATGATGGATCTTTCCTGTTTTTACTGCTTTAACAAAAAACAAAAGAGTTAATAATGTTCCGAGAATGCCAATTGTTTCATTATCGAAAAATCCAACTACTGTTCGTTGCATATGTCCAGGATTGAATGCTAAGAAAAATGCAGCAAGAAGACCAGTTCGTTTATCTAAAATTTCCTTACCTAAAAAGTACATAACAAAAACTGTTAAAGCTCCAGCAAATGCAGGAAAATAATAGCAAACATCATATAATTGAATAGGAATTCCCAGTCCATTTAAGACCCAATAAATAACACAGACTGTTAATTGTAGTCCGGGTCTCAGTCTAAAACGTTCAATTCCTCCAGGATACCAAGACTTATAATCGCGCCAATGAAAATATTCATAAATCCCGTTTTGACTTAGATATTCTGCCGAATAATATTGTATCCAAGGATCAAACGCTTTAATCAAGGGGGGCCCAACAAACACTGGGCTTATTCTAATAAAAAATGCCATAAAGACAATTAAAATTATACAGATAATAAATACAAAGTTCTCTTTCTTTACTCTGATCTTTGTCCTTATCTTATCACGAAAATCTAGAAATCTTGATTTCAATTTTAATTTCATAGAACTTTACTATCTCTAAAAATTTTGTATATATTATATTTCATTAAATCTTTATTATCAATAATCGAATTAGATATATTCGATATCAAGTTCTAATACATCTATATATAATATAAATATGAAATTTATATTACTAAAAAACCTTTTCAAGAATTTTGATATCAAACTTAAAATCAAATATTACCTTATATAAACTATGAGTGATGAAATAAAACTATTAATTAATGAGAAAGAGATATCTATGAATCCTTTTGTTATAAAAATCATCAGAGATGTTAATTTAGCAATAATTAATAATCTACGAGATATGCCAGATAAGGTTAAAAAAATAACTATTGTTTTAGATTAGAAAAAGTTTAACTAATAAATTAGAGTTCTATGAAATCAGCACAACGATATTTTATTAAGATGTATTATTTGGCTGATCATTATCTTGGATCTCAACGTCAAAAGGAAGAAAATACCATTGAAGGTATTTTAATTAAGGCACTAATTGATAAATCTTACGTTGAAAATGAAAGTAAATCTGGTTTTGAAGCAGCAAGTCGAACAGATCGTTTTGTTTCTGCAAGAGGATCTGTGTTTTCTTTTATAACTCAAAAAAGTTTTTATCCTGAGGAATTAAATAGTGCTCTCCCGAATGATATAGGGGTATGGGCAGTTGCAAGAGTTCCAATAGATTATAAACCAAGGCGAAATGCAATTTGTCGGCATTATAAATATATTTTTGAGCATCCAATATCTTATCTCATAAAAAAATCAGAATTCGAAATCGATTTGATTAAACAGGGATGTAATCTATTAAAAGGTAGTCATGATTTTGTTAATTTTGCTAAAAAAGATAAAGATAAAAATACAGTCAGAGATCTGGAGGATATTAAATTATCAATTATAAATGATTTTCTAATTTTGGATTTTTATAGCCAGAGTTTTTTAAGGCAACAAATACGAAAGATTTTGAGAAAATTAGTTGAACTAGGAACTAAAAAAATTACATTTGATGAGTTTAAGACTCTATTTGATCCAATGAAATCATGCTCTTACAAGCCTCACTCTCCTAATGGATTAGTTTTATGGGATATAATTTATCCAAAAGATGTTAATTTTGTTGAAAATAAAAAAGGTCAAATGCGATTGTGCAATTTTTTCGAGCAAAAATATTATCATTCTCTATTTAGAACTAATTTTTTCAATCTTCTAAAAGTTAAAAAAGAATAAAATGCAATAACAATTAGAAATTAATCCAAAATATTTTTTTTTTCTCCAAAAAATTTTAATCATCTGTTTACAGATATATTATATGAATAATACGTCTTTCTCAGAGAAAATAGATTTTGAGAGATTATTTTTCCCAAGAGCTGTTGGAATTATAGGAGCTTCACAAAACCCAGCAGGTGGAGGTTATTTTGTAAGAATCTTAAAAAATAAATTTCGAGGTCCTATTTATTTATTTAATCCTCGATTAAAAGGGCAAAAATTATTTGGTATAAAAGTATATGGCTCAATTTTGGAAATTCCTGAATCAGAACCTATTGATTACGTAATCCTTGCAGTTCCAGCCAGATTATGTCCCAAATTACTAGAGGAAATTGGAAGAAAAGGAGTTCCATTTGTTACAATATTTTCGTCGGGTTTTTCAGAGGTTGGCTTTTCAGATCTTGAGAAAAATGTATTGGATATAGCAAAAAAATACAAAATAAGAATCTTGGGACCAAATTGTTTGGGAGTATATAATCCAAGCAGCAACCTCTATATTAATGCTGTTCAATCAAAAAAGGCAGGAAATTTCTCAGCAATTTTTCAATCAGGTGGTCTTTCAGTAAATGTTAGTAATCTAGCTGTTTCCTATGGTTGCTTCATATCGAAATTAATTTCATTGGGGAATGCAATAGATTTAACTTATCCAGATTTTTTAGATTATTTTTTAACTGATCCTAAAACAGCAATTATTGGATTGTATCTTGAAAATCTTAAATCTCAAAAGATTGGTCGTAGATTCTTAAATAGTGTTAAAAATTTAAATTTAAATAGGAAGCCTGTAATATTATGGAAAGTTGGTTATGGTGAAGCAACACAAAGAGCAATTATGTCTCACACCGGTGGTTTAGCGGGAAATAATAAAATATTTATAGCAGCTGCAAAACAAACAGGTTGTAGTTTAGTAAGTAGTTCAAAAGAACTTGCAGCATTGGCATCCGGATTTAAGTTATTAAATTTACCAAAAACTCGTGATCTTGGTGTAATAGGAATAGGTGGTGGTTCTTGTATTGAATTGGTTGATATATTAGAAAAATTTAATCTTAAAATTCCTCAATTAACTCAAAAGACTACTGCAAAATTAGAAAGATTTCTTCCAGATGTAAATACTAATCTAACAAATCCAATAGACCTTGGAGCAATGGGAATAATGCCAAATATTTACTATCGGACAATAGTTTCACTCGATAAAGACCCAAATATTTCAGCAATTATTTTTGTAAAAGATCCTGAGCGGTTTGGTGGTTTTGAAGAACAAGTTATGGAAGAACATGGTAAGCTTGATAAAATCGATTTAAATAAAGTATTCTTAAAGTATATGAGAAAAGTAAGAAAAGTTTGTAAAAAACCCATAATTTGTGTTATGTTAAAAATAAATGAAGGTTTTAATGAATATAAAAGTAGATATAGATTTAAATTAAGCCTTTTAAATCGGGCTATTCCTGTTTATGAATCTATAGAATTATCTGGGAAAGTGTTAAATTATCTGAATACTTATAGGGAATTCCTTCAAAATCACAATAGATTTCCGAAGTAATTTAATACAATTTCTATGTTTAAAAAGAAAAATAAAAAAAGTTAAATTAATAATTATTTAGATTATTTTAACCAATCTTTTCTAAAATATCGCTTACTCTAGTTCTATGAAACTTAGTTCCCAACTCATCGGCAGGAATTCCCATTCCAAGAGCGATTAATTCAGAAATGTACAATATTGGAATTTTAAATTCTTCTTCATATTTCTTTGATAGATCCCTCTGTTTTCCATCAAATTGTTGAAAACACGCAGGACAATTAACAACCAAGCAATCAGCACCTGCTTTTTTCACGGCATCCATTTTCTTCTTCAAGATTGCCATGCCATGATCCTCATATGCATTTGAAACTGATGAGCCACAACATAATATTTCTTCTCCATATTCAACTACTGTTGCTCCACAAGCAGCAACAACCTCTTTAAGATCCATTGGATGCATAGGATCGTCAGTTTCCATAACCTCAGAAGGACGCATATAGTGACAACCAGGATGGCACGCGACTTTTAAACCTGATAATGATTTCACTGTGGAATTTTTAATCTTTTCTAATTCACCTTTAAGCACACTAACAAAGTGCTTTACATCAATAGTTCCTTTATATTCTTTACCGATTTTAGCCAATTCTGCGTTAATTTTGTCTTTCTTAAAACTGTCATGTTTTAATGTATGATTAACTAGTTTTAATGTATTTGAACAGCCATTACAAAGAGAGATAATATCTTTTCCTTCAGATTCGGCTAATGC
>Ga0209986_10001781_pt1 | contig 20360 bp, 24 predicted proteins | sample BlataG_FD_183168 | JGI IMG/M metagenome (GOLD analysis project Ga0209986, IMG submission 183168) | Deep subsurface microbial communities from Black Sea to uncover new lineages of life (NeLLi) - Black_00105 metaG (SPAdes) (version 2) | ecosystem: Environmental > Aquatic > Marine > Oceanic >... | reverse complement strand
CTCGCCTCCTTCTCTCTGCTAATCCTTTGCTTTCAAGTAAATCCAGCGACCTGCTGACATTTGCCTTTGGCAGCCCTGTTCTCTCTACTAACTCGCTTTGTTCGATAATTCCATCCGATTCGAGAATCGTTTCGTATATCTTGCGTTCGTCATCCTTCAAACTTGACTTTCGCCAATAGCAGAAATTCATACGGGCATCTTTTTTGTCCAAGTGTTATTTTTCGTTTTTTTGCGAAAATAAGCTTTAACAATCGAGATTGAATTTTCTTCTTCGCCCAAAACATATAGACTAACTTCCCTACGAATCACCGGTATCTTACACCCGTATAAATCGGTTAGATTGTTGGACAAAAGATAAAAATAGAAAAGCTTTTATATGGATACGGACTAACTAAGATCGGTCATGCATTTCGTGAAGAAGAAAGTAAAAGGCAGAACATATCTCTCAATCGGTGAAACGCATTGGGTGGACGGAAGGGCTAAAACCACCATATTAAAGTATCTTGGGTCCGCAGAGAAAGTATATCGGATATTTATGGGTCTGGATAAAGAAGAGACTGAATATCACCGCAGATACCAATTTGCCGCGCCGCTGGCGTTGCACCAGATAGCAGAGGAGATAGGGCTGATCGAAGTAATTAACCGGCACACGAAGAAAAGGGAGCAGGGCTTCTCTGTTGGGGACTATCTTCACCTCATCACCTTGAACCGGGCGTTAGACCCGAGAAGCAAAAGAGGAATAAGAAGATGGTATGAAAGAAGCATTCTCCCTTTCTTTTTGGATATTGCCCCCGAAAAACTCACGAGCCAGGCTTTTTGGGATCACATGGAATATTTAGGCGAGGAAGAGATTGCGCGGATTGAGGAAGAGCTCAGTTCCCGGATTATCGAGCTGTACGGACTCAATACCGGGTGCCTGCTGTACGATATCACCAATTTCTACACCTTTATTCAGGAACACGAGGGTAACGAACTGCCAAAGCGGGGTAATAACAAGGCTAAGCGGTTCGATTTGAACCAGATAAATCTCGCTCTGCTCGTCACGAAGGAAGATGGAATCCCGCTTATGCACCACACGTACGAAGGTAACAGGCACGATGCGAAGAAGTTCCCCGAGATCATCGGTAAACTCGCGGACCGGTTCGCAATGTTCTCCAAAAATGTTGACAATGTTACTCTGGTCTTTGACAAAGGAAATAACTCTAAAAAGAGCATAGAACTGCTTGATGAAACCGCTTATCACTTCGTTGGGTCACTAAAGCCCTATGACTACAAGCACTTTATGGAAATACCTGTGGATAAGTTCCAGTTGGTTCCGGTGGCCAATGGAGAAGGAAAGAAGAAGAAGGACGAGATATACGCCTATCGAACTCAGGAAGAGGTTTTAGGTGGTGAAAGGACCGTCGTAGTTACTTACGAGCGGAAACTTTATGAGCGGAACCTGAGAACTTTCGTTCGGGGCATTGAAAAGCGTAAAAAGGAGTTTGAGGCGCTCGAATCGAAGATTGGAAGGCGAAGATACAGAACAAAGTCGGCTATTGAGCAGAAAGTGGAGAAGATACAGGCAAAAGCACCTGCTGGGGTTTTCGACGTTGCGGTCGGCGAAGAAGAGGGGGAAATAACGCTTAAGTACGCAGTGGACAGAACGGCATACGATGAAAAGCGGAAATCCTTTGGTAAAACGATTCTATTCACGGATAATCACGAATGGGCTACGGAGCAGATAATAAGGGTTTATCGGGGTAAGTCAGAGATAGAACGGGACTTCAGAAGGATGAAGAGCCCGATAATGGTCAGCGTAGAGCCGGTATACCACTGGACGGACCAGAAGATAAGGGTGCATGCCTTTTGCTGCGTCCTCGCATTGATGCTTCTACTGCTCCTGAAACGGAAATTACGCAGGGCGGGCGTCGAATTGAGCTTAGAAAGGATGCTGGAGGAGCTTTCGGAGGTTCAACTCTCCGTTATCAAGTTTTACGATGTCAAGAAAAGGCTCTGTCTTCTTAACGACATGAACGAAGAACAGAAGGCGATGTTTGACGTCCTTGGTTTGAAGCACTACCAAAAGTTAGTCAGCATGAAGCTGCAGCAGATGCGTTAACCTTATTCCGTAAAATAGCTCTGAGATATTCTATTGTAATTTGAACGGGTTTGAAAGGCGGAATCAAAATAGCCGGAAATGCTGTTGGTTTTATAACGGCGAAAGTCAAGTTTTAACTCGTTCATCACCTCTGCAACTTCTCCAATTGATTCGCCTACGGGAACGGGCAGAAAAAATGTTGTTTCTTCCGATGTGCCTGTGTCAAGCCTAACTTCATAGGCAACTTCAGTTTTCCCCACGTGACCTTCCAATATCGAAGCGCCGGCGATAAGAACTCCCCGTGTTAAAATTGCTATGCCGAGCCACAATCCTTTTGTCTTCCACCTCTTTAGCTTTATCTTCAATTCTCCTGGAACCTTCCTTATCCTGTTGCTCATCAACACACCAAATAGGGAAAGGGTACCCAGGACTATGCCAATACTTCCCAGAATAAACGGAATCCAGAATAATGGATGCAGTAGCGGTAGAATATCTCCGTAACGCAAGGCAGGTATTACGGAAAGGGCGATAAAAATCAAACCCGGGCTTAGACACATCAAAGTTATGATTACTCCTATCGAAATAGGACATACAACTTCGTCTGATGCTTTTCCGTAGTAACTCAGGTGCAGATAGGAAAAACACTGTGACCAATATGATTCCCAAGGGCAAAAGAACTGCTTGAATTGGCAAATATCTAACGGTGCCTGGAAAAAGAAACACGAACAGAAGATAGGTGGTTACAGTGATAAAACTAAGGAGACCTCCGTATATGTTTGATACTTTCAATATCCTTAAAAGTGATTTTTTGCTCTTCATTTTATACCTGCTTTTCCTATTGTTCTCATACTTCGGTGTAGCAAGTACAAAAATAGAACACCCAACGAGAGCAAAATCACGCCGAAAATTAAATACTTTGGTTCGTAGAGAGGCACAATCTCTTCTTCTTTTAATTCTGGAAAAGTGCTTTTGATAAAACAATACATCTCAATAATTCCACCAACAAAGCTGAGTGCCGCAGAAGACAGAAGTAGTATTACCTTTGTCATTTCACGTGGATGGAGCAGCCTTCTTCCTTTTTCTGTTAGCTCGTAGTATAACCATTTGTTCCCGTTATCGTTCTTCCTCACCAAATCCGTATCAACCAATCTGTCCAAATTTTCGTGAATCGTGGATTTAGGAAGATTCAGCTTTTTGGATAGCTCACTTGCAGTCATATGCCTTATATCAAGACTTTTGAGGATATTTGCTCTTATGTCTGATGATAAGGCACCAAGAATCTTCTTATCAAGTGTTATTTCATCTTTCATGTTGAACCGTAACTGCTTCTATTTTCCGTCTTCAGGCTTCTCAACAATACACCGAGCATGTGTTTTCACTCTCTGAGAATGTGATCTCTTCTGTGCCGGGATACAACAGCAAAGGAGAATTCCTGCCGCAAATCCACATGATTCTTCTCTTCTCACTCGACCAGCACATGCCCTCCTACTTTCGCATGGTGGCGGGTGCAATACGTGATGTGTCACTCTAAGGAGAAACTGTTCTTTGAACGATTATGCCAGAATAGGGCAGGGAAACAGAAAAGCTGAGAATAGAGAAGAAGGATACCAAAGCGCTTGAAAACCTCTTTGATCAATGCTGACAGAACCTATATGAGGGACGATTACCTCTCCCTGGCTTTTAATCACTTGTTTTGTTTAGTTGTTTTTCATCAATCAATAATTTTCCCTGCCCCATCACATCCGTAAACAATAAAATATTATAATTTCGCTTTTTCAGATTATTTATTTTAAATTTAACATCATAGTTTCCCATACACTTATAACCTGATTTTGTCTCCGACACAGTTAAAGAAATATCATTTCCATCAACTTTATAATCGCCCATGAATATAAGATTTGGATCATCACATGTTGCAGTTATTATCGCATCTATAATTAACACATCATTATCCCATTCAATGTCTTTTATACCTTCTTGTGTGTCCCCAACGCTTTCATTTGTCCCATATTCGAACTCAATATTTCCACTCCGTTGTGGTTCTTCAATACATCCACTTATTATTACTCCTCCAATAAGGAGCATTCCTATAAGGGCTAAAAACCCTAAATTTTTATTTGCAAGTGTTTTCATTTTTCATATTTTTAATTTTTAAAAAATAAAAAAAGAGAGGATGTACCTCTCTATGTCTCCGTAAGCATCGGTTTCGCTTGTTTTTAAATCTCATCAGATATATATCGAACAGCTTCCTTTTTCTGTATTTAAGTCACAGTAATCAAACCATGTACCACTATTTGCTTGTACTCTTGCGATGTGCGCACTTCTTTGATAACCTGCATCTTTATTCCCTGTTGCTTTATCCCAGAAACTATCTGCCCAGTTTCCGCATTCATCCCACCAAGTGTCAGATATTGTTCCTGATGCTCCAATAACACAAGTTACACCATTATTTTTCACTGTTGTCCCAAAGTTATTTCCGCCCGCATAACATGCAGAGACAACGAAAAGTCTTGTTTGTAGTCCAGTATCTACTTCGTTGTTGCAGTATTGTGTACTTCCACCTAGCCCTATGCAATTATTATTCCCATGCCCACTAAAATAAACTCCTTCACAATCCTTTAAAATGGAATTGACTGTGCTTTCATAGTTCACAATGCCCCAGTCGGCTGCGTTGCTATCCCATGCAGGCTGGTTATTTGGCCGTTTTGTTTCCATAGACGCTTCTGCTTTCTGTATATCATCATCACACATGTCATCATTGTCTCTGAACACTGCACCTTCATCATTGTTGATACTTCTTGTAGAATATCTAGCAGTAGTTGATTTTTTCTTCAAGTTGCCAATTCCGTCATCAGTTTTCATAAGTTCATTCATTATTTTCTTACTCTCTGTTTCGTTCAGCTCTTTGCCTGTATTAGCATCAAACATCCTCATCAAACGCTTTTTAGTCATCCAAACAAGTTTATTTGTGTGGGGTATCACAACTAAATCTGCGTCTGCACCTGTTTTTTCCTTGATCTTTTCCTTAGAGATTTTTGGTTTATCTAATTTAGGAATGTCAAAGATTAGTTTTCTGTACGCACCGACTTCACCTGTTTTACTGTTTAGTGATACATAACAATGTCCACCAAGAACCTCCACCCCGTTTATGTTTCTTTTATAGAGTATATCAAAGTCATAAGGGTTCTCTGTTATCCTTTCCAGTGTATATCCTTCTCCACAAAGTTTGTCAGATATTTCTAATGCTTCTTCTTTAGTTATCTTATTTGGCAAATTTTCGTCCAAATTTTCTTCAATCGCAGTTTCATTGATATATAGCATTGTTGCCTTCCCATCAGTTAGTATGTATGTGTCTTCTGTGGTAATCTCTTTCAATTTCAGACCTGCAAGATATTTATATGTTGCTGTATCTTCTTTTACTTCGTTTGCAGGCTTTGCACCATCGTCGTGTCCCTTAGCATTCACAACTGCAAACGCCCCCAGCAGTACCAAAACTAATACAAGGACAACTGGGACAATAGCTTTTAAATTTTTATACATTTGTTTCATTTTCATCTCTTTTTTATTTCACCTCCTAACTTTTTTAGGCATTTATATAGCGCCGCTTATCGGCGCTCACTTAATGATAGTATCATTCAAACCCCTGATAAAACTATCGAAAACGTTCGGATTTTCCGAACAAAAAGCAAAGGTTTATATAAATTAAAAGGTTGACTAAAGCGGAGAGAACTCGCACCTTAAAACTTTGATATATCCTAAAAACAAATCCACCTTCCTTTATCGCGTTGTAAACCTTTACTTTCATCTGCTTCTGCTCTTTTGATTGAATTTACTTCTTCGTTTCCTTTTTAACCTTTCGCATGCGGAAAGCCAAGTATGAAAATAGAACACTAAGCGAGAGCAAGATTACGCCGAAAATTAAATACTTTGGTTCATAGAGCGGTACAATCTCTTCTTCTTTTAATTCTGGGAAGGCGCTTTTGATAAACAAATACATCTCGATAATCCCTCCAACAAAGCTGAGTGCCGCTGAAGACAGAAAGATTATTATCTTTGTCATTTCGTGTGGATGGAGCAGCCTTTTTCCTTTTTCTGTTAGCTCGTAGTATATCCATTTGTTCCCGTCGTCGCTCTTCTTCACCAAATCCGTATCAACCAATCTGTCCAAGTTTTCGTGAATCGTGGATTTAGAAAGATTCAGCTTTTTGGATAGCTCACTTGCAGTCATATGCCTTATATCAAGACTTTTGAGGATATTTGCTCTCGTATCTGATGATAGAACGCCAAGAGTTTTCTTATCAAGTGCTATTTCATCTTTCATGTTGAATAAATTTATCCTTCCATTTTATATTTTTATTAACAGCCCTTTTGTTGGGATTTTAAAATAAAAATAAAAGAGAGAGGAATATATCTCTCCCTGGCTTTTAATCACTTGTTATCACTTCTCCGACAATCCAGTAAGGTCCTGAACAATGATCACTCGGCAACTCTGCAGAGTATTGTGCTATATGTTCACAGGGCTTTACACATTCACCGCCGCCAACTTTGACTCTATCTCCCACGCGCGCTATTGGCTGACCTGTGTCATCAATGACCTGGATTACCTCACCACCAGTGCTCAGTGAAAAACCATATGGCCATACAAGCAAATAATTATCCACACGGAGACAACCATCCTCTAATACCAATTCACCTTCTAATAACGCAGTCATTCTAAACTCTGATGGATTGTTTTGTACTGGAAAGAAAGGAGTAGATGATGAAGTATCAATAGGTTTTTGCTGTAGCTCCTCAATATACCCAGTAATAATCACTATTAACATAATGATTCCAATCCCTACGATTAATACTTTTACTTTTGGATCCATTTTTGAGTTTTGCATATTCACACCTCCTTTTTATAATTACAAAAATAAAAGAGAGAGGATATACCTCTCCCTGTCTTTGTAATCACTGTTTCACTTGTTTTTCACTATGTTATGGTGATGTCATCACACTGACGCCAAGTCCGGACTCCACATAGTTGACTGCCATATAGATAGCATCATCGCCGGGTTCAATCTGACCACTCATTGTTCCATACGCAGTGTTACTTAAGAACCATGGACCACCACTATCTCCCGGTTCAGATAGATCACCAAAACCCTCCGTGCTGGCAACCCGGATAAAAGTTGATTCAGCATTTGGAACATAACTTGGTTTGTAATTTTTGTCACTGATTCTACCACAAGTATAGTGGGTGGTCTTACCATACTTGCAAACATATCCACCAATTGTTTGGCTACTTCGACTTTTCGTCGCGGTGATGTCACGTGTGGAACCCCCGCTACTCGTCCGTATTTTATTTGTCACAGTGTACCCTGGTGCAGTGTGCCACTGAATATCGTAACTTCCCTGGTATTTTTCGCTCTGAAATGGTAGATTGTTACCGTTGTATGATTGGGTATTTGAGCAGTGACCGGCTGTTGTGATTCCTTTAGTGATGAAGGGCCACCAACCTTTCTTCACCGAAAAACCACTTGTACAGGTACTCAATGGCAGACCACCATAAATGTTGGAAGTGGGCTCTGCCAATGATTCGACTGGTTTCACTATAACATTCTCTGGTAAGCTTATCTCTTTTCTTTGTAAAGCGTTATCAAACTGACCCTTGTTAGCTTTCGCCACATACAACTCAACACGGTTCTCATGTACATTGATTCCTGAGTCCACAGGCACACCAGAAGCACGGACAGAAGATGAAGCACTGGTTTGAGCTTTTTGGAGTTCCGCCAATGATACTTTTGCAGTATTGCGCACCTCAACAATGTCGGCAAACTCTGGGTACTTTTTCAGGTATGGTCTCATTGTCTCCTCACCATCGCGAGTAAACTGCACAACAACGCGGAATTCCGGGGTGTGCTCAATCCAAAGTCCAGCAAAGGTTTCTGTCTCATTTGTGGTCAGTTCCGCATCCAAGTCCCCTGCAATGTCTTGAAGTTGGAATCGGAGGATAGCTTCGTCAACACTAACATTCATATTTGATGCATATACTTGTGCATCAAACAATAGTCCTTTCGCAGGTTTTGCACTGCCGTCTTGTCCTTGAGCATTCACAACTGCAAACGCTCCCAGCAGTACCAAAACGGATACAAGGACAACTGTGGCAACAGCTTTTAAATTTTTATATGTTTGTTTCATTTTCATCTCTTTTTTTTTCACATCCTAAATTTTTTAGGCATTTATATAGCGCCGCTTATCGGCGCTCACTTAATGATAGTATCGTTCAAACCCCTATATAAAACTATCGAAAACGTTCGGATTTTCCGAACAAAAAGCAAAGGTTTATATAAAATTCACAACACAATCATCAGCTCATTGATATTTTTTACGTCTGTGGAAAGCCAAATACAAAAATAGAACGCCAAGCGAGAGCAAAATCACGCCGAAAATCAAATACTTTGGTTCATAGAGCGGTACACGTCTCATAACTTCTTCTGGAAAAATGCTTTTGATAAACCAATATATCTCAATAATCCCGCCAACAAAGCTGAGTGCCGCAGAAGAAAGAAGGATTATTATCTTTGTCATTTCATGTGGATGGAGCAGCCTTCTTCCTTTTTCTGTTAGCTCGTAGTATATCCATTTGTTTCCGTCGTCGCTCTTCCTCACCAAATCCGTATCAACCAATCTGTCCAAATTTTCGTGAATCATGGATTTGGGAAGATTCAAACTTCTTGATAGCTCACTTGCAGTCATACGCCTTATATCAATGCTTTTGAGGATATTTGCTCTCGTATCTGATGATAGAACGCCAAGAGTTTTCTTATCAAGTGCTATTTCATCTTTCATGTTGAATAAATTTATCCTTCCATTTTATATTTTTATTAAAAGTCCTTTTGTTTGGATTTTAAAATAAAAATAAAAGAGAGAGGAACATACCTCTCCCTGGCTTTTAATCACTTGTTATCACCTCTCCGACAATCCAGTAAGGTCCTGAACAACGATCACCCGGCAACTCTGCAGAGTATTGTGCTATATGTTCACAGGGCTTTACACATTCACCGCCGCCAACTTTGATTCTATCTCCCACGCGCTATTGGCTGACCTGTGTCATCAATGATCTGGATTATTCCATCTTCAGTGCTTACTGAAAAACCGTATGGCCATACAAGCAAATAATTATCGTAACCATCATCCACACGCACACGGAGACAACCATCCTCTAATACTAATTCACCTTCTAATAACGCAGTCATTCTGAACTCTGATGGATTGTTTTGTACTGGAAAGAAAGGAGTAGATGATGAAGTATCGGCTTCAACGCAAGTATTATTTACACAACTACATCCTTTTGGAATCAAACACTTCCAATTTCTTTTAAGTATTTTTTTAGAGGGGTTCAATCACTTCCGAGACAATCCAATAAGGGCCTGTGCGATTATCTGGTAATGACTTCCCTGTATATTCCTCCACTTTTTCAGCAGGAGCTTCACCACCGCCAACCTTTATTTGGTCTCCCACACGTGCTACAAGTTGACCATCACTATCAATGACATGGATTTCCTTGCCTTCGATATGCAGTGAAAAACCATGTGGCCAGATAAGTAAGTAATTATCATCAAAATATTTCACTCGTAGATAGCCATTATCTAGCTCTAATTTGCCTTCTAATAGTGCGTCCATCTGGCCAAGGCCGCTTCTTTTCTGTACTGGAAAGAGAAGAGTAGATGATGAAGTATCAATAGGTTTTTGTTGTAGCTCCTCAATATACCCAGTAATAATCACTATTAACATAATGATTCCAATCCCTACGATTAATACTTTTACTTTTGGATCCATTTTTGAGTTTTGCATATTCACACCTCCTTTTTATAATTACAAAAATAAAAAAGAGAGGATATACCTCTCCCTGTCTTTGTAATCACTGTTTCACTTCCATGATGACTTGCCCCGCGTTCCACACCTTGGAGCCTAGCGCACCCGGCCAAGTCTTCCTATATTCAGTTGGTGGCAATGAAAAGCTCTCTTCACCGCCTATAACCGGGTAATTCGAGAGAACCACAGAGGTCGTAACGCTGTTGATAATGTCCGCCCTAGTCGCATCAGTGAGGTTCTTCGCTGCAACGACCCTGAGATCATCGAGAACGGAGGCGGAAGCTGTGCTCTCCAGTACAACATTTGTCCTTATCTGACCTGTCGCGTAGTCGAACCATGTTGAGGCATCACGCACTTCAGACGCCTCGAGTACTCCGAAGTGGACTGCTACGATCGCCTTTTCGAGTTCCACCTCAGTGAAGCCCAGGTCAGTGCGCACTTCGACTGAAACGCCACTGTGAGAGCTACTAAAGGTATCAATTATGTCTAGTGCTGCCTCGGGGGCTTGGCCCTCGAAGGCGACCCACGCGTGATCAGCGTCTACGATCTCCGCTCCGGCGAAAGCTGCGGGACACGCTTCGCGGATCTTCGCAACCGCCAAGGTGAAGTTGTTGTTCCAGGCATACCGATCGATAGCGGCCTGGAGCGATATGCCTTTTTGGCTGGCGATAGCCTGCAAGTCCTGAAGTTCCGCGTCACTGATCGGGTCGTCATATACTTGTGCATCAAACAATAGTTCTTTCACAGGGTTTGCTCCGTCGTCTTGTCCGTGAGCATTCACAACTGCAAACGCCCCCAGCAGTACCAAAACTGATACAAGGACAATTGGGACAATAGCTTTTAAATTTTTATACATTTGTTTCGTTTTCATCTCTTTTTTATTTCACCTCCTAATTTTTTAGGCATTTATATAGCGCCGCTTATCGGCGCTCACTTAATGATAGTATCATTCAAACCCCTGATAAAACTATCGAAAACGTTCGGATTTTCCGAACAAAAAGCAAAGGTTTATATAAAATTCAGGATTTGTAAACATCTTCAATATCCTTAAAATCATAGAATAAGTAACTTCTTATCCCATAAATATGCACGATTTCCGTCAATATAATTTACATCCTTTTCGCTAAGATTATACTTTTTCGCAATTTTCCCAAGGTCGTCGACCTGCATCAGGTAAAATTGTATGCAATTATCTCCAAATCTCCTGACAATGATTAAAGAGTAGTCCGAGTAAATATTTAGCTTTTTATCTTCTTTCTTGATAATATATATTTCCCGTCCATCGCTAATCCTCCATTTATTATCCTTTTCTTTTTTAAGATAGGCATTTTGAGAAAGTGTAATTTCTTTTTTAGTTTTAAACTCATTCTTCAATCCTTCTGAGATGCCCCTTTTATTCAAGTCATCTTCTAATTGTGTGTCTACATCCATACTAAACAAACACCTGTCCGATGAAAAAACTGCACCCCATATCCCTTCTTTTCTTATCTCCATCCTAGACCAATCTCCTTCAATCGGAACATCAGGCGCTGTTTCAACTTTTTCGAAGGAGAGTTCAAATCCGTAAACCTCTTTCTCATCCCCTGGAAATAGAAACCCTTCTTGCGGCGAGAGACCTGGACATGGATTTACAGGTGTAAAATTTTCATAACGCATGAGGTCCAGGATGAAAGGATAGCGATAGCTTATGCTGCCATTTTCATTGAAAGTAAGGTGTAAGGATGCTTGAGCCTGTGCACGCTCACTTGCCGTATGAGGGTCAGGAAGGTTCTCAATAAAAAGCACTCCGCACCATCTTGACATCACTTCTTCTTTTCCGAGATGGTGGGGCATTTCCACTGGAAAGAATGAAAGATACAATATGGCAGAGATAACCAAAATCAGGATTAAAAACTCCACTACAACTTTTCTTTTCATTTTCTTATATCACTCCTCCTCAATGAATGCCTAAAAGAAAAATTCTGAACCATAATATATACAAGCAAATTGCAATTGAAACTGATAAAATTTCTCTTCTTGATGCAAAATAACCTTCTATGCCCGGAATACCAATCAAAGAGAGCATATAAAGAACCTCTCTAATTTGTGGCAACTTCACATCAGCCAGCCCAGAATGGCTAATAATAAACCCACTAATAAAAAATCCTAGAAATGGCAATACTCCTATTAGTATAGACCCAATTTTATCCTTTGTTATACAGCCATAAATAATTGGGACTGCTGGAAGGGCAAAAAAGAAAATAGTCCCAACGCATGTCCAATAAGTTGACGCAACCTTACCTTCCACACGAAATGAGTTACCTATTAGAGGTAATAATACAACCAGAGCAGCAACTGACAGTGGCACGATTATCGTGCTGATTAGTTTATTTTTCTTCATCTCTTCATCCAAAAAATATCATCATTCACGCACATATAAACCCAACTCCATAGTACTCATCACCGACTTTGATGTTGTGTGAGCCCTTTTCACTGAGAAAATTCCCAATCCTTTCCCATTCGTCAGGATGCACTTTCAATCCCGCTCGACCATTTTCGCTTTTATTTGCGAGTTCTATCACCTCTTTAAGAGATGAATACTCCTCTAATTCTTCTTTAGTTATATTTGCATAGTATTTTTGGATTATTAAATTACTTATAAGCTCGAACTCATAATATTCCCCTCCAATTTCAAACGTTCTTAAGCCCTTTTTGTCAAGAAAATCTTCTATTCTTAACCAATTATCGAGACTTAGGGACATCTTAAAAGGTTTACCCCTGTCTGCGAATTTATCTGCAAGCTCCATCCCTTTTTTGAGAATTGAATGCCTTTCTAATTCCTCTTCTGTCACGTTGACATAGTCTGTTGGGACTTCAGGTAGTTTCTGTGATGCTAAACTGCATCTAAACTGAATCTTATAATACTCATCGCCAATCTTAATTGTATGTAACCATGCTCGGCCAAGAGAAGTTTCTATACGCTGCCATTCATTAGGATGCAAATTTACCACTCCTATATTATTCTCTTCTGCCTGCTCGATTGCCTCTTTAAGAGAGGGGTACTTCTCTAATTCCTCTTCTGTCAAATTAAGATAGTCGCTTGGTGCACTCAATTTATGAACACTTATGGCTTTCGCATAATAATGCTCGTGGGCGCCATAAGCCATTAAGCCATAGAAAGCCAGGAAGAAGAACAGGAAGGATATGCCGAATACCTTTAATACGAAACCAAGTGAGCGTTCCCTCGAAATATGTAATCCAACGAGGAATAAAAGAGTATAAATTATCAAAGCAAATGGAAATATGGTTAAAGGTCCTCCAGAGGATTTGAAAATTAAATAACCAAGATGCATTTCATCCCCTACGTAGAAACCTGCAAAGAAAGAGAGAATACCTATTACAGAGAACATGAGATATTTCCACCCTCTTCTTCTTCTTCTCCTTCCCTCCTCCTTTTTCTTCCTCTCGTGCCATATACCCAAGCAAATAGCCAAAATTCCAACTAAAAAAGGAACGTAAAACATGCCCAAAGGTCCGATTAAAAGGAGAATATTGAAAAACATAAAAAAAACTATCATTGCCGTAGAAACCCCTAACATTTTACACACCTTCTATGTTAGATATTCCGCTATCCTTAAAAGTGGTTTTTTGTTCTTCATCTTCTCCATTTTTTCTTCTTTTTGAATATTTACTCTCCCCCTCTAAAAGGAGCACAGCGCCCCTCATATCGCTTCACAGATTGTCCTCCACCTGCGACATATCCAGTCAAATAAATTCTCCAAATCCTCCATCCAAATCCGAGGATTAAATAACTGAATTATCGCATCTTTGTAATTGCTCAATATCCAGTGGTTTTAAATAGTTGCGACCGAAAGCTTTATTAAGGAACATTTCCGATGCACATTTATTATGGCAACCTCTATCCCTAAAGAGATAATAACTTTGGATCCAAAAGGCATAGATTTCGGTGATAGCGAAGCAGTTAAGGCCCTCGTACTCAAACTTCTCAATATCATAGAATCGCAAGCACAGTTCAATGAAGAGCTACAAAATGAAAATCAATCCTTGAAAGATGAAATAAACCGACTGAAGGGCGAAAAAGGAAAGCCAAAGTACCCACCTAAGACAGCGGAACAAGAAGATGACCTCCCAACCCTAAAAGCGGAGAGGAAGAAAAATTGGAGAAAAAGTGCAAAGAAGTCCAGAATTAAGTTAGATAGAACGGAGTACAGGCGGGTTAACAGGAAAATTCTTCCGCCTGATGCCGAGAATAAAGGTTACCGAAGCGTGGTGGTTCAGAATATCAAATTCACCACGGATAACGTGGAATACAAACTGGAGCGTTTTTATTCGCACGCTGAAAACAAATTATACGAAGCGGAACTGCCAGAGAGCGTACACGGCGAGTTCGAGGACGACCTGAAAGCGTTCGTTGTTTATCTTTATTACGCTTGCAGAGTCACCGAGAACAAAATAAGGAGGATATTGGAAGAAGCGGGGATCGTCATTTCCGCGGGGGAAATATCCAATATCCTGACGCAGGAGAAGAAAGAGGAGCTGACAAGAGAGCACGAGGAAATCTTAAAAGCCGGTTTGGACTCCTCAAGTTACTTTCACACCGATGACACTGGCTTAAAGCATAAGGGAAAAAATCACCACATTCACGTGATCTGCAACGGATTGTTTTCCGCTTTCTTCATCACGCCCAAAAAGGACAGAGCGACAATAAAGAGCATTCTTGGATTGGAGAAGGACGAAAAGACGGATAAGATCATGATCTCTGATGATGCCAGGCAGTATCTGGGCATAGCTATTTATCATGCTTTATGCTGGATGCATGAGATAAGGCTGTACAAGAAATTAAATCCGCTTATTGATTACCATCGCATCCAACTCCTAGAGTTCCTCACGCGTGTGTGGGCATTTTACGATTTGTTAGATAGATTCCGGGAAAATCCCGATGAGGAGGAGAAGGAAAGACTGGAAACTGAATTTGACGAGTTGTTTTCAACAGAAACGGGATACGAGGAACTGGATAAAAGGATAGCCCTTACTAAAAAGAAGAAGGAGGAACTTCTGCTCGTGCTAAGGTTCCCTGAGATACCACTCCATAACAATCCGGCAGAGTTAGCACTCCGCGAACCCGTGGTCAAGCGTAAAATCAGTAATGGAACGAGAAGCGAAGACGGAAAAGCAGCCTGGGAAAATCTGATGTCCGTGCAGGATACTTGCAGAAAGCAGGGAGTCGGTTTCTTTGATTATATCAAAGATATATTTTCAGGAAAACGTGCAATGACAAGATTGGCTCATCTCATTTCCCAAAATGCATCTCTAAAGCCCACCTTTTATTGAGCAAGTACGCATCTTTTATGCTCTTTTCTTTTATTACGGTGAGCACAACCTTCCCATTTTTATAGGTCATCTTTGCTTCTTTCGTTGATATCAGTCCTCTATCCTCTGTTTGGAACTCAAATGGCTCTGTAGAAATATGTGAGCCAGATGGTACTTGATAGGCATGTGTCGCTGGAAGATAATCTGTCGGCCCCGGTACTGGGAGCTTAGCCGCTTCGGAATCCTTCGCTTTTAGTATGACTTTACCCTCAGGTGTGTAAACCGTTGTTATACCATCATTAGAATGATAAATGATCGAACCTGGTGGAATATAATGGACAAATTCTCCTTTTACAGGGCCTAACGATTTTTTGATTATTATATATTCGCTATGATTCTTTATTTCTTCAACCCCATAATGCCCGCAAAATATCCGAATATCTTCTTCGGACCATCTTCTTAAATATATTCTTACTTTTTTGCCTTCATAGGAGGTAAAATTATATGGAGCTCTTACTGTCACGTTAATTTGAAGTTTATTTGCTGGAAGCGGTTTTCCTTTGATATAATCTTCAATTGTCAGGTAAACATAACTGTAAATGCCCGTTTTCATATCCCGTTTTTCCTCGACCTTTTCAATAGTTCCTTCGATTATGTAATCCGCTGTTTCAATCAGGTAAGATTTATTATAACATTCTCTTGCTATGGGTCCAGCCTCAATACCTACATTTATCTTGTCATTTGTTTTGTCTACTGCTGGTTGTCAGTCTTCTCCTCCTTTTATGAACGGTGATTTCCAAGCTATTGTGAATTCCCCGTTATTTAGATAATAAAACAGGCTAACTCCTGCAATGGCTAAAATATATACCGCAAAAATACCATAAACTAACCTTTTATTTTTCATCACAAGCATAAGTGAATTTTTGTATTTGTAAAATTTTCCATAGCTGCTATATGGACCTGCATGGTGAGCCCAATAAGATTGAAAAGATAAGCCGTGATATTTCCTCCTTTATGTATTTCTCTTCTCTTGTGTATTTGCCTTCCTTTATGTATTTGATCTCATCACATATAACTAAGGCATGCTCAGAACAACGTAATGAGCACCCAGCCATCCCTTCTGCTCTTTCGTTCATAGGAAACTGGTATATAGACTCGACCAAGTGTACTCTAAGATGGTTATTTTTGGCTATCTCCGCAGCTTCTTCAAACTCGGAGCAAGCAAGCGAGAAATTTCTGGATGCACAGCAGCTTAAACTCGCTACCTCATCATAATTATTGAAATTCAATTCTTCTCTTGCATGCCCAATTAAACTCGTTCCTTTATCAGCGTATTCCATTCCCCTATCATACGCAATAGAATATTCTATCCAAGGTAAAGCAGTCCAAATGATGAATGACAATATAATAAATAATAAAACTCCTGTTGCAAGTCTCTTTTTCCTCATTCTTTCGTGTTTCATTCATTTCCTCCTTCTTAAATATGCTACTGCTAACAATCCTGCGATTGTGAATACAGCCTCAAATCCCGGAACCTCCGGAGCCAGCGCTGGCGTAAGTGTAGAGCGTGTGACATTCGTTGTTTTACATTTTACACCAACTGCTCCATCTGAGGTAATTACCGTCAATTTTACCGTGTAATTCCCCTCTGTGGCGTATGCGTGACGAACTGTTTCACCGTAGTCTTTACTTCCATCACCAAAATCCCACTCATACGATGTTACATCTCTTAACCAGCCATCTTTTAAAGAAGCATTAAATGTTATCATCTGATTTGGTTGATAGCTTGGTGCATATGGCTCCAAGGTTAAAGAAATGCCGTATGGGTTAATCTCCTTTCTCCTCTCGGGAATTTTAGCCTCCCTGAATATCTTATCAATTCTTTCCATGATTTCTTTTGCCGTTGGTGTAGCTGTTTCTGGCTCTGAAAATGATGGAGGTCTCACTCGTAATCTCAGTGTTTTATTCAATAGTATGCATGAAATTTTTGTGCCACCACCAACGGGCTCAAATATACAGTCCATATGGTCCCTGATGAGTTGCTCACTCGCATTTACTGTATAATCACTATATTCACTAAGATTTGAGAAAAGTCCTAAAAGAACATCAATTTCTTCTCTTGAAATGTGTCCTTCTTTTATTACTATTTCTTTATGGCTAGGATAGTAATGGTCGCTGTAACACGTAACAGTTCCATCACTAAATATACTCATCCATCTCTCTCCTTCAAATACCGTTGAATTCACAGAAATAATGGGATTGTTAGAATCAATCACCTTCTGCTCCAGCATATCCCACTTCTCGTCCATGATGGCGGAAGTCACTCTCCCTTGCTCGACGATGATTCTTGCAGTGTGGAGTGTTATTACCTGAGCCAGCATCTGACCCGTCCTGTTGCCGTATCCTGCATGTCGGCACTGGAATTCAAACACGAATTCCCAGCAATAGGGGCATTCGAGCGTATTCGTATCCACCAACTTCAGGCTATCTTCTATGCCATCAAACCTGAAGGTAAGAGTGTTTAGCAAATATTCTTCTGCTATTTCCCGACTCTTTTTCTTATCCGCTGGTATTGGGCTTTGAGCCACAATAATCTCCCAACCATTGATCATCTTGCGATGTAGCTGCTGGTTCTCTGGTGTGAGCCCGTAAACCCAGAGCGTGACAGTTTTCCGTGCTGAGGAGTCTATTGAAGTTCCGGCAATTTGCATTTCAGGATTCTCTTTCCATTTCTCTATTTGATCCCTAATCCAAGCTACCTCCTCCTCAGTTGCCTTTCCATCTTCTGGTGGCTTTTGGTCTTCCCACACCATGACTTTCCATCCATCAATCATCGTGCCATCTAATTGCTGGTTCTCCGGTGTAAGCTCATAAACCCAAAGATCGACTTCCTTTACTCCTGAGGATATTATCCACCCAGCAATTTGCAGCTCAGGCTTCTTTTCTAAATCTTCTATTTCAGCGTTGATCCAAGTTGTATTTCCATTTTCCGTTTCATTTGGTGAATAGACCACAGCACTTACTGAAGGTCTATCGATTGTCTCAAAGCCGAGAGCAAAAGCAATAACTAAAATCAAAAACATACCTACTGCTATTTTCTTTTTCATTGTTTATTCACCTCCTAAATATATTCGCCTGCTTTATACATAACCCTAACAATATTGACCCCAGAAATCCACCCAAAAAGCACACAGTTCCTATCGCAGCAGGGACTTTCCAATTGAAATCACCTGCAAAAATAAAATACCAAAACGAGAGTGTCAGAAAAAATCCTATAATTCCTGCAAAAGCACCTATTTTGAGGTCTTTTTTGAGTTTCATTATACTTATTTCCTGTCCCCGGTATTTGCCAATCAAATATCCAGTTCCAGCGCCGATTAGTGCTCCAATTCCTGACCACGTTGCTATAACAAGCATCACCAGCAGTTTAAAACTTGCATTAGAAGAAAAGAAAAATTTAGGCGACACGCCAAAAATACCAGAAAGTGTCTCGACAATAAACCAAAAAACCGAAGGCGCTGAGAGCTCTTCACATAAAATCGGTGCTAATGATGTATTAAAACTGCTCTGCTTACCAGCAACAGTGAAAAGGATGTAGAATAATGGGCATGACACAGTATAAAATGCCCCTATTATTGCTCCGATTACTGCACCGAATTTCCATTTTTTCATCATAATCATCTCCTATATTTATCAATCAAATAACCAATTACTGCTCCGATTAAGACCCCGTGGACTGGAAATAAGAGCAAAACAAGCCAATCGGCAGAGGAGATATTTGAAAATATGATATTTAATACGGAGAGCATCGCTCCGACGCTCCAGAAAAGAGGGAGAAAAACAATCATGCCAATCGGGGCTATAGTGTAGATGTAATCGGGAGGAGGCGTTTCGCCTGGCACGAGCATCCCCACTTGCCACATTACCGTAGGAATAAATATAGCCCCAAGCAAACCCCAAATTGCTCCGATTATCGCACCTGCTTTCCATTTTTTCATCGTAATTTCACTCATAATAATCCAAATACACCCTTAATGTCCTATTTTCCAACTCCAGATACTCTCCCCATTTCTTAGCAACATTTTCGGAAATCGTAGCGGGTGACCACCCAATATAAATCCATTTAATTTCCCTCAGTTCAACATTATGTTTGTTAAGAATCTCCCTTCTTACCTCTTCTGATGATGCTTCCCCTTCACGGAAGATTAGGTAAATACCCTCTTTCTCTTTGACATCGCCATCGCTAGTTCTGTTCAATTCTTTTTTGGGGATTTTAACATAATATTTTTGTGACATCCAGTCAATGTATTTCCAACTGTAATCAACGGAATTGAAATCAATTTTCCTGAGCGTGGAATTTATCTCATCTTGTTCCGTATCCTGCTCAAAAGCAACTATTAGCCCACCGACAGACCTTGGCTCTTCTTCCAAAAGTGTTTTTTCATAAGCATAATACCCTGAAACAAATGCCCTGCTGATAATCTTGCCATCTTTTTCTATCTTGAGCATCCACGCTGCCCCAGCGCAAGGTCCAGTATCATCATAAACATAAATTGGCTCAGATACTACTGCACCTCTGTATTTATCAGTTATATTTTTTGCTAATTCCTTTGCTTCTTCAACAGTGCTTATGGTAACTACAGAAGAGCAGTTATCTATATTATGCGGGTCATAGTAGGGGGAATATAAACAGCCCATGCATCCATATCTCGGCACTTTTCCATTCATTTCCACATCAATGAAGCCTATAACCTTTTCGTTTAAAACAACCGGGACTTTCCAGTAAAAAGGCTTTTCGTCAACGGTTCTCACAAGAGAAGGCGTGCCAACCATAGCTTTTGGATTCTTCCATAATTCTTCACATTCAACACACTCTGCCTGTGCCCTAACTTCATTGAATTTTGATTCCGCAATTTCTTTTGCTTGCTCTTGTGATACAGGTGTCGCTTGAAAAACAATGTATCCCACAGCCCCTATAAGGACAATCACTAAAGCTAAACTCACTGCTTCTACTAAACCAAGTCCGTGTATTTGTTTCTTTTTCATCATAAGCATGATAAATTTGATTGTTTATAAGACTTTTGATAGCTACGAATTGATTCGTAGTTATCGA
>Ga0209986_10001780_pt1 | contig 20361 bp, 17 predicted proteins | sample BlataG_FD_183168 | JGI IMG/M metagenome (GOLD analysis project Ga0209986, IMG submission 183168) | Deep subsurface microbial communities from Black Sea to uncover new lineages of life (NeLLi) - Black_00105 metaG (SPAdes) (version 2) | ecosystem: Environmental > Aquatic > Marine > Oceanic >... | reverse complement strand
AGTGAAGAGGATGAGGCATATATAGCGGAGATTCCTGAACTGCCAGGATGTATGGCTGATGGAGTGACCTATGAGGAAGCCTTAAAGAATGCTCAGGTAGTTATTTCCGAATGGATAGAGACTGCAAGGTCATGTGGACGGGAAATTCCAACCCCTAGGGGGAGGCTTACGTATGCGTAGTAAATGTGCCCGCAGGCGACATGGAATCGGTAGAACTAAGTGGGGTATGCTTAGCCTCGATGGACTGTGTCGTCATAGCTGCTGACCACAGCTGTTATAATATGGGTGAAGTGGTTGCCCGTGCAAAACTGGTATTTGATACACGAGGAGCCACCAGGGGGCTAAAGCAAGCTAGCATCGTCAGGTTAGGAGAATAAGGAGAATGCCGATTGTGGTTTGGGGTGGTGCCTTGCACTGAAGGTGGGACAGTTATTTCCCACTGCCATCTATTATCCTCTCTCCCTCCATCTTCAGGAAGTCTATAAATATCTCAAACATAAATCGGGCGACTTCCCGCAAAGCGAGCGATCCCAGGAGCAGGTGCTTACCCTGCCTATGTACCCCGAACTCAGCGAAGAGCACATCGAATTAGTGGTGAAGAGCGTAAGAAATTCATGAACAGGAGGACATTGCATTAAACGAGCCCGTTGCTCAGACTTGCGTTCTTTGTCATCTGCGATTTGGTCTCTGAACCAAAAGGCAATACTCAATCTACCTTGCGCTCTCGAGCATCGTTGAAGCTATACTGTAGTTTGTGATAAAATTACACAAAAGTTCTCAAGAAAAGGCTTACCAACTGGAGCGTCATGAATGTCGGAGCAAGCAATACAACGCAAGCGGACATAGCAAGAGAGCCTGTTACTATAATCCGTCCCCCGAGAGGATGGATGCCTATCAACCTGCGCGAACTTTGGGCATATCGGGAGCTCCTTTATTTCCTCACATGGCGTGACATTAAGGTACGCTATAAACAGACGTTATTGGGCTTCGCCTGGGCCATCTTGCAGCCTTTTTTCATGATGATAGTATTCACCCTGTTTTTCGGCACTCTGGCAAATGTGCCTTCGGAGAACATTCCATATCCGCTTTTCAGTTACGCAGCTTTGCTTCCCTGGACTTTGTTTGCCGAGGGGATAACCCGGTCGAGCAATAGTCTGGTGCAGGAGAGGAATCTTCTCCAAAAGGTCTACTTCCCCAGGCTGCTTATGCCTCTATCCAGCATTCTGTCGCCGGTAGTGGATTTTGCTATCGCCTTCGTCGTCTTGTTTGGTTTGATGCTTTATTTCAGTTACCCCCCTACCATAACCATGCTTTGGCTGCCTCTCTTTCTCCTTCTCGAGTTGATTCTCGCTCTAGGTGTAGGGCTATGGTTATCAGCCATAAATGTGGAATATAGGGATGTCCGTTATGCCGTACCGTTTTTGGTTCAACTTTGGCTATTTGCCTCGCCGGTAGTCTATGGAACCACCTTCGTGCCCGAGCGCTTTCGGGTTGCATACGGATTGATAAACCCCATGGTGGGCATAATCGACGGTTTTCGCTGGGCTATTTTGGGTACCGAGCCGCCCAGCTACTTATTGATTGCCTCAGCAGCCATTATCATGGTTATACTGATTTCCGGCGCCTTCTACTTCCGGCGGCGTGAAAAGGCCTTTGCGGATGTGGTGTGAGAATTATGAACGACATAGCTATTAAAGTGGAAAACCTGGGCAAGCTTTACCGCATAGGGCAGACCGTGGGCTACAAAACCTTGCGGGAGAGCCTGATGAGTGTTGCAACCACTCCCTTGCGACGCTTGCGCTCTACCAGCCATGAGCCATCAGCCATCAGCCATCAGTCAAACTACATCTGGGCTCTCAAAGACGTCTCCTTCGAGGTCAAGCGTGGTGAAGCCGTGGGTATCATCGGCAGAAACGGCTCTGGTAAGACCACCTTACTGAAAATCCTCTGCCGCATCACTGCACCCACTGAGGGATATGCCGAAATTCATGGTCGTGTCGGCTCCCTTTTGGAAGTGGGCACTGGCTTCCACCCTGAGCTTACCGGCAGAGAGAATGTCTATCTTAATGGCGCTGTCCTGGGGATGAAGAAAGCTCAGGTAGAGCACAAATTCGACGAAATTGTGGAATTTGCCGGAGTTGAGAAATTCCTCGACACCCCGCTGAAGCGCTACTCCAGCGGCATGCAGGTGCGCCTTGCCTTCTCCATAGCCGCCCACCTTGAGCCGGACATTTTGCTGGTGGACGAAGTGCTGGCAGTGGGGGATGCCGAGTTCCAGAAGAAGTGCCTGGGAAAGATGGACGATGTGGCCAAGGGAGGGCGTACAGTGCTGTTTGTGAGCCATAACATGGCTAGCGTCCAAAATCTGTGTGTTAGAGCGATCTTGTTAGAATCGGGGCAAATTAATATGGAAGGTAGTGTTAGTGCAGTCATAGATAAGTATCTGGGCTCGGGAGCAGGGAAAACTGGAGAGGTGTGTTGGGCTTCGCCTGAAGTTGCACCCGGTGATAACCGAGTACGTTTGAAGGCTGTGCGCGTTGTTTCTGAAGGTTGTGTTAAGGGAGATGTGGATATCTCCAAGGAGTTTTGTATTGAGATAGATTATTGGAATCTGCAGGCGGATACACAACGAGTGATATCTATACATCTCCTCAACTCAGTCGGCACCTGCTTGCTCACTTCAGCTAACCTCCCATCCGCTTCTCTCACTCCGGACCCATGGTATGATCGTCCCTATCCTCATGGACTGTTTCGAACGTCATGTACTATCCCGGGTATGTTTTTGAATGAAGGCCTACATAGTATATCGGTATTCATTACCGGATCATTCTTGCAAGACGTCATCATTGATATTAGAGATATCCTGACGTTCAATGTTCAAGATACAGGTATGATGCGAAAAGAATACACAGGCACATGGATCGGTGCAGTGCGTCCCCAACTGGATTGGCGGACAGTTCAGCTAGGTGAAGAAAATTGAGAGGCAGTCGAATTCAAGAGGGAGCCGATAGTGGGGCATTGTCATTTCTTTTGCAGATGATGATCGAGAGGTGATACATTGCGAAGTATTCAGATGATGATTTGTGTCTTGCGAAGGACAATTGTGGCTGGATACCAAATTGACACAAGCACGAGTACCAGGGGTGATCAGTGATTGAAAACCAACTAATAGATGAGACACTCTTGCTCGTTACGTATACCGACCAAAGCCAAGGAGGGAATGCTATGCTTCGCGTCTGGTACGACGTGGATGACAACTGGTACGCGCCCCTCTGCCAGGTGTTTTCCCACGTGTATCGCTACGATGTTTACCATCGGGCAAGCTGCGCTGGTGTTGCACAGGCAAATAGGGAGATCCTAAAGATCGGCGAATTGTACCGTCCCAAATACGTGCTTCTGCCAGCCACCACGTTTACCGTGACAGAGGATACTCTGATGGCGCTCCGCAGGATTGGATGTGTTGTCCTGGGGCGGTTCTTCGATGATGACGATCGTTTTGATAAGTACTCTAAATGGCTAGTCCCCTCCTTGGATTATTGCGTTACAAACGTACCGGAGAGAGTTCCGCAATATGAAGGACTCGGGGGGCGTTGCGTCCTTATGACGGTGGAGGGGCATAACGAAGGAGTATGGCAACGGCTTCTTCATGTGCCTAAGCAGTTTGACGTCAGTTTTGTAGGCGCTGTTTACGCTAGTCGGGGTGATCGCCTGCGCGCTCTTAGGGAGTTAGGCATATCGGTCAGCGTGGTTGACACGAGAGAGGAGCCCAGCAGGGTTAATAAGCTATCGCTAACCGATTTGGTTAGGGTAGTGAATGAATCAAGGATAAATCTTAATTTCACGCTGGATGGCTATACCCCTCCTCTTGGGATTAGGCAGATCAAAGGCAGAATCTTTGAAATCGCCATGGCTGGCGGATTCGTCCTAACAGAGTATGCTCCTGAGCTGGAGCGGTATTTTGAGATTGGATGGGAAGTTGTCTACTTTGACAGCATCACCGAGGCAGCGGAGAAGATCAGGTATTATTTGCAGCATGCGGACGAACGTGAGGAGATTGCTGCTCACGGGTATGAGCGGGCGCAAAGGGACTATACTAGCCGGGTATTGTTTCGGAAAGTCTTCCTTCAAATAGAGGAAGACTTGCGTAAACGTGGGCGTCCTGTGCCCGGAGAGCGCCCGGTCGGCACGAATCCCATGCGTCAGACAGCGGCAGAGTATCACTACAAGTGGGCTCAGCTTTTGCTCAAGGCGCCGGAGCCGTTGTACCACACTTGGCGGGAATCGGTCGATTTAGCCTTGGCCAGCAATCCTTTCCACGAAGGAGCGAGGCGCATGCTAGAAACGTATAATAGGTGGGGAGACCCCCGGGGGCCACTTGTCAGATCAGTCAAGAGAATACGGTCTATTCGGAGCAGGGCTGTGTCCCGTATATATGAACATGCACGTCGGAACAGGACCATTCGCTGGGCTTATGCACATATGCGTCCCCGGAGGGTTCTTGAGCAGCTCGGTGAGAGAGTGGCAAGTACACACCTCGGGCTAGCGCGAAACCTCCATGGCCAAGCACCTATTGCGCTGGGCTACTGGGTTAGGCTAGGCTCTCTCGCAGGCGCTATTTTTGGCAAGCAGGATCCATTGTCCCCCCCATTGAGTTCGCTTCGAACCTCTGGCAGATCATTAGCAATCCCCGATCTGCAGCAACTACTGTGGGACGATGTTCTTGGCGAATGGTCTCTCGATGCTGCGACGATTTCGCTGGTATGGCGCGAGTTGCATCGCGACCAGCCTCGCACTATCCTCGAGTGTGGCTCTGGGGTGAGCACCTTATGCCTTGCCAAGTATGCTCAGTTGCAATCTGCTGAAATGGGAACACCTTGCACTGTTATCTCCCTTGAACAGGACGAGCAGATAAAGCGTATGGTAGAACAACGGTTGGTAGAAAGCGGCCTTGATAACTGGGCAGAGATTCTATATGCTCCTATTATTGTGGAACACAAACATGATATAGAGATTTGGAATTACGATGTTGACCGAGCCAATCTGAGTGCCAAATTGGGCGCGCGGAAAGCTGACTGGGTATTGGTCGATGGGCCAGCGGGTCCTAAAGGGTGCCGATTTGGTACGGTCCCGATGCTAGCCAAGCTCAGTCGCCGTAGCGCAAGATGGTTTCTAGACGATGCTTTCCGTGATGGCGAGCTTGAAATTTTGCAACGATGGCAGCGCCTTCCAAACATAGAAGTTGTCGGAATCTACCCTATCGGTAAAGGCTTAGCAACTGGATACTTTGTAGGCTAGTGCACTCTGAGTGAGATAAAGGTAATGGGGGAGATTAACAAGGTTCTGATAACCGGCATTACCGGGTTCGTCGGCAGTCATCTGGCTGATTATATTCTCGCCAACTTCCCTGAAGTCCAGATTTTCGGTTTGGCCCGATGGCGTTCACCAACTGACAATATCAGGCATATCCTCGATAGAATCACGCTTGAATTTGGTGATTTAGTAGACATGCCTTCTCTGAAGACTATTTTATCCAGAGAAAAGCCTGAGGCTATTTTCCATCTTGCGGCACAATCTTATGTACCTTTTAGCTTTTTATCACCAGTAGCAACATTGAATGCCAATATGATAGGGACCTGCAATTTACTGGAAGCAGTTAAAGAATTGAAGTTTACCTCCGGTTATGACCCGGTAATTCATATATGCAGTTCATCTGAAGTTTACGGGCAGGTCAAAGAAAATGAGGTTCCTATAAAGGAAGATAATCCCTTTAGGCCGGCTTCGCCTTATGCTGTAAGTAAGGTTGCCGAAGATATGTTAGGCTTTCAGTATTGGCTATCTTGGAAGATAAAGACAATAAGAACCCGTATGTTTACCCATACGGGACCGAGGCGAGGGGAAGTCTTTGCTACTTCTACCTTTGCTAAACAGATTGCAGCTATTGAAGCCGGAGTTGCACCTCCGGTGGTTAAGGTAGGTAATTTGGACAGCATTCGGACCTTCTTAGATGCCAGGGATGCCGTTAAGGCGTACTGGCTGCTAGTAACCAAATGTCCTCCGGGTGAGGTCTATAATATAGGCGGTGTGGAGACAATGACCGTTGGGGAGATGTTAAATAGATTACTCAAGCTCTCAACGGTGAAGAATATAAAAGTTGACGTTGACCCATCTCGTTTAAGACCTTCCGACGTAACATTGCAAATTCCTTGTATTGATAAATTTGTGGCAACGACCGCCTGGAAGCCAGAGATTAAGTTTGACAAGACACTAGAGGATCTTCTGGACTATTGGCGAGATTATTTCAGGAGAGAAAGGTAGTTGAGTTTGATATGACAAGGTTAAGCTTAGACCTCTATAGAAAACTATATTTGGCTAGAAGAGCTGAAGAAAAAATCCGCGAGCATTATGTGGAAGACGAGATGAAAACTCCAATGCATATGTCCATGGGCGAAGAGGCAATAGCGGTGGGAATTTGCCATACTCTGAAGGCGGAAGACCAGGTTTTTGCCACCTACCGGTCTCATGCCATATATCTGGCCAAGACAGGGAAAATAGACGATTTCTTTGCCGAGATGTATGGAAAGGATACAGCTTTATTAAAAGGAAAAGGCGGCTCCATGCATATGTGTGCTCCCGAGGCCGGATTTATGGGAACTTCAGCAATCGTCGCTAGTATTATTCCCGTGGCTGTGGGCGCTGCTTTCGCCAATAAACGGCAGGGTAATGGTAAACTGGTTGTTGTATTTTTTGGAGATGGAGCTCTAGATGAGGGTGACTTCTGGGAGAGTTTGAACGTTGCCTGCCTCATGAAATTACCTGTTTTATTTGTTTGTGAAGATAATGGGTTTGCCGTTCATACTGCGACTTCTAAGAGGCAAGGATATTCCTCTATCACTGATATTGTCTCAAAGTTTAATTGTAATGTGCTTAAAAAAAATACTACCGATACCGAGGTTATTTATAAATTGACTCGCCAGGCAATTAAGTTGATAAAAACGACTCAGATGCCTTGTTTTATGCATTTGGGGTATTACCGATATCTGGAACACGTTGGCGTTAATGAGGATTTTGACGCTGGCTACCGCTCCCGAGAAGAGTTTGAGGAATGGTATAAGGTAGACCCGGTAAATTTACAAAGGAAAAAGCTCTTGAACCATAATATTAAGGAGGAAGAGATTATAAAGGTTGAAAGGGAAATAGATAATCGAATTGAGAATAGTCTGAGATCAGCTAAGGAAGCCCTCTTTGCTGACCCTGTCGAATTATATAGAAGTGTTGTCGTATGAGAAAGATTACCTATTGTGAAGCGCTGAACGAGGCTATGTCCCAGGAAATGGAAAGGGACCCTAGCGTCTTCGTATATGGAATAGGTGTGCCTGACCATAAGAGGGTATTCGGCAGTACCGCTGGATTAGTGGAACGGTTTGGAATGGAGAGATGCTTTGATACCCCACTCTGTGAAGATAGTATGACCGGTTTTGGATTAGGTGCGGCTATTAACGGAATGAGACCAATCCATATTCACATTCGTGTGGACTTTTTGCTTCTGGCGATGAACCAACTGGCTAACATGGTTTCCGCCTATAAGTGTATGTCGGCAGGGGAATTGAATGTTCCATTAGTGATAAGAGCTATTATTGGGAGGGGTTGGGGACAGGGTTTTCAACACAGCAAGAGTATGTACTCAGCTTTTGCTCATATTCCTGGACTCAAAGTTGTTCTGCCGGTTACTTCGAGAGATGCTAAAGGATTACTTATCTCGGCAATAAGAGATGATAACCCGGTAATATGTATCGAGCATAGATGGCTATATTGGCAGACGGGTGAAGTTCCAGAAGAGCCCTTTACTATACCATTAGATGGAGCCAATATTTTACGTGAGGGTAATGATATAACTGTTGTGGCTACATCATGGATGAACGTGGAAGCCTTTGCAGCTTCAGATATTTTGGGTAGAAGAGGTATAAGTATTGAAATAGTTGATCCCAGAACAATAGCACCCTTTAATGATGAGCTGATTATTAAATCAGTGGCAAAGACAGGTCGCTGTATTGTCGCCGATAATGATTGGTTGAATTGCGGGTTTAGTGCTGAGGTAGCTGCCCGGGTTTCAGAGAAGTGTTTTGACAAGTTGAAATCTCCGGTATATAGGATAGGCTTCGCTCCAACCCCGTGTCCTACAGTGAGACATCTAGAAAACGAGTTTTATCCTAATGCAGTTAAAATCATAAGAGCTATTGAGGAAATGCTAAGATTGGAGCCCACTGATTTGTCCAAAGAAGACTTCTACAGTCATGAGAGGAGATTCAAAGGGCCATTCTGATGAGGGTAGCTTATGCAAAAGCAAATACACGAAGTAACAGTCGAGGATTTTGCCCATTTCTTTGGCACAACTGCAGAGGATATTCCTGAGGATTGCCAGGAACTAATTGCTAAAACTGATTTCAGGTATAGAATACTTGAAGGAAAGGAACGCGATAAGGTTTTGCTGGCTGTTCTCAAAAAGATAGAGGCTGATCAACAAATCGTTGGGACAGAGGAGAGGCAGACTACATGGGAAAAAGGTTGGGCAGAAAACCTCCAGGATTTTATTAAGAGCGGCTATGATCTGAACAAATTGGTTCCGAAGTTTATCAGACCTAATCAGGCAATAAGACTCAACCGCAATTACATTATGCCCTCCAATCCAAACTTTGAGCTTGATTATTTTTCGGTTTTTAGGCTTTGGCTCTTCATAAAATATCTGAAGGATTTCGACTCTATCTATGAATTTGGTTGTGGAACCGGGTTTAACCTTGTGGTATTAGCACAGCTATATCCCGTAAAGAAGCTATATGGATTGGATTTTGTGCCTTCTTCGGTGGAGCTGGTGAATAAGATTGGCGAGGTCTATGGTTGGAAGATGAGCGGACATCTTTTTGATATGGTGTCTCCGGATGAGGATTTTAAGATAGAGGACAATAGCGTCATTTTTACTATTGGTACAGTGGAGCAATTAGCCAGTAAATTCGAAGCGTTTTTGCAATTCCTTTTGAAATGTTCACCCAAATTATGCATACATGTTGAACCAACCATTGAGCTATATGATGAAAGCAATCTCATTGATTATCTGGCGATAAAATTCCATAGGAAGCGGGGCTACACCGAGAACTATTTGACTCGCTTGAGAGACTTAGAAGCTGAAAATAGGATTGAGATATTGAAAGTCCAAAGGCTATTTTTGGGAAGCCTATATATGGAGGGATATTCTCTTATCATATGGAAACCAAGAACCAGAGTGGAGAGTGAAGTTTAAAGTGGATTTAGGTCTTAAAGGAAAATATGCTCTTGTTACTGGCGGTAGCCATGGAATCGGACGCAGTATAGCTTTAGCATTGGCTGAAGAGGGCTGTAATGTGGCAATTTGTGCCCGGAATAAGAAGCGAATAGAAGAAACAGTAGCGGAATTAAAGGCAAGGGGTGTACAGGGCATAGGTATACCTGCGGATGTAATGATTTCAGCGGATATTGAAAGGGTAATGCAGACTATTATTGATTCCTGGGGGACAATCCATATCCTTGTTAATAATGTTGGTGGAGGGGGCAGATGGGGCAGTGAAAATATAATAGACACACCAGAAGATGTATGGTTGGATGTGTACAATAAGAATGCTTTAGCAGCAATTCGATTTACCATGAAAGTAATTCCATTTATGAAAAAACAGAAATGGGGCAGGGTGGTTACAATCGCTTCTATACAAGGGCGTGAGGGAGGAGGAAGACCCTGGTTCAACATGGCGAAGAGTGCTGAGATCAGCCTTATGAAGACCCTAGCGATGAACCATGACCTAGCTAAAGACGGTATTACTTTCAATAGCGTGGCACCAGGAGCTATAATGATACCCAATACAGGATGGGAGAGGGAACAAAAGCAGAACCCAGAGGAATTTAAAAAAATGGTAGATAGCCAATTTCCTATGGGACGTCTTGGCACTCCGGAGGAAGTAGCCAGTGTTGTCGTTTTTCTCTGCTCGGAGAGGGCAAGTTTGGTTAATGGTGCGTCAATCCCTGTAGATGGGGGGGAGAGCAAAAGCTTTTAGGGTTGTGGTTATATATTATGATAGAAGAAGAGGTTTTAAGGAGTTTTGTTGGAAGGAACGTACTTGTTACTGGTGGCACCGGACTTATTGGGAGACAAGTAGTGGAGATGTTGTGCGGTGTTGGTGCACATGTAAGAATCGTCTCTCTGGATATGATAAATGTGAATAGCAAAGCAGAACATACTTATGGAGACCTCAGGAGCTTCGACTTCTGCAGTGAAATAGCTAAAGATACAGATTTTGTCTTTCACCTGGCAGGGATAAAAGGCTCTATTGAAGTCACCAAAGCCAAGCCAGCCAGTTTCTTTGTGCCCCTTATGATGATGAACACCAATGTGTTGGAGGCTTGCCGGCTTAACAGAGTTCAGAAGGTTGTCTATACCAGTTCTATAGGCACCTACTCCAGTGCTGAGGTCTTCAAAGAAACTGAGAATCTCGATGGCCCTCCCATGGACATGTTCCCTGGCTGGGCTAAAAGGATGGCGGAATTACAAATTCAAGCATATAAAATTCAGTATGGTCTGGACAATTTCTCCGTTGTAAGGCCCTGCAATGTGTATGGACCTGGCGACAATTTCGACCCAAGTAGTGCTATGGTAATTCCATCTTTGATGTATCGGATATACCACAAGGAGGCCCCAGTTGTAATTTGGGGTGATGGAAGCCAGATACGAGATTTCGCATTCAGCCGGGATGTTGCCGAAGGTGTAATTTTGGCTCTTTATTATGGAACCAAATCTAATTTTGTTAATTTGGGCAGTGGCAGAGGTTATTCCATTAAAGAGTTAGTAGAAACGCTGCATAGTTTTATTGACTTTTGTTATGACTTTGATGCCACCAAGCCTTCAGGGTTTCCCAAAAGGGTCATGGATATATCCCTGGCAAGGGAACTGATTAATTATAACCCCACCACCTCTCTATTAGACGGATTGAAAGAGACCTGGAGCTGGTTTGTAAAAAATCAGAATGAGTATCTAAATAAAGTAAACTATTTCAAAGAGTAAGAATATGGAAGTGTCAAAGACCAAACTCGATGGTGTATTACTGATAAAACCCCCCACCATTTTTGAGGATTTCAGAGGAAGTTACGTGGAAATTTACAGCGAGAAATTGTATACGGAGGCAGGGATAAAGGTCAAGTTTGTACAGGATGATATTTCTGTGTCCTCGAGAAATGTGCTTCGGGGCATACACGGCGATGGTAAGACATGGAAACTGATCTCCTGCCTTTATGGAAAATTCTATCTGGTGGTGGTTAACTGGGACGATGCCTCTCCCCAATTTGGTCAGTGGGAATCCTTTGTTTTATCCGACCAGAATAGATTGCAAGTGCTGGTTCCTGCCAAATTTGGGAATGGTCACCTAGTCCTGAGCGAGCTAGCCATCTTCCACTACAAGCAATCGAGTTACTACGATCGCGCCAGCCAGTTCACTATTCTATGGAACGACCCAAAACTCAATATCTGGTGGCCCATAAAGAATCCGATGGTATCAAGGAGGGATGAGGGTGGTGAGGACATTTAACGGCGCGAAAGTCTTGGTTGCCGGTGGAACGGGTTTTGTTGGTGTTAATCTGATACAAAGGCTTCTGTTACTGGGAGCAAATGTTAGAGCCACTATTCATACGAAAGCTCCTGTCATCCACGATGAAAGAGTTCAATACGTAGAGTGTGACCTCATTAACATGGAAGACTGTATGAAAGTGGTCAGTGACATCGATTATGTGTTCATGTGTGCCGCCAATACTTCAGGGGCAGCGGTCATCGCAGCGACTCCCCTTGTCCATGTAACCCCTAACATAGTAATGAACTCGCAAATGCTGGAGGCGGCATACTTTGCCAAAGTCAAAAAATTTGTCTGGCTCAGCAGTAACGCCGCATATCCACCGTCAGGCGACAGGCCGGTAAAGGAAGAGGAAATGTTCAACGGAGACCCGTATGAAACCTATTTTGGCGTTGCCTGGATGAAAAGGTATACTGAAATACTGTGCCGGATGTACTCTGAGAAACTTAAGAAGCCTATGCCCACAGTTGTTCTCAGACCGTCGAACATTTACGGTCCATATGACGATTTCGAGTTTGAAACCTCGCATGTAATGGCAGCTTTAATAAGAAGAGCTGTAGAAAGGCATGACCCCTTCGAAGTGTGGGGGACAGGAGATGATGTAAGAGATTGGATTTATATTGACGACTTCATAGACGCCATGATGCTGGCTGTGGAGAAAGTTGACTCATATAATCCAATAAACATTGGTCTTGGTAAGGGTTATAGCATCAAGCAAGCTCTGCAAATAATGTTAGAAGTTGACGGTTACACTGATGCCAATATCAAATTCAATTCATCAAAACCTTCAATGATTCCAATAAGATTGATAGATACAGCAAAGGCGGAGACCATTTTGGGATTTAAGGCAAGAACGGAGTTGAGGGAAGGAATCAGAAAGACAATTGAATGGTACCGGAAAGTGCACTAGTCAGAACACTATCTTGAGAAAGGGGATTTAGGGAAAGTGATAATTAGCAGAGCGCCATTTCGAATATCCTTTTTCGGTGGTGGAACAGATTATCCGGTGTGGTATAACGAGCACGGAGGGGCTGTGCTTGCGACTACCATAGATAAGTATTGCTATGTTACCGTGCGTTATCTTCCACCGTTCTTCAAGTATAATTACCGCGTAAGATATACAAAGCGTGAGGAGACTCAGACTATATCGGAAATAAAGCATCCTTCAGTGCGGGAATGTCTGGCTTTCCTGAATTTTGACCGGGGCGTCGAAATAGTGCACAATGCCGACTTGCCCGCAAGGATAGGGGTGGGTTCCAGTTCGACATTCACCGTTTGTCTGCTTAATGCCTTGTACGCCTTGAAAGGCAAAATGCTAACCAAAAGACAGTTGGCACTGGAGGCAATCCACATCGAGCAGGATATAATCAAAGAAAACGTCGGGTCACAGGATCAAACGATAGCTGCCTTCGGTGGGTTAAATAGAATCGAGTTTGGTGGACCGCAACAGATACAGGTCCAACCAATTACGGTAGATGCCCAGAAATTGCAATTTCTTCACGATCACCTGATGCTTTTTTTTACGGGGTTTGCCAGGACAGCGTCTCCGATAGCAGGCGAACAAATCAAAAGGACTCCAGAGAAGAAAACAGAATTAGAAAGAATGTACGAAATGATAGACGAAGCTATAGGCATCCTGAATGGTAGTCGGTCAGACTTAAATGATTTTGGCAAACTCCTGCACGAAAGCTGGATGATCAAGCGAAGCCTAACAAGGAAGATTACAACCCCATTGATAGATGAAATTTACGAGAGAGGAAGAAGAGCGGGAGCATTGGGGGGGAAACTGTTGGGCGCTGGCGGTGGGGGTTGTATTCTATTTTTTGTGGAGCCGGAATGCCAGGATAAAGTGAGGGAAGAACTGAAGAAGGCACTGTATATCCCATTTGAATTCGAGAATCTAGGCGCCCAGATAATTTATTATGCACCCAGGAGCGATTTTTGATAACCAAGAAAGGCTGCGCAGCGCTAACTATTGCGTTCCAGTCAATCCAAAGCTGCAAAATGCGCTAAGGAGGTAATGGTGGAGACATCCCGGGAAGACCGTGAAAACGCGAAAATGCGAGAATTGGTAACTAAGGAATTGGAAGAGAGCGCGGCTGTCAAGCGGGAGATCGCCCAGCACCTGTCAGATGTGATAGCCAAAGCCGCACGTTTGATACTAGAGGCTTACAAAGTGGGTGGGAAGGTACTTCTGATAGGCAACGGAGGTAGTGCTGCAGACGCACAGCATATTGCTGCAGAACTTGTTGGGCGCTTCAAGCTCGAAAGGGTAGGCTTGCCCGCGATGGCACTGACTACCAACACTTCTATTTTGACAGCTTTGGCAAATGACTACGGGTATGACAGCGTTTTCAGTCGTCAATTGGAGGTGCTGGCTAGCGAGAGGGATGTCCTTATCGCAATTACGACAAGCGGCACCTCACCGAATATATTGAAAGGCGTCGAGATGGCGCACTCGAAGGGTGCCACAGTCATAGGATTGACCGGGGCAAAAGGCGGTAGATTGAAGGACATGGTTGATCTGACAATCGCAGTGCCCTCCGACAGCACAGCACGTATCCAAGAGGCTCACATTACAATCGGGCATATTATATGCTATCTAGTAGAAAAGTGGTTGTTCCATGAATCGAGCGGTATTTCTCGATAGGGATGGTGTTATCACGCAGGAGCCACCCTACTACGCACACAAGTTAAGCCAACTGGAATTGTTACCAAAGTCGGCTGATGCCATTCGGCTGCTAAATGAGAATGGATTCTTGGTTGTTGTCGCTTGTAATCAAGCTGGCATCGCCCGCGGTTATTATCAGGAGGAAGACGCGATATTGTTCAACCAGGCGATGAAAGACAATCTCGCAAGGGAGGGTGCTCGTATTGATGCTGTGTATTATTGTCCCCACCATCCACAGGCGAAAATAGAGAGATACCGTATGAACTGCAACTGTAGAAAGCCCGAGCCAGGCATGCTAATAAGGGCGGGAAAAGAACTGGATCTAGATTTGAAGCAATCATTTATGGTTGGCGATAAGTTGAGCGACATGGAAACCGGGAAAAGGGCGGGATGTAAAACTATAATGGTAAAAACTGGGCAAGGAGCAGAAGAGCTTAAAAGGAACCAGATTGTGTGTGATTATGTTGCAGATGACTTATATGATGCCGCCCAGCACATCTTGTGTCTATCCTGTAAATCTGGAATGGATGATGTGAATAGCGATAAAGAACTATAGGTGATTTGCCATAAACGCTGCTGCATGGCTTCGCCAATTGTACAAGGCCACTGGTACGGTTTGTGAATATGGTGTCTACCTCGTTTCGATGCCACCATCGTGAAGTAGATTCCTGATGAGCGTAGGACTTTGTTCAGTTGTCATAGGTGTTGACTACCATGGGTTTCTGCGCTGGCTCTATGCCCAGCACCCAAGGCTGGAAAAGCAGCTATAATGCCGAAGGCGCAGGCAAGGAGTAGGGTATATTAACCATTCATTGCTCAGTTATGATCCTTGTATTGTATATTGTATAATGAAGGTGGAAAAATATGGACCTTATCGAGAAGGTCAAAAACAAAAACGCAAGAATCGGCATCATTGAGCTTGGCACAGAGCATCCTTGCCGAATGTGGGAGTCTCGATATATCATCTCTTGCCTACCCTCACTATCTCCCTGCTAGCCTGAATGGGATTGCTCACATGCTCCAGCTCATGGCAACAGTACACAAAGTCGAAACTCCTATCTCTGAATGGCAACCCGTGAACGTCCGCTAATACCAGTGGCTTGCTCAGATTCACGCTATACTGCCTGTGTTTTGTGTCCTCAATGTACCCCTCAACACATAAAGTGGCATGAGGAGATGGGTAGCCCCGGAGCCTATGTCGAGTACTCTATCCCCTTCTTTGATGTCAAACTTGACATACCTGCTCTGGTAGGCATACCTGTCATTCACAAACCAGCCAATCGAGTCGTCCCTTCTTTGTATCAGCCCGGAATAATCTCACGGTATACCTCTAATAATTTTTTGGACTGTTCTTCCCAATTGTATATCTTAGCGGCTTCAAGCGCATTGCGTTTCATTACTCTCTGCGCCTCCTTGTCTCGGAGTAGAGCATAAATGGCTCTAACTATATCAACAACTGATTCGGGATTCACTGTCAATCCTATTCCTTTCTCACTTGTTACCTTTTTCATCTCAGGAAAATCACTTGCTATGACTGGCACTCCGGCCATTATCGCTTCAAATATCTTATTCGGCATACAGTAGTAGTATGAGAGACATCTGTTCTCAATAAGCACAGCAGCTACATCAGCACTGGCGGCCCAGAGAGGCACTTCGGGGAACGGTACAGCATCCACAAAGTGCAGCCTATCAGTCACTCCATACTCTTGGGCGAGCTTCCTGATAGTTCCACTGTACTGCATTCGTAGGTCGTAGCCCATCAGTACCAAGCGGCAGTCGGGAACATAACTCATGGCCTCGATCAGCTGCTCCAGGCCTCGTCCATGGCTTATCAATCCTGTGTACAGCACAATGGGCTTGTTGTCTGTTATTCCCGCCTTGCCTCTCAGGTCAGGCAGTCCGTTTTTCTTGGCTATGTTTATGTAATACGGTGTGTTGAATATTACAACTGGCTTTCTGATCTTGTATCTCTTGGACAAGGCATCGGCTATGGACTCTGAAACTACGAGTACCGCGTTTGATCGCCTTATCAGAAATGACTCAAGAAGCCATTCTAAGATCCTTTCGGGATTGTACTTGGTACGCTTCCTCAAGGTATTCCTGTCTAGCCATAGCTCGTGGCAATCATAGACTACCGCTCCGCCCCTGCGCTTCTTCATCCACCATGCAACAGGAAGCGTCATCAGGTCATGGGCATGATAGCCCTGATACTTCTGTCCTCTCGTCAGCCTGTACACCCGGCACCAGAACACCGGTAGTAAAACCCGGCTGGCTATGACTGCGACTGCGCTGCTAGACGCAAGCTGTACGGTAGTTTTGTATTTCCTTTTGGCGGCCACTAGGAATGGCAGCATTAGCAGAAGCAGGGGAGCAAGTACTAGCCATACTAGCGCACTTGGCAGCTTTTTCAGGAATTCAACCGGGTAGGCTAGTCTATCGACTTGCACTCCATCAATCTGCTCGCTGGCTGGGATGTCAGACCGCTTACAAGCTACGATGTGGACTTGGTATCCTGCATCTCTCAGAGAGAATGCTTCCTTGAAAACCCGGGTGTCATTATTTAACCTACCTTCAGTGTAGGTTATGATGCATACACTAGCCATCTAGCCTGCCATATATCATGAGCAGCTTCTCAGACTCTTTTTCCCAAGTGAAATCTTTCTTTGCAAGTCTCACGTTTTCCTTATACTCAGGCTCCTTCATCAGAACCTGATTGAGAGCTGCGGCTATTTCCTCTGGCCTATCAGGATTGAATACTGCGCCTATTTGGTACTTAGCAACGGCCTTCTTAAGCTCGGGTAAATCGCTCACTGCAACGGGTATCTCAGCAGCTATGTACTCTAATAACTTGTTAGGGAAGCATGCTCTGTAGCTGAGGCAGCAGTCTTTTATGGCAGCTATGCCCACATTAGCAGATGAGGCATGCTCCACAACTCTGTCATACGGCACAGGCGGAAAGAAGCGGAGTCTGTCCTCCACCCCCTCCTGAAGAGCCAAGGCTCTCAAGCTTTCAATATAGTCTTGCTCTCCATAACCTAGAAGTACGAGATGGCAGTGAGCATCCACGTGATTCATGGCCTTGATCGACTCCTCAAGACCTCTGCCGTATGTGAGATAGCCAAGATATAACACTATCTTTTCCCTGTCAGGGAATCTTAGTTTCTCTCTCAGAACCTTAACCTCATTCACATTTTGCCAAGGCGAGGCATTGAATACCTCAACAGGCTTGACCAAGTATAGCTTTCTCATTAACTTGGTGTGTCCCTCACTGGTGGTCAAGACAGCATCGGTAAACCTGACTAGCAAGAATTCGAGCAGCCACATCAGCAGGATGTTCCACTTGCTTCGCTTGGGCAGCCTGTTCCGAAATAGCCACACCTCGTGACAGTCGTACACTATCTTCCCGCCAAACCTGCGCTTGCATAGCACCGCCACCGGTAATGTGGCTAAGTCGTGAGCGTGATATATGTCCACTCTATCCTCTCTGATCAGCTTGTATACCTCGCAGTAATAGGCTGCGTAACCACTGTGGAAGGGGACAATGAACCTAATGAAATGCTGCCTTAGCTTAGCTTTTAGATTCGACGCTGTCTCATGTATCCAAGTCGTGTCTACACGCCACACCTTCAGCCCATCGATAGTTTCAAACGCAATAGGGTAATCTCCTCGCTTGCCGATTACTTGCACCTTGTAGCCTGCCCTCTGTAGCGTTCTAGCCTCTTTGAAGACGCGAGCATCGCTCTTGTCCACGGCTGTCGTAAGTGTTAGCATAGCTACCTTTGCCATATCTTCCTTAACGAAGTTCCTATTTTGAACCCCAGTGACATGAGCCTGTAAAATAACACTCTGTACTTGCTGTATCTCAATTTCAGAGCCAGACTTATCATCGGGTCACTCTTACTATCACTCCCAAACTCCTCATGCCGTCTCTTAGGCAGTGTCATGAGCTTCTGTAGTTCTACCTCGTCAATCGCCAGAATGGTGAAAATAAGCTTCTTGTCCTCTTTCAACACCTCCGGATTATATGGAGGCTTTTTCAGCTCTTCCAGAGCTTCCTGGCGGCTCATTTGACCGGCGCAAATAAGACAGGAGACATGAGCTTTCCTTTTGTCTATCCCCCACCGTTGCGGCAGAATGTAGCACTGGTAGAAGCGTGTCAGCACGGACTCATGGTGCTTCATCCCGTAGTCCTTGTAGCTGCATTCTCGCATCAGCGTCTTCTTTACCTCTTCCCTGATGTAGCTTACGTAGTTCAGGGGAGATACTATCTTTATCCCTTTTATTAACTCATAATAAAGCCACTTGTGGTATCCCAGCAGTGGCAGTGTCTTGATCGGCACTTTGCCACAGGCCTTGTGTATGTCAACCAAGTTGGCTCTGTCGTTGTTGTCCCAGCCCCAAGCTCCGGGCATGGTTATCTCTGTAATGTGGTTGGTGCCACTCAGAATGTATTTCAATCCTTCTTTTTCTGCTACTTGGTACAGTGCTGCCCTGAGCAGATGGTCTGTCACAGCCTCTATGTTTATCACTCCGGCCCTGAAGAATGACAACCACAGGTCATTGAATTCCTCCTGGTTAAATCTATACTTCCTTAAAGTGAATCCCAAAGACTTTGCTATGTTACTGACATTCTCGCCAGTTACAGGTGGATCGAACCCATTATCGCAACTGAGTAGCAATACTCTCAGACCAAGCTGTTTAGCAAGATAGGCTGTGTATGAGGAATCGACGCCACCTGAAATCCCAAGCAAGCAGTCATATTCCCTCCCTTGACCTGCCTGCTTAATCTCGTGAACTAACTCCTGCAGCTTCCTACTGCCCTCTTCGCCCGTGAAGGTATGTTCCTTGATTATCTTGTCATACTCGTGGCAGTGGTTGCAGATTCCGTTCTCATCAAATCTGATATTTGGGTCTGTGGTATCCATTACACAGCGGGTGCAAATCTGGTACATCTTTCTTTCAATCCTCCCTTCATAGAAATAGTCTGTCCGCTATGATGATTATAGCAACTGGTATGGATCATAGCAAAGCGAGAGCAACTGAATCTGGAAGCCTATTTACGCTCTACTATCCTCCACTCTAGAGGTACTCCCAACACTCCTGTGTAGTATCCATGGTCACCCGAGGAATCAAAGACGTCAAAGAAAAAGCCATATCTAGCAGCTACCCTTCCTGAATTGAGGGAAAAGCTGGGCAGAAATGCGCTGAAGGCGGCGGTAACTAAATATAACTGGCAAAAACAGGAAGAGAAACTTCTGGAGCTCTACCGAAGCCTTCAGGAGCCATAAGCTATTGCCACAGGATGGGAGGCCGCCTGCTTCCCATCGCCGTTGCGACGCCTACCAATGTCATTCTGAGCCGTCCTGAGATCAGGCGAGGGATCTCGGAAAGAAGAATCTCCCGCCCAATCTCCAATCTCCAATCTCTAATCTCTGTAATGTCTCTCTAACCTATCTCCAATGTATCTCTAACAACCTCTACTAGTCTCCAGTCTCTTCAATGTGTCTCTCCTGGGGGAAGAAGTGACATTTTCCCCTTGTTCAAATGAAGAATTCATGCTAATTTGGAACTCGTGTGCTACCCTGACAAATTAAGTCCCTCGGGTGAGGTTTCTCAAAACTTGACCGTAAACGCAACACAGATTAAAAGGAAGCGCGGTGGCCAGAAAGGCAACCGGAATGCCCGCAAACATGGCTTCTATTCCGGTACCCTTAGCCCTGCCGAAACATCCCAACTGTGGAACATTACAAATCTGGAAGGCATTGACCCTGAAATAGCGTTCATTCGCCAGCCCCCACGGCTCGCAAATAGAAAGGGCAAAGCGACGAAACGAATCGTGTGTATTTTAAGGGTTAAATGTGCCGGAGGTAATCGCCCTACGTACGAAAAAGAGCTGTTGAACTTCAGAAAAAATAGCAGTTTTTACAAAACGAATCATCCCGGCTTGTACTTTAACAACTGAATCTACCGGAGGTAATCCCCTTACCTATGGAAAAGAGCTGTTGAACTCCAGGAAAAGTAGCGATCTCTACAAAACGAATCATCGCGGAA
>Ga0209986_10001779_pt1 | contig 20364 bp, 13 predicted proteins | sample BlataG_FD_183168 | JGI IMG/M metagenome (GOLD analysis project Ga0209986, IMG submission 183168) | Deep subsurface microbial communities from Black Sea to uncover new lineages of life (NeLLi) - Black_00105 metaG (SPAdes) (version 2) | ecosystem: Environmental > Aquatic > Marine > Oceanic >... | reverse complement strand
AAAGCGGCGAATTCATAGAATTTGTTCCTGGAGAATCCATGGATGAGAAAGATATTGGTTTTGTCGGAGGATTTACCCTTCAGGTTAAACCATTTAAGTTCATCGCTTTAGAATATATGACACGATATAATTACATTGCGAGTACAGATATTTATAAATACGGTTTTGATGATAAAGATGAAAAATTATGGGAAAACAGTATCGGTCTAAAAATTATTTTGCCGTAATGAGCTTTTAGGAGGTAATGATGTTAATAATTCTAACTTTTCTAATAAGTGTGACAGGTCTTGATACACTCAATTTTACACTTGATAAAGCAATTGACTACGCCCGGGATAATAATCCAGAGATTAAACAGTTGCAGATCGAGTTCAAAAAATCTCAAGCGCAAGTAGGCGAGGCGCTGTCTGCATTTTATCCTTCAATTACTGCGCGAGGTGGTTATGCCTATATAACCGATATCCCGGTATTGGAGTTTGAAGGTATGCTAATGCCCATGGGGAAGAGTGAAAATTACAGTTTATCGCTTTCATTACAACAGGTCATTTTTTCCTGGGGAAAGATCTATAACGCCTATAAAATTTCTGGTATTGGAAAAAAGATTACAGAACTTAATCTGGTTAGAAAAAAACAAGAAGTACGTTATTCAGTAACCGATGCATTCTATGGTCTTTTGGTTCTCGAAGAGATAGTTCAACTTTCAAAGGAAAGCCTTGCCCAACTCAAAAGGCATGAGCGAGCGGTTGAAACGAGATATAAGGCGGGACTTGTACCACAGTTCGAACTGCTGCGTGCCCAAGTTCAGGTTGCTAATCTGAAACCACAGGTCATTGAAGCAGAACACGGATTAAAGCTTGCCAGAGAATGGTTTAAGATGTTACTGGGTATGGATTTAGATAGTGAATTCATAGTATCAGGTGAATTGACGATGACTGGTGAAGATTTTGACCTCGATGAATTGACAAACAATGCCCTGGAACATCGAATAGAAATAAAGAATCTCAATAGGGTTGAGCATATTGCTCAATTGAGTAAGGAGATTATTCGTAGAACAAATCTGCCGACACTTGTTGCCGGTGCCACATATGAACGAAAAAAGCCGTTTGGTTTTACTGGTGATGAATGGGGATCAGATATTATATTTAATATCGGCTTTGAGTGGCCGTTGTTCAGCGGGTTCAAGAATCTCTATCAATATAAAGAGGCATCTTTACAATTAAAAGAGGCTCGCCTGGCACTTGAAAATCTTGAAAAGGCAATAACCCTTGAGGTTAAAAAGGCTTATTTGAATATTCTGGCGGCAAACGAGGTAATTGTTACAGCTCAGGAAAATGTGGGACAGGCTGAAAAGGCTTTTGAGATCATTAATACAAGGTATAAAAATGGCTTGGCAACAAATCTTGAATATATGGATGCCCAGCTTGCCCTTATGCAGGCAAAGACAAATTGTCTCGCGGCTTTAAAGAATTATTACACATCAAGAGCCGAGATTTACAAGGCAATCGGTAAGGAGGAATAAATGCGTAAAATATTGATCATTATTGTCATTGTTGTTATTTTGATCGCTGCAGTTTTTTTGAAAATAGGGGCTTCAAGAAAAGACGCAGGGGATGATATTGGAGAACAGATAGTTGCGGTCGAGGTTATGCCGGTAACAAAAGGGAATGTAAAAAAAACTTCTGAATTGATAGGTAATATAATTGCAAACAAGACTGCCCAGGTTTTTCCTGAAACAATGGGTAGAGTAACCAGAATAATGGTAAAAGAGGGTTCGTACGTATCAAAGAATACTAAAATAATGGCAATAAGAAATGAGACAATAGGTTTTGATTATGAAGAGGGGTATATTAAATCCCCGATCAGCGGCAATATTGCAAAGATATTTGTTGATGTGGGTTCAATGATTACTCCCCAGACGTCAGTGGCAACGGTTGTGGAATTTTCTAAGGTAAAGGTTGTATTCAATATGTCTGAAAACGATATTGGCTGTGTTAATAAAGACGGAAAAGTGGCAGTTGAAATTGATGCGTTTCCTGATACATCATTCAGTGCAAAAATTTCAGAAATAAGCCCGGTAATTGATCCGATGACCCGTACTGTAGGTGTCAAGGCAGTGGTAAATAATTCTAAGAAAATACTGAAACCAGGAATGACTGCCCGGGTTACGCTTAATCTTGGTGAAAGCAATGATGTAATTACTATTTCCAGATATGCACTTATGGATGGATATCTTTTTGTTGTAAAAGACAGCACTGCTGAGCGTCGGGATGTAGAGGTTGGTTTAGTAGGCGATGAATATGTTGAAATTATTAAAGGTCTAGAACAGGGTGAAAATATAATTGTTGTAGGTCAGCACAGGCTTGTTGGTGGCGAGAAAGTAAATCCATTGTCCGGGAGTAAATATGAAAATAACTGATATATCAATAAAAAGACCGCGTTCAATTTCAATGGTCTTTTTAGGTATTATACTCTTTGGAATTATTTCTCTCGCCAATCTACCGGTGAATCTTTTTCCTGACATTACTTTTCCCATGATGATTGTCTTGACGAGCTATCCCGGAGCAGGTCCAGAAGAGATTGAATATACATTAACCGATCCACTTGAAAAAAATCTGGGAACCGTGAACAATGTTGAAAAGATAACCTCGACAACTTCAGAAAACACTTCCATGATCACAATACAATTTGCTTGGGGAACTGATCTTGATGCTGCATCGAATGATGTTCGTGACAATTTCGGAATGATCCAATCTTATCTACCCGAAGATGCAAGTATGCCATTGATATTTAAGCTTGATCCATCTATGCAGCCTGTGATAATGTATAATCTAATAGGGAATATTGACCCGCTTGAATTAGAGGAGATTGCCAATGATATAGCTGATAAGCTGCAGCGTGTTGGTGGCGTTGCTGCTTCATATGCCATGGGCGGAACAGAGCGGGAAATCCAAATTATTCTCGATCCGGTCAGACTTGCTGGTACTGGAATTACATCTGAGCAGATTTTAGGTATTCTAAAGATGCAGAACCTGAATTATCCTCTGGGTAATGTGGAATCAGGCAAAAATGTCTATATCATGAGATTGGTAGGAGAATACCAGGACCTTGATGAAATACGTAATACAGTTGTCGGCAATAAAAATGGGATTCCTATATGTCTTTCGCAAGTTGCCAAAGTACGTTCCCAGGCTTCAGAAGCAAAGTCGATTTCCCGAACCAGCGGTATTCAATCCGTAGCAGGTATGGTACAGAAAAGAACCAATGCCAATACGGTCAATGTTTGTAACAATGTTATAAAAGAGATTGAGATGCTCAGGCAGGAATTGCCACCGGGTGTAAAGATTGAAATTATGTTTAATCAATCAAGCTATATCTTACGGTCAGTAAAAAGCACGGCAAATACACTCATACTCGGTGCAATCCTGGCGATCATTATTCTATTTTTGTTCCTTGGCGATATCAGGGCAACCTTTTATGTGGCAATAGTAATTCCAATTACTGTATTCTTTTCTCTCTTTGCCATGTATCTTTTTAAAATGAGTCTTAATATTCTTACCCTGGGAGGTTTGACAGTAGCGATTGGAATGGTTGTCGATTCTGCAATTGTAGTATTCGAAGCAATCTTCAGGCACCGGGAAAATAAGATGGCAGCAGCAGAGGCAGCGAGCACCGGAGCATCAGAAGTTGGAGCTGCAATTACTGCTTCTACACTTACTACAGTTGCGGTATTCTTACCCCTTTTACTCGTCAGTGGTTTTGCCTCAATATTTTTTAAACAGCTTGCGCTCTGCATAACATTTGCATTAATCTCATCCCTTTTGGTTGCCTTGACTATTATTCCAATGCTCACTTCACGATTTCTTAAAGTCGAGAGAAAAAAACAAGGTTTTGCCCAGAAATTAAATGTTTTTTATAAAAAATTAGAAGATATCTATACTAAAATAATAAAATGGGCACTGGCACATCGAAAGACCGTTATTTTTAGTACAATCGGTGTATTTTTTGTGAGTTTAATACTCGTGCTCTTTATAGGTGCTGAATTTATGCCTTCAGTTGATCAAGGCGAAATCTACATCAAAGCAGAAATGCCAATCGGCACAAAATTAGCAGTTACTGACTCAGCAGTAGCAAAACTCGAAAAGATCTTAATAGAGCAGATTCAAGAAGCAGATGTTATCTCAACATCTATTGGAAGTGGCTCTGGATTTGGGGCATTGTTCGGCAGTACAGCTGGCCCACATTCATCCCTGATCAGCATCTATCTTGTGAACCGAGAAAAAAGAAGCCGTTCAGTAACACAGATTCAAAATGATATACGACCATATCTAAATACAATTCCCGGTCTTAAGACAACATTTGAAACAGAGACCTTTGAGTCGTTTTTTGCTGGTGCTCCAATAGAGATAAAGATATTTGGGTATGATCGCAAAAAAGCAAAAATGTTGTCTGAAGAAATAATGGAGAAAATAAAAGATGTAAAAGGATTAACCGATATCGAATCGAGTTATGAAGAGGGTAAACCTGAGTTTCAATTATTGATTGACCGTCAAAAGGCAGCGAATTTTGGTCTCACGCCGTTTCAAGTCGGCTCAATTTTACGTACACGTATAGAAGGAGTTGTGGCGAGTCAGTTTCGAACAGGGGATGAGGAATATAATATAAAAATCAGGCTCGATGAGCGATACCGGGATAATCTTCAGAAAATCAGGGCAATGACTATTACTACACCTTTTGGTGAAGTTCCTTTGCGCAATTTTGTCAAAGACACGTTAAGCACTGGTCCTGTTACAATTAAACACGAAGACACAGATAGGATAATTACTATCACCGGTGGTGTTACAAATAGGGATTTGAAAAGTGTTGCGGATGATATTCAGAGAATCCTGGATGAAATTGAAAAGCCTGCTGATTTTAAGATTGAACTGAGTGGCAGCTTTGAACAGATGCAATCAACATTCCGTGATTTCGGGTACGTGATTATGCTTGCCTTTGCTTTGGTCTACATGATTATGGTTGGACAATTTGAGTCGTTTAGAGAACCTTTCATTATAATGTTTACAATTCCCCTTGCTATAATTGGTGTGTTGTGGATGTTATTCTTTACGGGTACGACCATCAATCTGCAGAGTCTCTTAGGTGTATTACTCCTGGGTGGTATTGTAGTAAACAATGCCATTGTGTACATAACCTATGCGAATCAAATGCGCAGGCAGCGAGGATTGCCAGTTTTGGAAGCGGCGATTGAAGCAGGCAAGGTACGTTTACGGCCTATTCTAATGACTGCATTTACTACAAGTGCTGGTCTTATACCAATGGCATTAGCAATTGGCGCTGGTAACGAATTTCGCGCGCCATTAGCACGTTCAGTCATTGGTGGACTTTTGCTATCGACATTCTTGACCCTCGTCTTTATTCCAGTCGTATATACAATACTCGAACAGAGAAGAGAAAGAAAAAGGGGACAGGCTACTTTTTAGCCGATTGCTTTTCTTAAAGATATAAAAAGCTATTTTGAGTATTGTGTAAGGATTAGGGGGCAGATCATGGTTAGCAAAAAGTTGCCTGTCCCCTAATATTGGAGTTTCTCTTTTTCTTCCTTCTCCCTTGTAGACTCATTTCCCCTCCCTGATCGACGGGAGGGGATAAAGGGGAGGGTGTTCAATTTTGCACCTCCGCACCTTTATACATTGCTATTTAGTTATCTGATTACCTGACGCACCATGTACCTTCATCTTAGCTTATATCCTGGCTCAACACGCCAGAAAAGGTGCGGGGTGCTCAATTTTACAACCAAATTATAAATTTTATAAATTTGGAGTTTCTCTTTTTCTTCCTACTCCCTTGAAGGGAGAGGGAGGGGTGAGGGTGAAAATAATCAATCGTAATCCCTCACCTACGTTCGGGGTGCTGAATTTTACAAAATTGAAATATTTTTTTACTGATTCCCATATCCTGATCCCTGTTCCCTAATTCCTGTTTCCTGTTCCCTAAATTGCGCCTGGAGGGAATTGAACCCCCAACCTACGGATTCGAAGTCCGTCGCTCTATCCGGTTGAGCTACAGGCGCATTGAAAGGGCACAGGATACAGGGAACAGGGGACAATTTTCTGTTTTACTAATCCCTATTTCCTGATCCCTGTTTCCTAAGATTAGGGCACAGGATACAGGGCACAGAAATTTTTTCTTTACGAGCATCTAATATCGAACATCAAGTATCCAGCTTCTATCTGTGAGTATATCGATTTTTCCGTTTGAGTCAATTGCCGTTAAATAGTCCACACAGGTAAAAAGATAATCTTCTTACCTTCTATTTGCTCAATGCCAGCCCGATTTTTTGTCAAAACATAACCGCGGCGATACTTTAACTGTTTCATAAAATGAATAAGATTCCCAATATCTTTTTGTTGAATTCTGCTTGAGTATTTTACTTCTATGGGTATCAATTGACCGGTGTATAATCAGTTTTATGGAAATCGGCAGTGGGCTGATGACCTGATCGATAAGAGCAAATTAAGCGAGGAAATCCGTGGTCATGGGTTAATGGAAAAGGGGTATATTACAGTTGGTGAGATTCTTAAGGCAGTTGCCAAACACTATCGTTTATCTGAAGAAGCTGTCATAGGTGGTCACGCGAAAGATGCAACGATGGTAGCTATATATTTAGTGGATGTACATACGCCGAGGAGCTTGAGCGAGATTGGTAAGCTATTTAAAGTGGAGAAGTTTGCTGTTGCCCAGCGTTTATACCGGTTTAAGCAAGGCCAATTAAAGCAACGAAGATATCAAAGAACTGTGCGTGCATTAGAGAAACAGCTATTAGGGAAGTAAATATCTAATGTCAAGTTGTAAATATCGAAGTATTGAGATGCTGAAAGTATCGAGTTTATCGAGATGACCTGCTACCTTTTTTAATAATTGAAAAAAGATACAAATTCATAGCCATTTCTTTTTTTTGAAATAAATTATCATGGATAGTCCAGCAGCTAGGAAAATACCCCAGACGCCAAAATATCCCCAGCGCCAGCTGAGTTCAGGCATATACTGAAAATTCATACCATATATTCCTGCTATAAAGGTAAGTGGTATGAATATCGAGGCGAAAATTGTTAAGACTTTCATGATTTCATTCATACGGTTACTGATGCTCGAAAGATATGTATCGTGCATGCCGGACAGCATATCGCGGAATGTTTCAATGGTATCGATAATTTGTATAGTATGATCATAGATATCTCTTAAATAAAGACCTGTGGATTCCTTGATAAGTGATGATTCTGCTTTTTCTAATCTATTTATTGCCTCTCTCAATGGCCAGACTGATTTACGTAAAAAGATCATTTCGCTTTTTAAACCATGAATTGTCTGCAGTGATTCTGGTTTAGGGCCTGCAACCACGGTCTCTTCTAAACTTTCTATTTTATCACCAAATTTTTCCAGAATTGAAAAATAACTGTCAATAATTGCATCGAGCAAAGAATACATGAGATAATCAGACTCTGCTTTTCGTATACGACCTTTCGCTTTCCTTATTCTTTCCCGGATAGGATCAAAGACATCGCCTACTTTTTCTTGAAACGAGATGACAAAATTTCTGCCGAGAATGAGACTCACCTGTTCTATCTTTGTTTCGTTCTCCTTCTCATCATAGTAAATCATTTTTAGTACGATAAAAATGTATTTTTCAAAATCTTCTATTTTTGGCCGCTGTCCAGTGTTAAGAATATCTTCTAATACTAGAGGATGTAAATCAAAATGTTTCCCAAGTTTTTCTATGAGTTCTGTATTGTGGAGCCCATCAATATTTATCCAGGTTACTGTTGGCTTATCTTTAAATGGGAAACACTTTTCTATTTTTTCGACTTCTTTCTCCTGAAATTCAGATTCATCATAATCAATAAGTGTAATCCTAACCTTCTCAGCTTTCTTTTCTCCTATATGGACAAGAGCCCCTGGGGCAAGTCCTGCTTTCTTCGAGCGTCTTTTAATTAGCTTTCTCACAATATTTGCCGCCTTTTATTATTTTTTGCTTCTTGGATGAAAAACATAGATAATTTTTACTCATCGTTTCTAATTCTATATTTTTTAAACTATATGTCAACAATATAATTTAAATCACTGTTCTTAGATAAAAGTGCTGCCTAGACCATAAACTTGTTAGTGTGATTGACTAAATGGTAATTTTTATTATAATTACCAAGATGAAGAAGCTCATACTCATACCCGGAATATTATTATTGTTAATTATAATTCTCTTTATAATCGCAGGAACGCCTTTCTGTCTTAATTTCGCCAAGATTAAGTTAACGGCTGCTATTAAAAATGAACTCGACGTACCGATACATATAGAATCAATAAAGGGAAATTTATTCTACTCTATAGAAGCTTCAGAGATCAATGTTGACAACATTGTAAGGATTAACAAATTGAAGATTTCTTACAATATACTAAAATTATTGTCTAAAAATATAGATGTTAGCTCACTACTGGTTGATGGATTAGATGCTGACATTAACCGATTAGATACCTTGATGCAGAATTTGACAAAGAAAAGTCAACAAGAGAAACAGAAAGAATCTGCATTTAAGATAAATATCGGGCAATTATCTGTAAAAAACAGCGAATTTTTTGGCATCTTGAATAATCGGAATATTGATGTTGATTTGAATATTGAAGGTAAGCTATTGTCTAATGTCTTTATTATAGATACGTTAACAATCAAAACCGATGGTTCAAATATTTCAATCAGTGGACATGTGCCAGTTGACGAAGAAGGTAGCCTCAGTATAGCATATAATATGTATCTCTTGCTGGATGAGTTTGATATTAATGACCTGAACATAAAAGGTTTTGTTGTGAGCCGTGGTAGCGTGCAGGGAAAGATGACTGCACCTCATCTAATCAGTAATGCTGAATTGGATGTATCGTATCAGGAGAATGATATAACCGGTACAATTGATTTTGAATGGCAAGCTCCTGATTTAGAAAATCTTATTATTAATGCAGAGGTAGATATGAAAACACCGTCAGTGCGGAAGGGTACAACTAAAAAAGATCGATGGCAACTGTCGTTCGACGCACAGGGTAGAAAATTGTTATGCAATGTGTCTTCATCATATGGGAAGATGCAGTTAAAAGGTATTTTGAAGGGCGAGATTGAAAATCCAGAGTTTCTCGCAGAGCTTGCTGGGAGATTCAAATACTTATCTTTAAAGTCCAATATAGAAGGCAGGGTTACGTACCAGGATAACAAACTCTCTTTAGAGAATTTCAAGATTAGTAGTAAGGAAATTTCAGTTAAGTGCAATGCTTCAGTTGCTACAAAAAAGCCACAGAAGATATTAGCTGATGTCTCAGTATCCTGCAATGATATAAGTTTTATTAGCGAGTTTATTGAAACACTTCAGCAAATAAATGGAAAGATGCATCTTTTTGCACAGATAAAGGGTACAGTACAAGAACCCGTTCTCGCTGGCAGTATAAAATTAGAAGAAATAAAGATGCTTAATGAGATAATTACAGATGCTGACTTCAAAGTCACATATAAGAATTCAGCCATTACAATTGATTCTGGAGTTATTTATAGTCCACGAGGTATTATTGCGATGGACGGTATGTACAAATTTATTAATAGTACATTCAGAACACGTCTAAAGAGTGATAAAATAGAATTTAAAGCCCCTGAAATAATTGATGGAGATACAATTCTAGCCAGTGGTAGTGTTGAGTTTGATATTAATCTTTGTGGAAAAATATCAAATCCAATGGGAGAAGGAAAGATATTCCTCAAGGCCATCACATATGATACTTTAAATTTAGGTAATTATTCCATTCAACTCGATCTAAAAGATAGCGTAGCAAACATTAATTTACTCAATGAGGATGCGACATTACATCTTATGGCAGATACAAGAATCTATAATCCTTTTTCTTTTACTGCACTACTAAACCTGAAACATTTTATCCTAAAGGGTTACACTCCAGCAGATGAGGCTTTTATAACAGCGGAGATCTCTACGCAGGGTGATGTCGCTACTCTAGAGAATGTTACTGGTGTAGTGCAGATAGATACGATATTTGCTTCTTTGCAGCAGAGTACAATACAAAATGTGGAAGCGATTAACATTGCTGTCAATAAAAAAATTATTGATATCATCTCATGTGCAATTGCTGTCCATGACCAACATATATTTCTGAAGGGGCATATTCCATTAGATTTTACAAGAGGTGATGTAAATTTATCAATCGAAACATCAATGATCGAAATTGCAGATCTGGCTGCATTGATTCCAGAAGCTCCTGCTATGACTGGAGTAATGTTTGCTGATGTAGATATCCAGGGACCGTTTCAAAATCCACTGGTCAATGGGAACCTTGTCCTAGAAAATATAAAATGCTCAATACCAGATTTTGCTATTGATTCATTATACAGCTCAATGATCTTTAACAATCGTATTGTGAATATTGAATATTTCAAAGGAAAGATAAATAGAGGGACTTTCAAGATGGACGGATTTGTGAGTCTAACTGAAAGTGGTGTAGATACTGCCCACATTGTCATTTCGTTAGATAAAATAGACCTGAAAAACAAAGAATTTGGTTCTGCAATATTCAACAGCACAATGTATGTATCAGCACAGAAAGATAATTTAAAAATCGATGGCGAGGTGATAATTAATAAAGCAGTATATGATGTTCCGTTTAATCTTCAGACGATTATCCAAATCCTGACAAAGGTCAATCAGCCTCCTCAAGCGCAACTAGATATGCTAAAAAAAGTTTATTGTAGCTTGGATGTCTCATCTCCTAAAGGAATAAACGTCAAAAACAATGTTGCCGATGTTGACGCAGATGTGGATTTACAAATCAAGGGTTATCTTTCAAAAGTAAATGTCTATGGCACTATAGCTACATCAAAAAAGGGAATAATAAAATACCTTGGGAAGAAGTTTGATATTTTAATTGCCGTGGTGCAATTTGACAATCCTTATGAAGTAAATCCTGTTCTTGAGATTGAGGCATCGAACTTTGTTTCATCGGTTGATGGTGATTATGAAATATTCTTGCATTTAAGCGGAACTATTAAAGACTGGAGGCTCGAGCTAGCATCATCTCCGCCCGTCCCTGAGCAGGATATTGTCAGTTTACTGATAGTAGGCAGAAGAAGACCAGGTACTCAAGTAGGCAAAGGTGTTGGTTTGAAAGGAGCTGCTAAAGACTATGCAATGGGTATGGCTCAAGGTACTATTGAGAAAACCGCGGAGCGGAAATTGGGTGTGGAAAAATTTACTATTATTGGTGACCTTCTTAAACCGAGACAATTAGATATCGGTATTGAGAAGAGATTTGCCAAGAAATTCACATTAATCTATGGTACAGGAATTGAATCCTGGGAGCTCCGCAGGATCGGTATAAATTACGATTTAACGGACAATCTATCAATCTTCACACTTCATGACCAGGAAAATGTGAATTCAAGTGTGGATTTAGAAATCCATTTTGATATTGAATGATTGTACTTCTATTTTTATTGTTAACCACTGTTGAATTCAAAGTCACAAAGATAACAACTAATGGTAATCAATATTTTAAAGAATCGGCAATCAAAAACATAACACTTACAAGAACATCCAGAATTTTTCGAAAAGGTATCTTTAACCAAGAAATATTTAAAGGAGACATAACTGCTATCAAAAATCTGTACAAATATGATGGTTTTCTTGAAATTGAACTTGGCCATGAACTCGTGTTTGACAGTATAAATAAAAAAGTCGAAGTTAGTATCAATATAGAAGAAGGAAACCAGACCTTTGTTGAAACAATTGAATTTTCCGGGAATATCATATTCGGTGATTCAACCTTGAGAGAGAAGATTGTAACGCAACCGAATGGACCATTTGATAAAAGACAAATAGAACTAGACAACTATGTTATTACATCTGTTTATGATGATATTGGATATGCAGATGCAAATGTGCAATCAGATTATAGCATTAAAGATCACAGAGCACATATCACATATACAATAACTGAAAATGAGAGACAGTTTGTGCGGAATATTGAATTCTTTGGATTAAAACGCACACAAGAAGGAATTTTACGTAGAGAAACAGTTCTTGAGAGTGATGATATTTTTCGATATGCAAATGTTTTAAAGAGTCAACGAAATCTATATAACCTGGGAGTATTTAAGTCAATAAGAGTTCAAACAAAAAATGCAGACAAGCCGAACTATAAAATTGTGCAGTTTAATCTCAGTGAAAAAAAGGCCGTCAATTTCTATTTCCGTATCGGATATGGAACACGAGACTATCTGCGCCTTGGTGCAGGAGCAAAACATATAAACCTTTTTGGGCGTGCCTGGCAAGGGAAAATTGATGGAAAATTGAGTTTTACTGAATACAGACTGAACTCCCAGTTGACATTTCCAAGATTTATTATATTCCCTGTCAAGTACAGCATTGGTGCGTTCTACCAATTCAAGAAAGAGATAAGTTTCAGAACAAGGAGTATTGGTGGGTATATGGCGACCCATTTTGGAGTGCTCCAAGGCACGTTTTCAACAAAATATGAGGTTGAACGTGTGCAAACATATTACCCTGACCATGATAGCACTGAAGACGATTGGTTACAGGGAATTACGTTTAGCTGGCTCAAGGATCGAAGAAATGACCCTCTGTTCACCAGAGCAGGTGATTATGCAAATATCTTACTTGAAACAAGTGGCATCATATTCCCTTCTGATGTTGATTATCTTAGACCAACATTCGATTACCGTGTGTTTAAACCTATTGTAACACTCGTGGGAGCTTTGTCGTTCAAGGTCGGAGTTGTTCAAGAGATAACCCCGACACATGAAGTACCTGTCTATAAGCGATTCTACTGTGGTGGAACATCATCTGTAAGGGGATATTCAGAGTGGTCAATAGGTCCAAAAGATGAAATTGATAATCCCATTGGAGGAAAAATACTTTCAGAAATATCTGGTGAACTCCGTTTTCCTATCTACAAAATGCTCGGTGGTGTTATGTTTATAGATGGGGGAAATGTATGGCAGGAATACAGTGATTTTAATGGCAAGTTACGATACGGTATCGGTGCTGGATTACGTTTGAAAACACCACTTGGCAGTGTTCGTCTTGATTATGGCTTTAAGCTTGGTCGGCAAACAGACGAATCACCTGGAGCATTACATTTTGCAATTGGAGAAGCATTTTAGCACATATCAAATAACAGTGCAATTACCATAGCACTAATAACAACTGCAACATTTTACAACCTTTTACACTTTATAATTATTATCTTACTTTAACTACCTTCTTTATGGTCTTACTGTCAACTTCGATGAAATAGATACCTGGTTTCATCTTGTTGGGTAATACAACGCTTCGCGTCATGTCAAATACGTTCTGCGACGGATTTATTTTGTTTGAATATATTCTACCAGGAGCGACGTCTACCATCGCCTCCTCGTTTTCCGCCGCCTCGATGATCAGGACGAGGACGTGCTTCGTTAACATTGAGTGCTTGGCCCATGAACTCCTTGCCATTCAAATCGTCGATCGCAGTCTGGGCTTCTTTATTGTTCGGCATACCTACAAATCCGAATCCTCTTGATTGTCCACTGAACTTATCTTTGACAATGGTTACAGATAGAACCCGTCCGAAGGCTTCAAAAGCCTTCTGTAAATCGCTGTCAGTAGTATCAGGCGACAAATTACCTACGTATATATTCACAAAACCTCCTTTATCTAAAATAAATATATCCAAATTCAGTGGAATGTCAATTTTTATGTCGGGAGGTTCCTTATAATCATCACCGATATCTAAATATTATTCCTGCAATCAAAAATGTGCTAAGCACATTTGGATTTTCTGTCTGTTACCATATTTGCCGAAAAATTTTGGCACACATTTGGCACATTTATCCCGTATCAAAATTATTGAAGCGGGGCTTTTGTCAAATGGCTGGGACGTGTTAATTTATGAAGCACTATTGCTTTTATTGCAAAAAGTTGTATAATAGTAAGATTTTATGAAACTGCTTTTAATCTCACCGCGTTCATCAGATAAAAAATTACCTGTAGGTTTCAAGGTTCCACAGGTTGCCTTGCAGATCATCGCTGCCCTTACTCCGGAGAATGTCAAAGTCAGTATGGTTGATGAACATATTTACATAGGGAGCAGGTCTTGACATGAGACAATTGTTGTATATAATAGATGTATGTCACGCCCATTAAGAATCGAGTATCCGGGTGCATTATATCATGTGGTGTCTCATGGTAATGGCAGGTTATGGTTATTCAATCACGATGATGCCTACAGCACGTTCTTGGATGTATTAGATGAGTATATAAAAAAGTACTATGTAGTAATTCACAATTTTGTCATCATGCGCAATCATTTTCATCTTGTAGTGGAAACAAGGTTAGCGAATTTGGGTGTTTTTATGAATCAGGTACTAAGGGATTATGCGATGTATTTCAATCGGGTAGGTCGGCGTCGTGGCAGTGTGTTTCGGAGTCGTTATGGTGCTTTTTTAGTACAGCAGGACGTTTATTATAAACAATTGACCAAATTTGTTTTTTTCAATCCGGTGAAGGCGCGTTTGGTGAAGCGTCCGGATGAGTATAAGTGGAGCAGTTTGTGGTATATTATGCGTCGCTATAAGAGCATACAATGGTTTGATCCTAAGATATCGCTTGCCTTGATTGGCGGGCGTCAGGCTCTGGCAGAATTATTGGTAGACAGGGATATCCCGGCGTCAATGGAACCGGTGTATAGTCAGTTTTATGGAGATCGGCAGTGGGCTGATGACCTGATCGATAAGAGCAAGTTAAGCGAGGAAATCCGTGGTCATGGGTTAATGGAAAAGGGGTATATTACAGTTGGTGAGATTCTTAAGGTAGTTGCCAAACACTATTGCTTATCTGAAGAAGCTGTCATAGGTGGTCACGCGAAAGATGCAACGATGGTAGCTACATATTTAGTGAATGTGCATACGCCGAGGAGCTTGAGCGAGATTGGTAAGCTATTTAAAGTGGAGAAGTTTGCTGTTGCCAAGCGCTTATGCCGGTTTAAGCAAGACCAATTAAAGCAACGAAGATATCAGAGAGCTGTGCGTGCATTAGAGAAACAGCTACTGACTAAGTAAATGTCTTATGTCAAGACCTGCCACCTTTTACTCACAATGTCTCATGTCAAGACCTGCCACCTTTTACTCAGTACAACACCGTCTTGACATCCTGTCATTAATTAAATATAATAACTCAGTTCTAAAGGAGGATTAATGCGAAAATTCTTTCTTCTTATCGGTCTCTTAATAATCTTTGCTCAAGCTGATTCCTTGCCCTGGCAGGGAACCGTTATTTTTGATACATTGGTCAGGGTTGACGATGCACCTGGTTTATCGGGTCATCCTGCGTATCACCCTCAAACAATCGTAGACCATAATCTGATTTTCTATTCGGTCTGGGAAGATAATCGTGATAATGATGATAACTATGAAATATATTTTGCATTATCGAACGATACTGCTAAAACCTGGATCACTCCAAATATCAATCTGAGCCAGAATCCTTTAGTAAACGATAAACATCCATGGTTATGTGTTGATTCAAATTATCTTTATGTGGTATGGCAGTCATGGAGAAACGATACCTGTAAAGTATATTTTACCAGGTCGACTGATGCCGGCACGACCTGGTCCACACCCGATACAATACCGGGAATAATGGTAATCAATAACCTTCAATCTCAAATAAACCCCGGACCCCAGCCCAAGATTGCCGTAGATAGCAAAAGCAGCCCGGATACTACATTTCTTTATGTTTTGTGGACTGACAATGCCACTGACTCGCTGCGAATAAAGCTTGCCCGCTCAATAGATTTGGGGCAGTCGTTTACTGACCTCGGGATTGTTGATAATAATTCTGATTATGCTAATCGGAACCCTTTTCTTGTGGTAGACGACACTGGCTGGATACACTGGGTTTAATTGGGGTCAAATCTTCACAATTCACAATTGACAGAATAGGTTATGTGTGTATAATACGTAATGGCACGACAACTTCGTATTCAATACCCTGGCGCATTTTATCATGTTACCTGTCGGGGCAATGAGCGTAGGAAAATATTCTTTGATGACAATGATAGATATCGGTTTGTGAAGTTACTAGAGGAATCGCTGGAGATCTATCAGGTGGTTCTCTATGCCTATGTATTAATGGACAATCATTTTCATTTGGTGTTGCAGACGGGGCGTGCTAATTTAAGTGAGTTCATGCGGCGTTTCAATATCTGTTATACTGGTTGGTTTAATTATCATCATAACACCTGTGGGCATTTATACCAGGGTCGGTATAAAGCATTGTTAGTTGATGCGGACAATTATCTGCTTGAGTTATCACGCTATGTGCATCTCAATCCGGTGCGGGTAGGGAAATTGCGAAGGTGTGATTATCATGAGCGATGGCAGTATGTGAAGAAGTATCAGTGGAGTAGTCTAGTTGGATATGTAAATGCGAAGCGTACAGTTGATTTTGTTGAGTATGATGTCGTGTTGGCTATGGTTGGTGGTCGGCGTGCTTATCAGCGGTTTCTATATGATGGCGTGAGAGAGGGTTTAGAGGATATCTTTGAGGATGTGCAGTATCAGACAATATTGGGTGATAATGACTTTGTTGCTTTGGTAAAGGGTGAATATATTGAGAGGGGGTCATTACGCGAGCAGCCGATGTATCGTGGTATAGTAGCAAAGGTGATTGAGCCTAAGGTGGTAATCGCCTGTTGTGCTGAAGTTTTAGGTATCGAGGTAGACCAGCTAAAGGCGCGTTCTGGTGATGGAGTTATACGTGGTATTGTTGCCGACATGCTCTATCAGTATAGTGGCATTACCCAGCGTGCGATTGGCGAATTGCTGGGTGGGATAGAGTATACTGCAGTCAACATGTTGCGGTGTCGTTTGCAGAAAAAGATAAGTGATCCAGAAGTAAATGCTCGATATGCGCTTGTGGAACGGCGATTACAGCAGCTTTGTGAATTGTGAAGATTTGACCCCAGTTCAGGCCTCAGAGGATCAGAGGATCAGGGGATCAGGGAATTAACATGAGTAGAAAGATATGGGATCAGGATTTTGTCGAATGTCAAGTTGTAAATATCGCTATAGTCTCGAGTCTAACGAAGTTAGAAAGAGGAAGTACTGAGATGACCTGCCACCTTTTTTTTTAACCTTTTTATAGGTTAGAAAATACGCGATACTTCCTGAACCTACAAGATTCAATTCTATTCATTTTTTGTGACCTTGTTAGTTTTTGTTTTCTTTTTATTTTCAACACCTGGAACCTTTTTAATAATTGCAAACGGGAAAAGAATCATATCGCGTAAACCACCAACTGTAGTTAGATTTCTTGAAATTCTTCTCACCTCTGACACAAGCTCATTTATGACAATTTTTTCTTCGACCTCTCCAATTTCCTTTACCAGTGATAACCGGTGAATAGAATATAAACCAATAAGGAAAGCAATGAAGAAGAAAAAATCCCACTGTTGGAAATTTAACGTTTGAACAAGTAACTCCATTCCTGGGCTTATCCATTTTAATATCAGAGACAATTCGCGTTCTGCGAAGAAATCGGCAAACACACCACCTAATAAAGGTGCAATGCCCGCAGCCAAAGAGTTGATAAAACCACTTGCTGCCAAGTATGCAGTTGCTGTTCCTCTTGGTGCCAGTTTCAGCCCGATATTGCCTGTAGCCAATGTTACTCCAGCAGTTGAAATGCCCATCAGGATATGTATAGCCACTAATAATGGTATTGTTAGAAAATGCTTTCCAGGAAATGTAGTGAATGTCCAAGCAAGGATGCATATCATAAAAAGGGGACCACTCACACGGAGTACTGATTTGTTGCTATAATGGTCGGAGAACCTGCCCCAGATTTGTATGAAAATTACATACATTATTTGACTCATTACGGTTAAGGCGATAATGAGAGACATGCCCAGGTCTAACCTTCGAAGCATATACACGATAAAAAATGGAGCAGCAAGATTTACCGCGAAATGCCAGGAGCCCAAAAATATAATGAGTTGCCTAAAATTTCCATCCTTAAATGGTTGTAGGATCAACTTAAAAATTTGTGTTTTCTCAGCCGCGGGTGACATTTTTGGCTCAGGTATTCTTGATATGAAGTAGAGACCAATCATACCCGCCAGGAGTCCGAGCATAAAAAGAATAGAGTAGCCCTGTAATTCATACTCAGGGAAAATGTTCTTCCATTTATCAAGATAAAAGGCAGCAGCAAGACTGAGTATAGTTGCCAATATCATCGTTAATTTCATTCTTCTAGAAAAAAATGAACCTAATTGATCTTGAGGTACAAGATCACGCATCCATGAGTTCCAGCTGCAACTAGATACTGCGCCAAATGCTGACAGGAGCAATAAGGCTAATATTAGAATTACAATTCCAACACCGGTATTGAAAAAAAATGGTATGAGTGCTATGATAAGCCACAATACTCGACTCGAACCCGATGCATAAAGACTGATAATTTTTCTTGTTCGGTATTTTTCAATAAAATAGATTGCTGGAATTTGAACGAGTTGTGCAAGGGCTGGTATTGCAGCCAGTAGTCCTATGATGGTATTTGATGCTCCAAGTTTTAGAGCAAAGGCAACTAAAAAGACGCCCCCTGTTAAGGTAACCATGGTCTGGCTCGCTAATCCATCTTTGATAACTATTTTTAGACCAGATTGAATTTCTTGCTCTGTTAAAGTATCTTTAGCCTGAAATTTCATATTGTAGATTACGCGTTATATAGACGAGTGAAATGATGTGCTACAATAATCAGGAATTATTAGATTTTCCTGATTCCGTCTTTTTGGTTGTTGATGATTTAAGTTCATTTGCGAACCAGAGAGTACGTTGTGGAAACGCAATTTCTATACCATTCTTTTCTAATGTCTTCTTGATTTTCCACAGAAGTTCCATTTTCAGGTCATACCAGTAAGTGGATGGTGCCCATGGTCGTACGACAATATTAACAGAATTGTCACCAAGATTATGTACAAAAACTTGTGGCTTTGGGTATTTAAGGGCAAAGGGCTCTACTTCTATGAGTTCTCTAATAATCTGAATTGCCTTATCAGCATTATCACTGTATCGGATACCTACCACATATTCAAATCTTCTTGCAGCATTGGCAAAATAGTTGGTGATGTTTGTGGTGAATACTTTTTCATTGGGAATCCTCACACATATTCCGTCATAGGTTCTTATAGTAGTTGCAACTATACGGATATCTTCGACAAAACCCATGGTGCCATCAATATCTACAACATTACCGATTTTTATTGGTCTTTCAATGATAAGAAAGATGCCCGAAATCAGATTTCCCACGATACTTTGGCTGGCAAATCCGATTACTATACCGGCTATACCGCCAGCGACCAGCAAACCAGAAGGCTGGATACCGAGCATTGATAAAACAATAAGGATTGCAATAGCAATTATAGCATAGTATACCACTTTGACAATAATTTCCAAATGAGCTTTGTTTACTTTATTTTTAAGTGATTTTTTCAGATGGAGCGTCAGTAACTTATCAATAAAAATCGCAGCGAGGATGATTGCCGAAGCAATGATGAGATTCAGTACTGTAACATTACCGTATACAATTTTGTCAAGCATTATATCCCTTCCTGCATGATATATTTTGCCGAAACAATTGGGAGCTTTCTAAGCGTATAGAGTTCCAGGGACTTCTTCATTTTCTTTTTGAGCGGTGAATCAATAAAGTCAGTTTCCGCAGTTGCATCACTTAAGATTTTCATGTTTGCTCTCATACTAACTTGTTTTTCGCTGTAATATATTTTCATACCGTAGGCGTTAAATACGGTTTTAGTTACTTCTTGCCACTTATTTGAAATATTTTTAATATGGAGATTTAGTATTCCTTCGTAATGAGAATTTGCAAGAGGTTCCGAAGTATAGACATCGCTCCTCCAGTATTTGCAGATAACGCCATTTTGTGGTTCGCCATACAGAGTAAACTTCTTTTTTGCAAGAGCCAGAATATCTATTAGCTCAAAATTTCTTTTGTCAGAGATATATACTCCTATTTCAACAGGGAATGTCATAAATGCATCTTTTGTTTGTCTCGGTCCGACAATTAGAGGTTTCTCAAATTCGATCAGGAGATATGGTGTAATTTCTTTTGGGAGATTGACTGGCTCAATGGGATTGATGTGGATTCTAGCCTCGGAACTAAGAATAAGTTTTTCGATTTTTTCACCGGCATATTCTCTTTTGTAGATGAGATTGTCCGCCGTTTTCTCTACATCGATGTAAAGTTTTTCATTCTT
>Ga0209986_10001778_pt1 | contig 20373 bp, 11 predicted proteins | sample BlataG_FD_183168 | JGI IMG/M metagenome (GOLD analysis project Ga0209986, IMG submission 183168) | Deep subsurface microbial communities from Black Sea to uncover new lineages of life (NeLLi) - Black_00105 metaG (SPAdes) (version 2) | ecosystem: Environmental > Aquatic > Marine > Oceanic >... | reverse complement strand
CACTGCATCCGCACTCCGAGGAACAATTGCGAGAAGTCGGCAGCCATCACCTTCGGGTCGAGGTTGTAGTTGTGGATGAGCATCGTGTAGAGCCCGGTCTGACCATCGACGTTGGTGCTGCCGACGGCAGTGGCCATGTCGGCCACAACCTCGTCGAAGGGCCGGTCGGCCGCCACCTGTTCCCGGAGCCAGCCCACGAAGGCGTTGGCCGGCTTATGGGAATCGCCCCGGCCGGTGTAGTCCATGCTGGCAACCCGGCAGAGTTCAGCCCAAACGGCGGTGTAGTAGTCGGTGAAGTCCTCGCTGGCGAGCAGGGCATCGATCTTCTTGGCTCGCTTGTCGGCCGAGCCGTCATTCATGAAGGCGTGATATTCCTCCACCGTTGGTGGCCGAGCGGCAAGGTCAAGCGTGACGCGACGCAGGAAGGTCTCGTCATCGCAGATCTGCGAGGGGGCAATCCGCAGTTTCTGAAGCCGGTCGAAAACGAGCCGGTCGATGAAGTTGTGCTCGGGTGGGCTGGGCCAGACAAAGCCGGGATCGTCCGCGAGCACGATCACCTCTGCCCCGATGGTGAATCGGCTGAAGCGAGCGAAGACGGTGGTGTCGCCGGCGGCTGTCGCGGTTACCCGCCCAGTCGCGTCGATCTCGGCCACGCTGGGGTTGTTGGTGCCAAACAGGGCCAAAGCAGTGACGTCGCGAGTTGAGCCGTCGGTATAGCGGGCAGTCACCCGCAGGTCCGACTCGCCACCAGCCTTGTCAAAGAGCAACGACGTGTCTGAGACCGAGATGCCCGCAACATCGGCCACCTCACCCACATCGTCGGTCGCGCCGGCCGCGATCCAATGCCGCAGGGTGGCATACAGGTCACTATCGCGTTCGAAGAGTTTTCCGCCGGTGTGAGAGACCTTGCCGGTTGCCTTCAGGAGCAGCAGGCTCTGCTCGGGAACGGCGGTGTTGACCCGGCGGCCGGGCATCTCGGAGACAATGCGGCGGTAGTCCCCTGACGGATCGTAGCCAAACAGGGAGAGCATGAAGCCGTCCTTCCCCCGGGCTGAGCCATGGCAGGTGCCGGCGTTACAGCCTGCCCGGAAAAAGACGGGCATCACATCCTGGCGAAAGCTGGGAGCAGTAGCGGGTTCCGCGGCGGCCACGCCAGCAGCCATGGTGAGCATTCCCAAAACGAGGCCGGTGAGAGTTTTCATCTTTTTTCCAACGTTTGTCGAAAGGGGTATTGGATGGGCAGGAGCGAGGATCTCATTCCCGGCGGGGGTCGATTCGCAGCCGGCCGTTGCCGGTCCGGAGGCTGACGGCTTCGCCGTCGATGGTGAATTCAAGTTCGCAGGTCAGTTCCCCGACCATGCCGAGCAGGGCTTCGTCACGGGCCTCAAGCTCGACGGTGACTTCAGACGTGCTGCTATCAATCGTGGGCGGTGGGCCGACCGCGGTCACGCCCACCGGCAGGCCGAGCATGCTGACGCGGGCGGTCCCCGAGAAGGGCTGGAGTTGTTTCACGGTCCACCGGTAGGCCAGCTGTTCACCACGACGAACGCTCTGCGGCTCACTCGAGAGTGCTACGAACGGGTCGGCTACAGTGAGGTTCACCACTTCGGAAGAGACCCTCACCCGCTCGGCGCCACTGACGTTATCACCGCCCATTTTGCCGCTGGGCTCAACAGTGGTGACCATTACATAAAGCGGTCCGGAGCCGAGCCTGGTGCTGGCGGTGGCGGTCAGGGTCAGGCTGGCACGACTCTCGTCTGAGGGAATGATTGTCGCGGCCGGAGTACCAACCCCGGGCGGAGCCAGTTCACACTGCACTTCAAGCGGCTGATCAAAACCAGGCTGACGGTCGATCTGGACGGGAATCGTGAGGGCGGCTCCCCGCATCAGCGGCTGCTTGGGCATTTCGAGGGTGACCGCAAACCCAGCCGGCCGGCTGACGGCCGCCGCGAACCGGTCAACCCGGATATTTCGCCAGGGAAAGTGCGAATAGGACACCCGCTGCAGATTCTGCTGATTGATCGTTGTCAGTTGTGTCTCCGCGTCGGCCGGTTTGGCCTCAATCTGGATCAACGAGGCATCAATTGGGGCATCAATTGGGGCATCAGGTTCGGCAACCAAAGTGAGTGGCCACGTTTTCTGCAGGGATGGCAACTGGGTGGTAAGAGCCTGGAGGCCCGGAGGGAGACCGGAAACCGCCAGGTCGAGCGGGCCACTGATGCGGCTGCCTTGGCCGGGATAGAGCGAAAGGTTCACGGTCCAGCGGCCGCCCTGGGGAATCGAAAGCGAGGTCTTCCGGGGCCGCTCGGGTTTGTAGTCCTCCCATGAGAGCCCGACATGCAGGGTGTTGACAGGCGGGGCAATTTCAACGCGATAGACGTGGGTCGGGCCTCCCATGCCCCGCGGATCGCTGATTTCAAGCAGGTAATCACCACTTTGCTTTGGCGTCCAGATGACTGAGGGGTCGAACGTGTCAGGAAAATCACCATGCCCGCCAAAAATGTCGCGGTCCTGGTAGCTCGCGTCATCGGCCTCCAGCTCAATGCCACCCGGCTCGCCCGCCGCATCGATGGGCCGGATGCGAATCCGCGGATCGACCAGGCTGCCCAGGGCCGCCGCCCAGACTCGCACCTGTAGTGGCACATCCTTTTCTGCCGTCAGCCGATACCGGTCAGTCTCATCCGGCTTGGCGAGGATGCCATTGACGGCCACTGGAAGCGTTGGCACCCGGGTCTCATCGGCGTCGGACTCTTCCAGCAGGTTGGGAAACGGGCACGACCGGAGGACAAGCGGGGATGGAGCCTCGCCGAACAGCGGAAAGGTCCCGACAGTCTGCGGCACCGTGACCGACGATTGCGTGGTGCCCAGGGGGTCACCAAGCAACTGCACTTCAACCGCGCTGCCGGCCGGTCCTCCTGTTGGAAAGGCAGCCAGCGGCCGGGCAAAGCGGCCGATGTGAATTGCATATTCCCGGGTCTGCGGCACGAACATCGCTCGTCGCAGGACCACGGTGTACTCGCCGTCGGCAGGCAGTTTGACTGCCACCAATGGATCTTGGCGGTTCAGCGGCGAGTCATCGTTGCCCGCGATCTTGCGTCCGCTGGCATCCAGAACGGCCACGACCGAGTCGTAGCCCTCCGGCACCGGGTTCCAGTTCAGGTCGTCACCCATGCTGACCATCTCAACCTCGACCGACAGCCGTTGGCCGGCCTTCCCCACCACCCGAAAGCAGTCGACGTCATCGGCGGCGCTGTTGGAGAGTGTGCCCCGGACGGTGACGTTTGGCTCGACAACGAGTGCTGTCTCCGGCGTGTCGTTTGAGTTGGCCTTCGCCTCAGCTTCATCAACAACCGGGAATGGTGAGACGAGAACCGTTCCCATCGTGGAGATGCCGGCATCGGTCAGCACGCGAAAGGGATGCTCACCCGGCTGACAGTCAGTGGCCACCTCAAGCTGGCAGACCAGCTTTTTCTTGCTCTCGTCGAACTGGGTGCCGACACAGCGAATGCCAGTTGCGGGAGACTGCCCTGCCTTGGGGCTGCCGATCACAGGCGGGTAAAAGATCAGGCCCTGGGCCTCATGGCCCCATCGGTCGATGACAATCTCGGCGGTACCGCCGCGTCCGATCAGCCGCGGGTTTACGCCGGCGATCCAGGGGTCGGCTGCTGCCGACCCGACCAGGCCGGCAAGCAGGGTCATCGTGCAGAGAGCAGCAGGAACAGGAATCCGCATACTCGTGGAGCTCCAGAGGGGGGAGGGGCGGACGACAGCAGTGCCGAGCGAATCAGCCGAGCAGCTGGGTGACGACCTTGGCGTCACGAATGATTTCGATCGGCCGGGTGCCGAAAGCCAGCAACTCTTTATTGGCATCGATGCCCATCTGGTGATAGATCGTCGCCATCAGGTTCTCGAGCGTGACCGCGTCGCGAGCCGGTTCGCCACCCGTTGAGTCGCTGGCCCCGTAGATCAGGCCCTGCTGGAAGCCACCGCCGGCCAGCAGCATCGAATAGTTGCGGGCCCAGTGGTCGCGACCACTCTCCTTGTTCACCTTCGGCGTGCGGCCGAATTCACTCGTCACCCAGACGAGGGTCGAGTCGAGCAGGCCGCGGCGGTCGAGGTCCGAGATCAGCCCAGCCACCGCATAATCAAACGGCCGCATCTGGTCGAGGCAGGCCTTGCGAACGTCACCGTGGCAATCCCACGAGCCATATTGCACGGTCACAAATCGCACGCCCGCTTCGACGAGCCGACGCGCGATGATGAGTCGTTCAGCCAGACCCTTCGGATGCAGCCGGCCATCAGGACCCTTGACATCCCCGGTGACTTCGCTGCCGTAGAGTTCGAAGGTCTCGTCGGTTTCGCCCTCAAACGAAAAGGCCCGCTGGGCATCGGTCGAGGTCAGCAGTGAATAGGCTCGGCTATGAAACTCATCCATGGTGTCGAGCAGCACCGGGCTGGCCTCAAGCCCGCGAATTCGTTGTTCGACGGCATTGCGGACTGTCTGCCGGCGCTGGAACTGCTCAAGCGACATGCCGGCCGGGAGCGAGAAGTCTCGCACCGTGAAATTCTTTTTCTGCTGTGCCGGGTCACCACCAGTCTCAAAGGGAGCGTGGATGCTCGGCAGAAAGCCGGTGCCGCCGCCGGCCGCATTTTTCGCCGGCAACGCGATGTAGCAGGGCAGTTCACCCCGGCGGCCGAGTTCGTGCGAGACGATCGAGCCCATCTGCGGGTAGTCGATCACTGGCGTCGGCGTGTACCCCGTGTAGAGGTGGTAGGTCGCCAGGTTGTGGTCGGGAATTTTTCCAACCATCGTCCGCACGACGGTGAACTTATCGGCGATCGCCGCAAGTTGAGGGAGGTTGTCACTGAAGACGTCACCGGTTTTCGTTTTTACGACCCCGAACGACCCGCGGTAGTCAATCGGCGCTTCGGGCTTCGGATCGAACGATTCGTGCTGGGGGAAGCCACCGGGCAGATTGATTTGAATGACGCTCTTGATCCGTTCGGGCAGTTTCTCGACGCCACCCGCCGCCGCTACCGACGCTTCACCGCGAGCGTGTCGAACCTGGAGAAAGTCAGCCAGGGAGAGCCCAAGTCCGGCAAGGCTGCCTGCCTGCAGCAGTTTCCGCCGTGATCGCAACTGTCGAAATCCTGCACAGCCGTGACGGCTGGCAGTGAGGGACTTATGAGCTGATCGTGCCATCGCGAAAGCATCTCTTGTGCATCGGTCGCAAAGCGGCAACCAAAACCATTCTTTGATCGACCTCATGCGTCCAATTCTCTCATTGGCTGTCAGGACAGTCAAGGGAAATCATGTGAGGTGGATTCCCATGTCGGCACGGGGCGAGCGTTACACACGCCCGGCGGTCGGTAGTACAGCCACCGACCGCCGGGCGGCAGGATTTCGCAAGCAAGAGGCAAGCACTGCTGGCTCAGTTGCCGCTGGCAGTCGAACGAGTGGGCGGGTTGCCAACGTCGATTGTGTCGAGCAGTTTTTCGTGCTCGTCGATCGCCTTGTTGAGCGACGACTGCAGTTTGTCAACTGTCGCCTTACTCTTGGCCTTGTCGATCGTTTCGGACTTCGAGAGTTCCTGGAGGGTTGCGTGGTGCTGCTTCGCCTCGTCAAGGTGAGCATTGACCTTGGCGACACCTTCCAGGCCCGCCTTGTTGCCTTCCGCCTGCAGGCTGGTCTTCATGGCGTCAAGATGGGCCTGGGTCTGGTCGATGTGGTGGGCGATTGCGGTGTGCGTCATGCTACTGACCTGTGGAGAGACCATCGGCGTGCTGTTCAGGTAGCGGCCGTAGTGACCGGCATGGTAGTAGGCACCGTGCAGATGGCTGTGGGAACTGTGGCCATAGAACGAGAAGTCACCCCGGGCCTTGGCACCGGCGTCTCGCTGGGCAGCGGCGGGCAGTGCAAGCGAGAGGGCGACAAAAGCGGTGAGCAGAGCGGCGAGGGGGCGGAACATGGAAACCTCCGGCGGATGGGACATTGGTGGAAGGGCTAAACGTCTTAGCAGTTTATACGACCGCCGGGCCGAGAAGGTCGCCGCCCCCGGTCTACACCCGTCCTCAAGGCGACCCAGCTGTGAATTCCTGCGGCCTGGAGGATTTAGCGGACTGTTAGCGGGCCTTTTTGCTCGTCTGCTTGTTCAGCTTCGGGTTGGGCTCGAGCTTGAAAGACAGTTCGTTCGATCCCGCGCTGATTTCGACTTCAAGGTCGGTCGTTTCAACGCGGCCGTATTTGGGATGAATCAGGGGCTGCGGGGTGAGTTCCGGATGAAGCATGGCCTCTTCGTAGGGGCGGGTGTCGGGCTGGGCCACGCCGGTGACCACCACCTTGTAGCGGCCCGGCCGAGCCCCATCGCTGGTGGTGAAGGTACCCAGGCGGAAGCTGCCGTCGGGCTGAATCTGTCCGCTCGGCCCAGTCTCGCCGCCGTAGAGCATGACTCGGCCGGCCGGCAGGGCCGTGCCGTCTGTCAGGGTCGCGGTGCCCGCGACCGGCACGGTGCCGTTGTCCTTGCCGCAACCGATTGCAGCGGCTAACAACAAGCCGGCGGCAAGCACGACGGTTTGTCGGCGTCCTGCGGTGCGTCGAAAAAGCAAGGATGGTTCTGCAAGGTTCTGCACAGTCGCTCCTAAAGCCCGCTGTGCGGGCGGCATGATTCCAGCGGGACGATTAGCGGCGTGGCGTCAGGGAAGTGATGTCGGATTGCCGTCCGCCTTGTTTCCGAGGTTATCGAGCACGGTCTGACTCGTGCTGACCGAAATGCCGATTACCGACCCGTCGCACAGCACAAACTGGCAGATCTGCGGATGCCAGCTGCCGAGTGTCGGTGATCCGGCGGTCCGCAGATCACTGATCACGTCGGTCGGTCCCTTGCCGAGGGGACGGCCCTTGATCGTTCGTGCCATGTAGAGTTCGCCCCAGCCGTAGTCGTGGTTTGGCCCCATGCCGTGGAAGAAAGGCGTGCAATCGCCAGGGTCGGAAGAGGGGCCACCGCAACTTCCATTGGTCGCGGTCTGATGCTTTTCGCCGAGCATAAAGGTCTTCGAGAGGCCATCTGTGATATCGGCCACCCGTGTTGAGGTGAAGGACTTGAGGATATAGTTCGTGCCGTCAAAGCTCTTTGCCTTGCCTGGCATGATTGCCTGTTCGCTACCGTTGATGTACCAGCCCCGGTGGTCATTCCGGAACGTGACGACGGCATAGTCAGATGCCTGCTGACCGCGGGCATTCACCCGAAGCCCACCGCTCCGACTGGGGCAGAGAAAGCCGGGAATGCGGCAACCACTGTTCTTCGTTGCTTCCCAGTTGGCCGGTCGCGTGCCGCCAAGATGACCGAAGGGCTGCTCCATGTCGAACAGATCGGCAACCGTCATCGCCTCCATATAGGGCAGCACGTAGGCAAAGAAGGTGGCGTAATAGCGGCCACCCGTTGAGATTCCGTTTCCGAAATCGAGCGTCAGTGGCGGGAACTGGTTGTTTGAACTCTCGTAATTGAGCGCTGCCAGGCCGAGCTGCTTGAGATGATTGGTGCAGGCAACCCGGCGAGCGGCCTCACGAGCCTGCTGCACGGCGGGCAGCAACAGGCCGACGAGCACCCCGATGATGGCGATCACGACAAGAAGCTCGATGAGGGTGAAACCGTTTGGTCGACCTCGGAAACGAAATAAGAAAAGTGACAACCCGCGCATTTCAATTTCTCCCCAATGAGTTATGAGTTTCCCCGAATCAACCAAATATAATAAAACAAGAGGGTCTTCGTCAAACTCGCTTTCATTGGATTATTCTTGCGATTCAGGCCGCCAAAATTTTCCAGCTGTCACGGCAGTCGGGGGAGCGACATATACTCAGCAACCGATATTTTTGTTGGGGTGCTGGGTGACCGGCGGCAGCCGCTCCTGAAAATTGCGAAAGGGCTCGTGCAATGGGAATGCAGCGAAAAACCTGCGGCGGACCAGTCAGCCGGCGTTCGATCCTGGAGGCCGGCATGCTGGGGGCGACGGGGCTGTCGCTGGCCGATCTCCTGCGGCTGCGGGCGGCAGCTGCGGAAATGACGCCGGGCCGGCCACGTCGCGACGACACGGCTGTGATCTTCCTTTGGATGCCGGGTGGGTTTCCCCACCTGGAAACGTACGACATGAAGCCCGACGCCCCGACCGAGTACCGGGGCGACTTCAAGCCGATCAAGACCAACGTGCCGGGCATCGAGGTGACGGAACTCTTTCCGCAGCATGCCCGGGTCGCCGATCGGTTTTCACTGATCCGCTCAATCGCCCACACCTTCTCGGACCACGGCGGCGGCCATAAGCGGCTGATGACCGGTCGGCTGCCGAAGACTCCAGTCGGCACGGTGAACGACGCCCCGGCCTGCCCATCGATCGTGGCGAGGCTGCGGGAGGACATCCCGCAGCCGCTGCCCCACAACATCCTGATGCCTGACCAGGGCCGCCATGGCGTCGATGTCTTCGCCTTTGGGTCGGCCTACCTTGGGCCGGCCTACACCCCGTTCATCGTGCCGGGCGATCCAAGTTCACCTTCGTTCAGTATTCCCAATCTTTCCCTGCCGACCGACATGGCCGCGCGGCTTGAGGATCGCCGTCGCTTGCTCGAGGGCATTGACCGGATGCGGCGGGAGATCGACCAGACCGGGGCGATGGTGGCGATGGATCGATTTACCGAGAAGGCCAGTAGCCTGCTGACCAGCGCTTCCGCCCGGGAAGCTTTCGATCTGGCCCGCGAAGATGACGCCACCCGTGAGCGGTACGGCAACCACTCCTGGGGGCAGCGGACGCTCATGGCTCGCCGTCTGGTGGAGGCGGGCGCCAGCTTTGTCAGCGTCGTGCTCGAAAACCCCACCCCCGGCCGGCCGCTGCCCTTTGGCACCACCTACAACTGGGACTGCCACGCGGTCAACTGCCATGTCTTCACCGATACCCGGTTTCGTGCGCCCTACTACGACCAGACCGTGACGGCCCTGATCGAGGACGTTCACCGCCGGGGCCTCGACAAGCGGGTACTGATCGTCGCGACCGGTGAATTCGGCCATACGCCGCGGATCAACTATCAGGTTGGTACACAAACCGGTGTCAAGCAGCCGGGCCGGGATCACTGGCCAGCGGCGATGTCGGTGCTGGTCTCCGGCGGTGGTCTGAGGATGGGCCAGGTGGTCGGCTCGACCAACGCCAAGGGTGAGTGCCCGCAGGAGCGGCCGCTGACCCCGAACGATCTCTGGGCGACGATCTATCGTCACCTCGGCATTGATACCAGCCATCATTTCTACGACCACAGCGGCCGGCCGATGCCGATCCTGCCCTTCGGTGAGCCGATTGCCGAATTGGTCTGAGCCGTCGCGCCATCTGCACGCTTCTGAGTCGCTGCTCCAAGGGTTTCGAGCCATGTCTTCTGCATTCAATCGCCTGCTCCGTATCGCGGCCGTTGCCGTGCTGATGAGCATGGTTCCGAAGCCAGCCGCTGCCGAAATCGGACTCACGCTTCATGCTGGCGGCATGGGCGAGCCGCCAATTGTTCTGATCGGCGAGCATGCCCGGCAGCAACTGGTTGCTCTGCAGCCGACGGCTGCAGGCCCCAGCGACGTGACTCGCGAGGTGGACTGGGCCGCCCAACCACCGGGTGTTGTCGCGGTCGACAGCCGGGGGGTCGTGACACCACTGGCTGATGGCGACGCGGTGATCACAGCCAGCCTGGCTGGCAGCGGTGCGGCCACGGGGCTGCAAATTCAGGTCCGGCAGTTCGCTGACAGCCCCCGCGTTCACTTTGCCAATGAGGTGGTGCCGCTGCTGACCAAGCACGGCTGCAACGGCGGCGGGTGCCACGGGGCGGCCGCCGGCCAGAACGGCTTCCGGCTGTCGCTGCTCGGCTTTGAGCCCGACGAAGACTACGCCCATCTGGTCCGCGAGTCCCGCGGCCGGCGGCTGTCGTTCGTCCTGCCCGACCGCAGCCTGTTGCTCGCCAAAGGGGCCGGCGTGATGCCTCATGGGGGTGGTGCGCGGCTGGCGGTTGGCTCGCCCGACTACAGCCTGCTGCGGCGGTGGATCGCCGAGGGTGGCCAGCCGGGTGATCCGACGGCCCCGACGATCGACCGCATCGAGGTCTTTCCCGAGGCTCGGCTGATGCAGCCGGAGGATGCCCAGCAGCTGATCGTGACCGCCGTCTACTCAGACGGCAGCCGCCGGGATGTCACCGCGACGGCGGTCTACGAGGCCAACGTGCCAGAGATGGCCACCGTGACCCGGCAGGGCCTCGTTTCTGTCCGCGACGAGCCGGGCGATGTCGCCGTCATGATTCGCTTTCAGTCGCAGGTGGCCGTCTTTCGGGCGACCGTTCCCCTGGGGCATGTCGTCGACAGCCTGCCCCCGGTCCGCAACCTGATCGATGAGCATGTCTTTGCTAAGCTCAAGCTGCTTGGCCTGCCGCCCTCGCCGCTGACCGACGAGGCATCGTTTCTGCGGCGGGTGACGATCGACATCGCCGGCCGGCTGCCGACAAAGGACGAAGTCGAGGGCTTCCTTGCGGACGGCGACCCCGACAAGTGGGACCGGACGATCGATCGGCTGCTCGACAGCGGTGATTACGCCGAAACGTTCGCCACCAAGTGGGCGGCGGTGCTGCGGAACAAGCGGGACGCCAACAATCGCGACCTGTCAAAGCCCGGCACCTACGCCTTCTATGACTGGCTGCGGCAGGCTTTCCAGGAAAATCGGCCCTACGACCGCATCGTCCGCGGCATCCTGACCGCCTCGGGCGAGATGAGCGAGAATCCACCGGTCGCCTGGTATCGCGCGGTGAAGGAAAACGAGAGCCGGGTCGAGGATGTGGCCCAACTGTTTCTCGGACAGCGGATCACCTGCGCGAAATGCCACCACCATCCCTTCGACCGCTGGAGCCAGGCTGACTACCACCGGCTGCTCGCCTTCTTCTCGCAACTGGGCGAAAAGCCGGGCTACTCACCCGCCGAATCACGGCTGTTCCATCAGGGCAAGCAGGCAGAGGTCGAGCACCCGAAGACCAAGCAGAAGCTCACTCCGGCAGGCTTGGGAGCGGAGCCGCCGCAGATTCCCGCCACCGAAGACCCCCGGCTGGCCCTGGTCGACTGGATGACCGATGCTGCAAATCCGTTCTTCGCCCGGGCTGTTGTGAACCGCTACTGGAAGCACTTCTTCGGCCGCGGGCTGGTCGACCCGGAAGACGACATGCGGGCGACCAACCCGGCGACCAATCCTGCCCTGCTCGAGGCCCTGACAGCCCAGTTTGTCAGCAGCGACTATGACCTCAAGGAACTCATCCGGCTGATCTGCCGGTCGAATACCTACCGGCTCAGCTCCGAGCCCAACGCGGTCAACCTGGCCGACCGGCAGAACTTTTCCCGGTTTGCCCCCCGGCGGCTCCCGGCAGAAATCCTCGCCGACGCGATCGATACGCTCACCGGGGTGGTGACCCGCTACGCCGGCATGCCGGCCGGAGCCCGGGCGATGGAACTGCCCGACACCGACTTTTCGTCACCGTTTCTCGAGGTCTTCGGCCGGCCGAAGGGGGAGAGTGCCTGCGAGTGCGAGCGGGGCACCGACGCCAACCTGTCCCAGGGGCTGCAACTGCTCAACTCAAGCGATCTCGCCGGCAAGCTCGGCAACGGGAGCGGCCGGGCCAACCAGTTGGCCAACGCCAAGGACCAGCCCGTCGAGGCCAAGATTGAAGAACTCTATCTGATCGCCTATGGCCGCCGGCCAACCCCGGCTGAGACGGAGCTTGTCGTCGCCTATCTCGATGAGAAGCAGCACGCCAAGCAGGCCTATGAAGATCTGATCTGGAGCCTCGTCAACTCCAAAGAGTTTCTGTTTACCCACTGACGGTGACTCTCGACCTGCCGGCCGCTGCGATCGTCAGCGGCGGCTGCAGGCAGCACTGCCCCATGACGTACCGCCTCCTCCACCCGATGCATCTTCCGCTCCGCGGCCATCGTCTCGCGATCCTGCTGCTGGCAGCTGCCGCCGGTATGCCGCTGGCTGTCGCTGTTGAGTTGCCCAATGCCCGCCTGAGCACCATCTGGCCGCCCGGCTGCCAGCAGGGCGAGGCGGTTGAGGTCACCGTGGCCGGCGACGACCTTGACGAGGCGACGAGCCTGGTATTTTCGCATCCGGGCATCACGGCAGTTGCCCAGACAACCACTCGGCCATTTGCCGAGCAGCCTGAGCCGTTTACCACTCGCTACAGCGTCAGTGTTGCCGCCGACGTGCCGGTTGGCTGCTATGAGGTGCGGGTGGCCGGCCGCTTCGGTCTGTCGACCCCGCGGGCGTTCGCGGTCGGTGACCGGCCGCAGGTGCTGGAAAGTGGCGACACCAAATCGGCTGATCAGGCGCTGCTGCTGCCCATCGATACGGTGGTCAACGGCCGGGTCGATAAGGAGGCGGTCGACCACTACCGGGTCGCGGCCGCGGCGGGCGACCGGCTGGTGGTTTCGCTGCAGGCCCACCGGCTCGACTCCAAGCTCAGCGGCATGCTGGAAGTGCTCGACCCCGAGGGCCGCCAGATCGGCTTTGATCGGGCCACCCATACCCACGAGCCGGTGGTCGCCTTTACCGCCGCGGTGGACGGTGACTATGCCGTCCGGCTCCGGGACAGTCTCTATCGCGGCGGGCCCGAGTATTGCTATCGGCTTGTCGCCAGTCGGCGGCCCTGGGTCGACGCTGTCTGGCCCCCGGTGGTTGAGGCCGGCAAGCCGGCGACGGTGACGCTCTTCGGCTATCACCTGCCTGCCGGTCAGCCGGCAGACCTACCGCCGGGCCCGGGGGCTACCGCCCCGGCGGGCTTTGAGCGGCTTGAGCAGTGCCAGATCACGCTGGAGGCACCGGCCAGCGGCATGCCCTTTGGCCTGACCACGGCCAGCCATCTGCGGGAGCCGAACCAGGTTCAGGTTGAGGGCTTTGAATACCGGCTGCCCTCAGCGGCGGGGCCGGCCAACCCCGTGTTCATTTCGTTGACACGGCTGCCGGTGGTGACGGAGGTTGAACCGAACGAGACGCCGGCTGCTGCCCAGCCGATCGTTCCGCCCTGCGAGGTCGTGGGCCGGTTCTTTGGCCGCCGTGACAACGATTTTTTCGTCTTCAGCCCTGAGCAAGGCCAGCGGTATGCCGTTGAAGTGATCTCGGAGCGGCTGATGCTGCCGACCGACCCGTCGCTCACGGTCTGGGAAGCTGGGACTGTCGAGGCCGCCAAGCAAGAACCGGCGACGCCAGCCGCGCCGGCTGTCATGCCGGGTAAGGAGTGCGCGCGTCAGGATGAACCAGACGGCCGGTTTCACAATCAGCCCTTCGACGTCGCCTGCCACGATCCGGCGGTCACGTTCGCCGCCGCCAGTGACCGGCCGCATCTGGTGCGGGTCTGGGATCTTTACGCCGGTTCGCTTGCCCATCCGCGGCATGCCTACCGGCTGATCGTCGGGCCGGAGCGGCCTGACTTCAATCTGGTCGCCACCTGTAAGGCCCTGGTTGAGTATCGAGCCCAACGGGATGTGGTCTTCCCCACCAATCCGCATCTGCAGCGGGGTGGCAGCCAGCCAATTCTCGTTCAGTGCTACCGGCGGGGTGGCTTTGACGGACCGGTCGAACTGCGAGCCGAGGGTCTGCCTGACGGGGTCAGCGGACCGCCGGTGACGCTCGCTGCGGGAGAGCACCAGGCGGTGCTTGTCCTCACTGCGACCGACGAGGCGGCCCCTTGGCAGGGCCCGATTCGGCTGATCGGCCGGGCGGTCGGCATGCCAGAGCCACTCGAGCGCGAGGCGATCTTCAGCACCACCGTCTGGAACAAGAACTATCGGACCGAGTTTGTTGAGTCGCGGCTGGTGGCCGATCTGCAACTGAGTGTCGGCATGGAAGCGGCGGCGGTGACGGCCGCGGTCTCACCGGCGGCGGTGCTGGCCGCCGCGCCGGGTGAAAAGCTGGCCATCCCCTTTGTGGTTGAGGGACGGGTCGAGCTCAAGGGCAGTGCGACCGTCGAGGTCCGCGGCCTGCCGGCCACCTACGCCAAGTGGCCGAGCCTGCCGAAGCTTGTGCTCGACAAGCCGGCGGCTAAGAACCGCTATGAGGGATCGATCGAACTGACGCTGCCAAAGCAGATGCCCCCCGGACGCTATCCAGCCTACTTGGTGGTGCAGATTCTCTGCGGCTATCCGCGGAACCCCGAGGCAGCCGTCCGGGCACAGCAGCAACTCGACGACTTTGCCGTCACGCTGGCAGACGTAGCAGAGGACCTGAAGCAGGCTGAACAAGCCCGCGACGCGGCCCGGGCAAGTCTGGAAGAGCTGAAGAATCAGGCAGGCGACTCGGCGCAGGCGGAGAGTCTGGCTGCCGCCACGAAGGCCCTGGAACAGGCCGAACAGGCGGTGAAGCAAGCGGCCACCCGCCGGGAGGCGGCCGCGAAGGAAGAGGCCTTTTTGAAGAAGCGGGTTGCCGATTTGTCGAAGGCTGCCGAGCCTCGGGATGTGACTGCCTTCATCTCGTCGCCCGGTTTCGTGGTCGAGGTGACGGCTCCCCCGGCAGAAGAGGCTGGAAAATGATTGCATCTGTCCGCTGGATTCCTCGGCTGCTGTCGGCCGGTCTGATCGTGGCGATCGCTGCCGGTCTGCTCGCTGCGGCCGAACCGACCGATTTTCAGCACGATGTGCTGCCGCTTTTGCGAACAAGCTGCATCGCCTGTCATAACGCGTCGGCCGCCGAGGCCGATCTGATTCTGGAGACCCCGCAGCAGATTCTCGCCGGGGGCATCTCAGGGCCCGCTGTGCTGCCTGGCAATGGTGCGGCCAGTCCGCTCTACCGGCTGGCGGCCCACCTCGACGAGCCGACCATGCCGCCCGACGACAACGACCGCGCTGCCCCCAGGCTGTCTGCCGCGCAAGCGGAGGTGATCAAACGGTGGATCGACGAGGGGGCCAAGGGCGATGTGCGGCAGACCGCTGCGCTGCGTTGGCAGCCGCCGGCAGCTGTGGTGCGGCCGATCTATGGACTGGCGGTCTCGCCCGACGGCCGGCTGGTAGCTGCCGGGCAGGCCGATGATCTCACCCTGTTCGATATCGATCTCGGCCGTAGCGTGGCCCAACTCACTGACCCCCGCCTGCCGACGGCGGCAGGCCTCGGCCGTGCCGGTGCGGCCCATGCCGGTCTCGTGCAGGCTGTCGCCTTCAGCCCCGATGGCAGCCGGATCGCCACGGGCGGCTTTCAGACGGTCAAGATCTGGCAGCGGCAGCCGCCGCGGCCCGACTGGCGGCTGCCGGGCCACGAGGCAGTCTGTCTCGGCGTTTCACCGGATAGGCGGCTGGTTGCCATCGGTGCTGCTGACGGTCGCATCCGCCTGGCCGACGCCGAGACTGGCGTCCTCCGCGGGTTGACCCTCGCCGGCCACACCGCTGCGGTCACCGGACTGGTGTTTGTTGACGGCAACCGACTGGTTTCGGCAGCTGCCGACGGCACCGTGCGGCACTGGCGGGTTGCCGATGGAGCGGAGCGTGGCCGTCTCGATGTCGGCGGGCCAGTCACGGCGGTGGCCTGGCTGGGCGACCGGCTGGCAGTTGCCATTGATCAGACGATCGCACTCTGGCCGCTGCCCGACACCGTGCCGACGGCGGGTGGGGCGGCAGCCCCCGCTGCCGTGTTGGGTGATGAGCAGAGCCGGGTAACGGTGCTGGCGGCAGTGCCGGCAAGTCAGCAGCTGGTGTCGGCCACGGCGGCGGGCCGCCTGCGACTCTGGGACGTGGCGAACGCAAAGCCGCTGGCTGAGCTGTCAGTTGGTGGGCCGGTCACGGCCCTGGAGGTTGCGGAAAACGTCAGCCACGTGCTCGCTGGCACGGCGACCGGCCGGGTGACGCTCATCCGCCGCGAGTCGCCAGCGAAGCTGGTGGCGGTGGCCACGCAGTTTGCCGAGGACGATGCGGCGGCCGCATTGGATCAGCTCAGCTTTGCCCATGATCGGGCCAAGCAACTCACAATCAACGCCCGGCAGGACCTTGAGCAGGCCGTCAAGCTCCGGGATGCCGAACGGCAGGCTCTCTACAAGGCGATGCTCGAGGTTGCGAAGACCGAAATCGACATCGGCAAGAAGGAGGCGGCAGTCGAAAAGCCGCGGGTCACCCATGCCGCCGCCGTGGCCGCAGTGAACGCAGCCGAGCAGGCCTTGGCAGCAGCCGAGGGCGAGGCCCGTAAGCCGGCCGAAGCGGCACTGAAGGCAGCGCAGGATAACCTGGCCAAGGCAGCCAAGCCGGTTGACACGGCGATGGCCGAAGTGGCAATGGCCCAGCAGGCCCATGCCGGGGCCAAGGTGACGGTCGAGCGGATTACCGAGTCGCTAGCCCGTGCGGTCGCAGCGGTTGAGGCGGCCCAGGCGGTTTACGACACCAGCAAGCGGCAGGAAAAGCAGGCGGCCGACGCCCACGCCCTCGCCCGGCGGGATGCCGAGGTTCGCGGTCGCCGGCTGGACGAACTGGAAAAACGCATCGGCCCCGCAGCCGAGGTGGAGGCACCGCCGGCGGCGGTCGCGGCGGTGACGGCAGCTGCCGCCACGGTCGAGACGGCCGAGATGGCGGCGCTGCGGGCGGCGATGGAGGCGATGACGCTGGTGCAGCAGACGGCTGATAGCAAGTCGCTGGCTGAGGGCATGGCGACCGAGGCCGAGGCAAGCCTGGCGGCGGCACGCAAAGCGGTCGCCGCGGCAGACAAGCAGGTTGAAGCGGCTCGGCAGAAGCTCATGCAGGCGGCCGACGAGCCGACCAAAAAACTGCGGGCTGCCGAACTGATGGTGGCGGAACATCAGGCGGCCACGGCGGCAGCCGATCGTGCGGCTGCGGAGGCCAGGCAGCAGGCGGTGGCCCGGTCGGTCGCGGAGGCCGTCGCCGCAGCGGAGGCTGCGAGGCCTGAAGCAGAGTCGTTGCGAACGGCGGCCGAGGCCGCCCTGACAGCAGCGCGGGGAGCACTGGCAGCGGCCACCGAGCGGGCGGCCGATGCGGTGCCGGGCGGAGCTGCTGCCGCCCGTGAGCAGCTTGACGCCTGGCAGCAGCAGCAGGCCCGGGCGCAGCTGGCCGACAGCCGCCAGCCGGTGGTTGCCGTCGGCTTTGCCGGTGGTGGTCAGGAAGCGGTCTGGGTTGATGCCGCCGGCCGCTGCGGCCGGCTGGCAGTCGTGTCGGGCCGGTCACTGGACATCACCAGTACTGGCCTGAAGCATCTCCGGACGGCGGTGGCTGGTGACGGGCTGCTGCTGGCGGATGCCGCAGGACTGTCACATTGGCCGCGGCAGCGTCGCTGGCAGCTGGAGCGGCAGCTGGGAGCGATTGGTGACGACCGCATCTTTGCCGACCGGGTGACGGCGGTCGCCTTCAGTCCCGATGGCCGGCTCCTTGCCGTTGGCGGCGGCGTTGCCTCACGCTCGGGCCAGATTTCGCTCTGGAACGTCACCAACGGAGTGGCGGCCGGGGCGATTCCCGATCCCCATTCCGACGCCGTGCTCTGCCTTGCCTTCAGCCCCGACGGCCGGCTGTTGGCCTCAGGCTCAGCCGACCGGGCGGTCCGGCTGTTTGAACTCGACAGCCAGCGGCTGGTGCAGACCTTCGAGGGCCATACCCAGCACCTGCTTGGCCTTGGCTGGCGGGCCGACGGCCGGCTGCTGGCTTCGGCGTCGGGCGACGGTGTTGTCAAGGTCTGGGACGTCGAGCGAGGAGAGATTCGCAAGTCGCTACCGGCCTTTGCCGCTGCGGCCACGTCTCTGGTCTACCTCGGCGCTGCTGATCGGTTCGCCGCGGCCTGTGCCGGTGGTGGCGTGCAGTTGCGGGACAGTCTCGGCGGCAACGCGAAAAGCTTCACCAGTGATGACTGTCTGCATGCGGTCGCCGCCGACCGGATGGGCCGGGTGCTCGCCACCGGTGGCGAGGGCGGCGTCATCACCATCTGGGACGCCAACGGCACGCTCCGGGTCAGGTTCGACCCCGCGGCGAGCCAGTGAGGCGAAAGCCACCTCAACGCTCGTGCTGGCATTCACAACGAGAGGCGAGGGCTCGGCCAGCGGCAGCGTTTCAGTCAGACGACAGCTTCAACTCCAGCCGATTGCGGCCGGGCTCGATGGTGGTAATCAGGCCGGATGTCTCGGGATTGGTATACCGCTCGGGGACCAGGCTCGTGACCCGCGGAACCCGGCGGCGGTTCTGCTGTTGCTGTTGCTTGAGCCAGCGTTCGTAGTCTTCAATCGACGGCTCGGTAGTCGCTTCGGGGTTCTCTGCTGATTCGGCCGGGCCGAGTTCCTCTTTCACCTTGCGGATCGACACCCGATAGTCACCCGCGACCGCACCCGCCCCAGGCAGCCCGCCGCGGGCCGAGGTGAGCCTGAACACGCCCGCTGCATCGGTGTTGCCATAGGCAGGCAGCCCACCACTGACGGGCGTCAGGCCAACGGTGGCGGCTTCCAGCGGCTTGCCGTCGAGCGTGACCACGCCTTCGACAAATTCCACCTTCGGACGGTCGATCCCCGACCCACAGCCCGCCGTGCCGACAAGGCAAAGGACGAGCGGAACAGCCCACCAGTTCTTTTTCGATTCCATCGATTTGGCCACCCTGAGACGGTTTTTATTCGGGATCAACGCGACCGCTCAGTCGGCCGAAACCACTTCACCACCAGCCCGACTGCCCATCGCCCCCCAGACACCCCACAGCGAGGCACCGGTGTAGGCCGACGCTGAGCCACTGATTGAGTCGTTGGGAGAGCCGGCGTCGATTGTTTCAAGGACAAACCGGACCGAGCCGTCACACATCGCGACGTTTGCCCCACCGGCGTGATAGCTGCTGGCGGTAATCGAGGCACCTTCGCCGGCATATTGATGATTTGCGCTGGTGCAACTGGGGCTGTTCGGGGGCAACACCATGGAAAACTGTGTGTACTGCCGATCGGCCCAGCGGCAACCGATCCCCCATTCACTCTGGATCCAAGAGCCACTGCCGTCGGCTCGGGCGAGGCAGACCGATGGGGACGCATTGTGGTTCCAGCCAGACACGCCCATCGCCAGCCCCCCGAGCGGTGAGTTTTGGTCGGTGCGAGTGACGACCTCACCGAGCATCACAGTCTTCGAGAGCCCGTCGGTGATTTCCTCGAGGCTGCAGGTTGTGTCGCTGCTGGTAAAGACGCCGCGAAGGACATCGGCGATAATGTCACCGTAGTTGCAGTGGTAGCTGAACGGACGGCCGTAGCTGTTCTTTCGGGCGAGGCTGGCATCGTCGGATGGGCAGAGGTATGCACCAACGATCGAGAGACACTGCGGGTTGTTTTGGTACGGGTTAGCACCGTTCTTCGCCCGGCTGTAGATGTCGTCGTACTTCGACTGCTCTTCAATGAAGGGCAGCACAGCCACGAGATAGCTGAACCGGGGGTTACCCACCTCAGACGCCGGCCAAATCCGCGTGTTCTTCGGCAGATGCTTGCGGGCATCCTCAAAGGTGAGGGCTGCCAGTGCGAGCTGCTTGATGTTGTTGGTGCAACCAGTCCGCCGGGCAGCTTCACGGGCCTGCTGAACGGCGGGCAGCAACAGGCCGACGAGCACACCGATAATGGCGATCACGACCAACAGTTCGATCAAGGTGAAACCTTTTGCACGGCCACGACCTTGTTGGTGACGGCAGCGATCCTGCCGAGAGAGCAAAGATGAGTGCATATCAATCCCCTTTATTCTCCGGTGAGGGGCTCATGCCGCGTGCTGAACTACCCTTTGTTCAACTCTGAGCCAACCTCTCCCGGACAGCTGTCATGCTAGTTTCCGCGGGTGCTGGCGTCAAACGGTTTGCCGTCAGGCTTGGCAAGACAGCTGCCATTTCTACCGGCATCACTTGTCCGTGAGGTCAAATCGTAGGTCGTCGCGGGGGGCGTCGACTCTCACCCCAAGGTCTGAGGTCCTGACGTCGCCATATCGCTTGGGAATCAGGCTTTCAGCTTCTGGCCAGCGATTCGGGTCGGGCGGTGTGTCCGCCGGCAGACTCAGTGCCGCCGTCTTTTCACTCAGAATGCTTACTTTGTATGTTCCCTTCACAACACCGGGTGACGATCGCGTTGTCTGCATCGAGAACACGCCGCCCTTAATGGTGCCGGTGGCGGGCTGTCCGCCGCCGTCGCTCGGCGCGAATCTGACGATGCCGTCCGGCAGTGGCTGTCCCTGGTAGGTGACAACCCCGCTGACTGGCACGCTGCCAGGGAGGGTCTGGTCAAGCTGCCGAGCGGCCCGTGCCGGCATACGTCGAGGACGAGCTTCGCGGCTATCTCGAGTGCGGGCTCCTCTGCTTCGGCTTCGCCCGCGCCCGGTGCACAACATGCGGCCAGGGGTTCGTCGTGGC
>Ga0209986_10001777_pt1 | contig 20376 bp, 20 predicted proteins | sample BlataG_FD_183168 | JGI IMG/M metagenome (GOLD analysis project Ga0209986, IMG submission 183168) | Deep subsurface microbial communities from Black Sea to uncover new lineages of life (NeLLi) - Black_00105 metaG (SPAdes) (version 2) | ecosystem: Environmental > Aquatic > Marine > Oceanic >... | reverse complement strand
ACTTATACCCCATCCTTGTATTGGGGAAACCTTACTGAAGAGCCGTATGCGGGAAATCCGCAAGTACGGTTCTGTGAGGGGCATTAAACCAAAAGGAGGTGAAGATGTCTACTCGACAAAATAAAAAGAAGGTTGTTTCAGTCCTTTTCTTTCTTTCAGCCTTTTTTATGCTCTTTTCCGCAGTTTATGCTCAGGAAATTAAATTTATGTTAGGGGGAAACCTTTCAAAATACAGTACATGGCCGGAAGTATATTTCGATTCTGCTTTGGGAGACGAGTACACCTATGAAATCGGCAATAAAAAAGGATTTCTGTTAGGTAGCGGGATAGAATTTGCTCTGACCAGAAACATAGCAATTGAAATTGATGGTTTGTATTTTCAAAAAGGAAGCAGGATTCAACAATGCTATTCACTTTTAGAAATTTATGTATGTCCAAAGAATTACACTTTGCATGTCATTAATATTCCCTTATTACTCAAAATTAAATTTCTTTCTGGTTCATCCCCTTATGTTTTAGGAGGAAGCGAATTTTCATTTATCCTTTCTCATGGATGTAGATCCATTCTCGATGGCAGAACAGGAAATAGAATGAGCATAAAAGAATTCACAAAAAGTTTTGATTATGGGCTTGTTTTAGGTGGCGGATTTGAGGTGAATATGGAGGCAACCTCGTACTTTATCGAAGGAAGGTACTATCTCGGGCTAAGAAATATAATAAAAGGTTCAATTGATTGGGAAACAACAAAAACAAGAGCAGTGGCACTAATACTGGGATTAAAGATAAAATTTCGTAAATGAAAACTATGAAAATCAATAAAGCTCCAATTAAAATTACAATATTACTTATGACTGCATTTATATTACTGAACACAATTAACTGTGATTCAGTGGATGACCTGATGAACTTTCCTCTGGAGAATATTATCACAGCAGATTTCATTAAATACACTATAAGAATTGAAAAGAGTGTATTTGAAGTTGGAGAAAGTATTAATGTCGATTTTATAATAAAGAATATTGGCTTTAAAAAAATGGATGTTGGTTTATCAACGATAAGTTCAGATTTTGAAATATCCGTAAAAAAGGAGAATGAATTAGTTTTTTACTGGCCTCAGACTGTGTGGTTGGCCTGTTCAAGTCTTACACTTAAAAGACGTGAGTCTAAGGAATACAGCTTTACCTGGGATTCAAAAAACAATATTTATGACTCAGTGAATTATGGTCAATATGTATCAACAGGTATTTATACCGTTACTATGAGGTTGATGTCATATACTCATCGGTGTCCTGGGGTTTCAGTTAATATAAATATAAAATATTAGAGGTTAAACAAGTTTCATAAAAAATAAGAGGGAGAGAAAAAAATGAACAGAGATTAGGATTGAATACAGATATACAAAGTATTCAGGAAAGGAACATAATCTCATTGGGATGATTGATTACGAATTAGACCGCACAGATTCAAACATCTACGTGGGGATATCTATATTCTTTTAAATATATCAAGCAACATACCTGAATAAAAAACCTTTATCAGTTGGAGAGAAGTTATTCGAAAAAGACTGAATCCAAATGGAAGCCAAATCCCCTAAAACCCTGGCTTTCCTGAATCGAAAAAGACGCTGAGCGAGTTTAGCGCTTCATATAGGAATTTTGGAGGGATTTGTCATGAAGAAAATTGTTTTATTTTTTCTATCTTTTTTCATTTTTATCTCTGCTGCAATTTCTCAAACAATCATTGAAAATCCAGAAAAACCAATAGGTAAAAATGCCGTAAGAGTGCTCAAACTTCAAGAAGTTTTTCGAATTACCGAAAAGAGTGACGATTTTTATTTCAAGAGCCCGCGGAATCTCAAAGTCGATTCTGAGGGCAGTTTTTTCCTTATTGACGAAAATCAGATTTTGAAATTTTCATCTGATGGAAGATTCCTCAAAAATCTGTTTAAAAAAGGGCAAGGACCGGGAGAAATATCGAGTCGTTCTCACAGCAGGTTGAGCTATTTTCTTTTAAAGAATGATATCTTTCTCTATGACCCCACAGGAAGCAAAATCATCCATATAGATGGGGATGGAAATCTGATTGAAGAAGTCAAAATAGAAGTCTCGCTTCTCAGTGAGCTGTATGGGGCTGCGAATGAAGGATTCATTTTTACAAAAGAGGCTCCTGCTCCCATGGGTAAATCCGGATTCCATGATGTTGATATGTCAATCATTTGGATTTCAAGAGATGGGAGTTCTAGTAGAAAAGTTATGGTTTTTCCGAAAGAATTATATATGGATAAAAATTTCGCGATGGATTGGGCCCCTTTTTATGGTTTACTCGAAAGTGAAGCCCAAAAGCTATTTATTTGCCATACTAGCAAGTATAAAATTTTTCTTGCGGATTTGGGAAAAGGTCAAGTTATTAAAGAGTTCAATAGGAAATACCGCAGGGCTAAATATGTAATGACAGAAAGGCAAAAACAATTCTATGAAAGATCAAAGATTAAGCTACCAGAAAGAAAGTACAAAAACGATATACTTGGTTTGTTCTTAAATAAAGGCAATCTCTGGGTCAAAACCTCTAAAAGTGACAAAAAGAAAGGCGTGTTGATTGATGTTTTTAACAAGGAAGGTAAATATGTTGATAATTTCTACCTAAATCTCGAGGGTAGTCTAATGGCTACTCATGGTGATTCCATCTTTGTAAAAGAGGCAGATGAGGATGAGAACATACAAATTGTTAAGTATAAAATTATTGAATAAAGAAAGAAGAATAGACAAAAATACCCTATAAAGATCTGTTTGATTTTAAGCAACTGGAAGCCAAAGACCCTAAAGTCCTGGCTTCTCAGGATTGAAAAAGACAGCTGACCGAGTTTGTATCTGATTGAATAAGACGGTAAAATAAGATAGAGATACCCAATAAAGGGGATAAAGTGAAAAATAAAAAGAAGGTTGTTTTAATCGTTCTTTTACTTTCAGTCTTAATTATGCTTGTTTCCTGTAAAAAACAAGGAACAGAATGGAAGGGGACAATCGAAGAGGTAAATGGACTAACTATTGTTAAGAATCCCAAAGAGCCTGTTTATGGAGATGAAGTGTTCTCCATAGAAGAAGAATTAAAGATTGGTGAAGTTGAGGGCGACGAAAATTACATGTTTTCACAAATCAGAGATATTGCTGTTGATAAAAATGAAAATATCTATGTTGCTGATTTTAAAGAGACACATGTCAAAGTCTTCGATAAGGATGGAAAATATCTAAGAGTATTTGGTAAAAAGGGGCAGGGTCCTGGAGAAATAGGCATGATCTACGGCATCCAGATTACTGAAAAAAATGAACTGATAGTAAATGACAGTAACCAAAGGAAGATCTCATATTTCTCGTTAGGAGGGGAGCTTATCCAGTCAAAGGAAATAAGAATTTCGCCCTTGAGGTTATATTGTGATTCCAAAAAGAATTATTATGCCGTCGATTTTATCCTTGAGCCTCCGGATTCCCGCTATGAATTATTAAAATACGATGGTGATATGAACCTTATCGCAACAATCGCCAAGACACCCGCACCCGATCCACTAAAGCCGTATATCCCTTTTATGCCGATATTCTATTGTCAAGTTATGAATGATGATTGTCTTTTGTATGGATATCCGGAAAGTTATGAATTGCAGATATTTAATCCTGAGGGAAAAGTCATAAAGAAAATTTTAAGGGATTATGATCCTGTTCCGATCTCGGAGGAAGAAAAAGAAGAGCGGCGGAAGGACATCCGCCCTGGAAGAAAATTCGAGTTCGCACGCTATCATTCAGCATTCTACCGTTTTAAAGTGGATGATGAGGGCAGGATTTTTGTTCGAACGTGGGAGAAACCGGAAAGTGGTGAAGGATACTTCTTTGATATTTTTAACCCTGAAGGTAAGTATATCGCCAAAATTCCATTAAACATAAGACCTTATGTGTTGAAAAAAGGGAAGATATACACTATAGAAGAGGATGAGGACGGATATCAGTTTGTTAAGCGATATAAAACCACCTGGAAATATTAGAGTATTTGAGGCAAGTTAAGGCCAAATCCCCTAAAACTCTGGCTTCCAGAGGTTGAAAAAGACAGCGGGGCGAGTTAAAATTTTAATAAGGGGATTAAATGAAAGCTAAATCCAAGTCTGTTGCAATCGTTCTATTTCTTTCATTCATTTTAGTGTTTGTACACTGTGGCAAGAAAAAAGCCGGATGGAAAGGGACGATTGAGAAAGTGGATGGAGTTACTGTCGTTAAGAATCCGAAGGAAGGGCTTTGGGATTCAAAAGAGAAAGCCAATGTTACAATCATTAAAGAACGGCAAATAGGAGAATTAGATGGGCCTGAAGAATTTCTCTTTGTTTATATTTCTGATGTTACGGTGAATAGTAAGGGCGATATATATGTAGCAGACAGACAGTTGAACGAGGTTCGGAAATTCAACAAGGGTGGCGAGTATCTCTTGACTCTCGGCCGAAGAGGCCAAGGGCCTGGCGAGTTTCAAAGCGTTAAAATTGTTTCTGTAAATACCCATAATGATTTGGTTGTTTTTGACAACATGTTAGGGCGGATTTCCATTTTTTCAGATAAAGGAGAACTCATAAAAACAACGAAAAAGTTGATGGGTGGTTTATGGATTGAACCAACCAAAATATTCGTTGCCGATGGTAACTATTTATTCTTCGGTAAGTTAAGCAATAGCCTTAAATTATTTCACGAGTTTGGTCAGGATTGGAATATAACAGAATCATACATAGATTATGAATTTATTGATAACAAGGAATTCGAGGAACACAGTTTAGGCTTCCATCCAGGAAATTGCTTTTTTCAAAATAATGGAGATATTCTTTATACAAAATATTATTACGATAATCAGATTTTCATCTATAGAAATAAAGGCTTAGTAAAAATAATAGGTAGAGAATCGGACATTAAAGAGCCATATGAAGTTCAAGTATTTCATGATGTGAACAAAGCTAGGAATATTCAAAGAGACCAAGATTACAATTTTAAATCGTTTGGACGTGGAATAGCTTTTGTGGGCAAATCGTTCCAAAATTCCTTAGGCATATTTCAATTATCTGATGGTCTTATAGTGAATTTTCTTGCTATTAGAAAATCAAAGGGTAAATGGGAATTTGGAGTTGAATTATTCGATTCATCAGGAAAATTATTAAGCTATTCAAAGATCGGAGAAAATCTTTATTATAATGTTCGCTGCATGGATTCGAATGACCTTTTCTATGCTATCGAGAGAAAGGAATATAACAAAGTCATTATGTTTCGATTAGGATACTGATAAACCTCTTGGATTTAGTCAAGTTAATTGAGCTGTCCCACTCAACTCGGAAGCCGAATCTCCTAAAGCCCCGGCTTCCCTGGAACGAAAAAGACGCTGAGCGAGTTAGAATTTGTAAGGGAGTATAATGAAAAACAAAACCAGTGTTGTTTTAATCGTTACATTGCTTTTTGTCTTGATTATGGTTGTTTCATTTGATGTACAAAAAGCTAACTGGAAAGGAAAGGTTGAGGAAAAAGGTGGGGTTATAGTCGTTAAGAATCCAAAAGAGCCGATGTATAGTAAGGATGCCTTTAGTTTGGAAGAAGAGTTATCTATTGGAGAGATGAAAGGAAAAGAGGAGTATATGTTTTCTCAATTAAGAGCTATTGCAGTGGATGAGGAAGAAAGGATTTATGTGCTGGATACTAAAGAAGCACATGTGAAAGTTTTTGATAAAAATGGAGATCATATCAAGACTGTAGGGAAAAAGGGACAAGGGCCTGGAGAGATGAATCTTCCTTTTTCTATATGCATTACCAGTCAAAATGAAATAATGGTGCAAGACCTTAATAACCATCGTTTAATGTTTTTTTCTCCAGATGGAAGCTTCATAAAGTCACTTTCTACAGCCAAAATTATAATAGTGGGCTCTAGAATTGACTCCAAAGGAAATATTATTGGTATTGTCTCAATAACTGGACCAGAAAAACAGGCCATTGAGCTAAGGAAGTTTGACTCAAACCTTAATTATCTCTTTTCATTCAGATCTACTTCTTTGCCTGGTAGAACTCCAGCCTATAATCCTTTTAAACCAGAACTGTGCTGGGCAGTAAGCAGAGAAGATAATATAATTTGCGGTTATCCTGATGTGTATGAATTTGAACTATTCAATTCTGAAGGAAAAGTTATAAGGAAAGTAATCAAAGACTTTAAGCCTTTAAAAATCACCCGGAAAGAAATTGAGGCAAAGAAGAAAAGACTTCCTGGCCCAATGAGACTGGATGTTCCTCAATACCATTCTGCATATCAAAATTTATCTATTGACGAAGAAGGTAGAATTTTTGTCCAAACCTGGGGGAAAGTAAAAGGCGGGAAAGGATTTTACTATGATGTCTTTGATTCAGAGGGAAAATACATTTCCAAAATTCCACTTAAAGTAAGACCACAGGTATGGAAAGAGAACAAGCTCTACACCATAGAAGAAGATGAAGACGGATTTCAGATAGTCAAAAAATATAAAGTGACCTGGAAGGTGAAAATATGAAACGGCTCATTCTACTATATTTATCTTTTTTTATATTTAGCTCTGTTATTTTTGCTCAAGAAATTATAAACAATCCGGAAAAACCGTTGAACAAAAATGCTGGAAGAGTGGCAGAATTAAGAGAGGTAATGCAGATTAAGGATGTGGGCGGTGATTTTTATTTCAAATATCCACGTAATCTGAAGATTGCTCCTGATGGTTCAATTTTTATACAAGACCAAGAACAGTTACTTCAATTTGATTCAAAAGGCAAATTTATCCGCAACTTTTTCAAAAAGGGACAGGGTCCGGGGGAGCTCAATTTTGTACGCAACTATGCATTTAAAGATAGAAAACTCATTGTGTTTAATGCAAATCCTTATAAAATAGTCTGGTTCGACTTTAAAGGCGAACTTCTAAATGATATCAAAATTCATTGTATTTCCGGATCTCTTCATTTTCAATTCTTTAGTGATGACACTTTCTATTTTTTTAAATCTGGTTTCCCTCATCCAGATGGGAAGCCGATGATTATGAATGTCCCTCAGGTTTTAATTACATTGGATCAGTATGGAAACAATGAAAAAAAGCTCACATCTTTTAACACCAAGGTCTTTGCAACAAGTGGTGCTTGGTCTGGAGTAAGCAGATTAATTAGCGTTCTCTGTAAGAGAAGATATTTATTCATCTCACATACTCAAGAATATTTAGTGAAACTATATGATATAGAAACCCAAAAGACGCTTCGAAGCTTCACAAGAAAATACAAGCGAGTTAAACCCCCCAAGGATTATAGATTTGGCGGTATTTATGGAAGGGACGGGAAGAGAATTGGCCCTCCACTGCCAAAATTTTTCGACGATATAAGTGAACTATATATTATCAAAGATCTGTTATGGGTTCGGACTTCAACAAAAGATGAAGAAAAGGGATATCTTATTGATGTCTTTAACTTGAAAGGGAAGTTCGTTGACTCTTTTTATCTCAATATTGACGGTAGGCTTGTTTCCACGCATGAGGATTTCATTTTCGTAAGGGAAAAGGATGAGGATGAGAATCTGCAAATAGTTAAATATAAAATTATTGAATAATAGGCAATGAAAACTAAAAATTAAATATGTATTTGCTTTCTTTCTTCTCTATTCATTTATAATTTCTATAGCATGTAAAAAACAAAAGGCTGGATGGCTAAAATTTAATGATAAGATGAAAGCAGCTGCTTATGTAATTAATAATATGGTAGATTTGAAATCGAAAATTATTTTGCTATATGTTTAAAAGGAAGAAGAAAAATGAAAAGAGCAATCTTTCCACTGGTCATTTTTGCATTTTTTATGACAATTCATTCTATTCATGGACTGCCAAAGGACAAAAATAAAAAATTCTCACTCAAAGAGGACCTGAGTATCGGGCTCGAATATGGAGATGAAAATTTTATGTTTGGCGGTATTTCAAACATTAATCTGGATGCGGAGGAGAACATATATGTCTTAGACTGGAAAAACTTCAGGATTCAGAAATTTGACAGGATGGGAAATTTTTTAAAAAGCTTTGTGATTAAAAAAGGGCAAGGGCCCCAGGAAGTATCTCGTTTTCCCAAAATGGCGGTTACCCCTGAGGGAATAATCTCTATTCTGGATTTCGGAGTAAACAAAATTTTCGTGCTTAATGAAAAGGGCGAGTTCCTTCGATCTTTTAAAACAGGCTTTCAAGTATCAGACATTGCTCCCTATTCACCAGAGAATCTCGCTCTATTAGGATTAAAAGAAAACAAAATCATTCACGTTTATAACCTCGAGGGAAATCGTCTCCTTTCATTCGGTAATCCATTTGAAATTCCATCAAAGTATTCTCGATACAAGGATATGCCAAATTTAAAGTTACCTATGCGATTCGACAGTTCAAAAGACGGAAATTTATTTGTTCTTAATCCGCATAAATACGAAATTTTCGTCTTTAAAGATGCAGCACTCATTAAAAAAATTAAAGGAAAAAATGAAGCCTTTAAGCCTTTGTGGATTGGCCAAACCAAGGAACAGATTTCAATTATCTTTCCTGTCGTTTACGTGCTTGAATATGGAGACAGATTATATGTAACCGTCCAGGGACGTGGTCGATATCCTCAGAATAAACTGGAGATATTTGAAAATAACAAAGCGATTGCAGCTCTTACTGTAGGGGGATTCGCCTATGCGATAGATAAAAAAGGGCGAATCTATTTTGTAGAAGAGGAAGATTTTCCAAAAGTTGTGAGATATTCATTAATAGATAAATAAGCAGGATAAAAATTGCCAAAAAGCTCATTTTCTTACATGCAAAGGCCTTTGGACAGATTATATGTTTAATCGATATGACCTGTTTTATCTTTTTGACTCCAGATTTTTTATCTGTTATAAACTAGGTAGGGAGTCAATAGAAGTCATCAGCAAAATGAGAATATTAAATTATTTATTTATTATGATTTTTCTAATTTTTATTTCTTATTCATGTTCACATTGCCCGGAAAGCAATTGGGGGAGCGACTATTTATGTTCTGAGTGCGAAAAAAATGCTTATACTACAGATATAGGTACGTGTGAAGTATGCGGAAGAGGAACAAGTAGCGGTGCTTATAAGCTATGCAATAGTTGTGCCTGTAAATTAAAACAGTGTCAAGTTTGCAGGAAAATTCTCCTATTTGACTGATATTTTTATAATATAGATCTCTTTCTAAATCTTCTTTTCAAAATTACATCAGACGCCAATCATAATTTGAAGATAAAAATTTGACACTTATTTAATTTATTGTTATCCTTTTAAAAAATTTAAGAATTTGAAGACAGAATAAACTAAGATGGAAACCGGACACAGCCTTGAAAAGATAGTCGAAGGAAGTTTTAATTTAAAACAAGTTCGCAAGGCAGACCTGGAATTTGGAGATTTGGTATTAATCACAACCCGGAATTCCATCTACTCTGTTTATGTTCTTGATACGGACCTCTATCTTATCTCTGGGGGTTGGTTCGACCGGAAAGGGCTGTCGCCAATAAAGGTTAACATTTCTGGTTGTACATGGGGCGGCAACATAATAAAGGTCGATACTCTAGCCGCTTGTGGGCTGCGCCTTGAATTTGGTAATCGTGTCCTTACGACCACCATTCAAAAAGTATCTATATTGCGGGCAAGCGGGAAGAATTAAAAAAGCCCAAATTTCAATAATAATTAAAATGGGGACGGTTCTATTTTCTCCCTAAAATTCATTTTAACAATATAGTTTAAACTAAGAAAAATAGAACCGTCCCCATTTTATTGATCCCCATTTTTTTAATTATTGAGCTAGTACAACCGTCCCTATTTCCCTTTTTTCCTGTTGAGAAAAAAAATCATCTCGATTATTATCAGTTAGAGTGGAAAAAATGTTCAATAATTATCTAAAAATTGCACTAAGAAACATCATCAAGCACAAAGCTGTTTCATTTATTAATGTTTTAGGCCTTGCCATTGGCATGGCTTTATGCATTTTGATACTTGTCTATGTCCAGGATGAGCTCGGTTATGATTCTTTTTATGAGAATGCGGACAGGATATATAGAGTTGCAGAGAAAGAGGATCACAACGGAAAAATTGAAGACTATGTGAGAACCGGGCCCGGTATTCCAACCAAGATGGAGACGGATTTTCCGGACATTGTTGAGAAAACAGTCAGGATAATGCCGGCTGGACAAGATGTTGTATGGGTAAAGATAGGTGATAAGCGGTTTCGTGAAGACCGGACTTATGTAGCTGATTCTACCTTCTTTGAGATGTTTAGCTCTGAGTTTGTAAAAGGAACTCAGGAGACAGCGCTTACTGAGCCGAATTCTCTTGTTATTACTGAAAGTACAGCTGAGAAGTATTTTAAAAACGAGGATGCCCTGGGAAAGATATTAAGAATTGATATTCCCGGTGTACCTCTTTTAAAGATCACGGGAGTAGTGAAAGACGTCCCGAGTAATTCACATTTTCACTTTGATTTAATTGTATCAATGTCGACTATAAGAAATGAGCAAAATACTCGTTTTTTCGACCTCATGTATGGAAATGCGGTTTGGAGCTATATTCTTGTAAAGGAAAACTACCCCATTGAAGAGCTCGAAGCCCAGTTGCCGGCATTTCTCGACAGACATTTGAATCAAGCCCAGAAAAAGATTCTTAAAAGTCTTTATTTTCAGCCCTTAAAGGATATCCATCTCCATTCCCATACGTGGACTGAAATAGAGACTGAAAAAAGTGGCAATATTCTTTACCTTTATGTTTTTTCAGCCATTGCTTTTCTAATATTACTGATTGCCTGTATCAATTTTATGAACCTTGCGACTGCTCGCTCTGTTAATAGAGCAAGAGAAGTTGGCCTGAGAAAGGTGATAGGAGCAACGCGTCGCCAGCTTATTTACCAATTTATCGGTGAATCGATTATTATTTCATTTGTTGCTTTACCTCTTGCCATTTTAGTTTCCTATCTTTTTCTGCCTGTATTTAATTCCCTTTCCAATAAAGAAATGTCTATAGCCTATTTTGCTAATCCAATTTTACTTCTTGGGCTGATAGGGATAATTTTATTTGTGGGTTTCTTTTCAGGCAGTTATCCGGCTTTCTTCTTATCTGCATTTAAGCCTGTTGATATTTTAAGAGGAAAACTAAAGGCGGGGACAAAAAGCGCAATTTTGAGAAAAATACTTGTGGTTTTTCAATTTGCTGTTTCTATTGGATTTGTTATTGGAGCAATTTTTATCTTAAGGCAGATGTATTTTATGAGGAATACGGATCTGGGTTTTAATAAAGAAAATGTTGTTATTGTCCAGGTTAATCTACCTGTCCCGGATGCAATGAGGGCAAATACAATGGAATATCTTAAAAGGGAATATTTACAGCATCCAGGAGTGTCGTCTGTCTCTATGACCTCTGGAGTACCGAGTGATATACGCGGTCTTGTTAATGGAAGAGTTGAAGGCATGCCTGCAGATCAGGCTTCTTTAATGGTTTGGGTGGCAACGGAACATGATTTTGTAAAAACACTTGAGATTGAAATCAAAGAAGGAAGGGATTTCTCGAAGGAATTCTCAACTGATTTAAAAGATAGCTTTATTATTAATGAAGCGGTTGCTCAAAAGCTGAATTTGGAATCGCCTGTTGGCAAGAGGATAGTAGTGGGTGGAAGAAGTGGAACTGTGGTGGGCGTTTTTAAAACTTTACACTGGGAGCCAAAGCGAAGGGAAATATTTCCTATGGTGTTTTATGTAGAGACTAACCGTTGTAATAAACTTGCGGTAAAAGTGAATCCTGAAAATATTCCAGAGACGCTCGTTTTTATGGAAAAAAAGTGGCAGGAAAATGTCACAAACCGCCCGTTTCAGTATGAATTTCTGGAGGATATGCTGGATAATCTTTATAAATCTGAACAGCGCTTAAGCAGTGTAGTAAAATACCTAACTGTTCTTACTATATTTATTGCATGCCTAGGATTATTCGGTCTGGCTTCATTCATGGCAGAACAGAGAACTAAAGAGATAGGTATCCGCAAAGTGGTGGGAGCTTCCATATCCAGGATTGTTTTGCTGCTTTCAAAGGAATACGCCAAATTAATACTCATAGCAAATGTTATTGCCCTGCCTGTTACTTATTTTATCATGAGAGACTGGCTGCAGAACTTTTATTACAGGATAAAGCTTGGATTAGAATGGTTTGTCCTCTCTGCAGTGCTTGTTCTTGTGATAGCATTAATATCAGTTAGCTATCAGGCGATAAGGGCCGCTTCTGCCGATCCAGTGGATGCTTTGCGGTTTGAATAGAGAAATAAAAGTGTAAAAGCGAACTCGTAACTTATTCCAAAACAAAATGACTTTTTACAACTCAAGTGAATATGATTTCCCTCCGTACAGGCCTCCAAACGAGGCTAACAGCGCACTTATCCGCATCACAAGAGGTTGCCCCTGGAACAGATGTGTGTTCTGTTTTATGTACAAACACGTTAAATTTGAGTCAAAACCAATCGAAGAAATCAAGAAAGACATAAAGAACGCCAGGTTAATATACAGAAAAGCGGATTCAATATTCCTTGGGGACAGCGACAATCTTGTACACAAGGAACTGCCTGAGATTGTGGCACTCATCAGAAAAACATTCCCTGAGACCAAGCGGATAACAGCATATGCAAGAGCAAAAACAATTGTGAGCAGAAAGATGGAGTTTTTAACAGCAGCGCGTAAGGCTGGCCTCGACCGGCTCCATGTTGGCCTTGAATCAGGAGATGCCGTTGTGCTTGAGTCACTTTGTAAAGGAGCAACACCTGAAGAGATGATTGAAGCCGGACAAAAGGCAAAGAAGGCTGGTTTTGAAGTGTCATTTTATGTCCTGAACGGCGCAGGCGGGAAAGGACGCTGGAAAGAACATGCCAAAAATAGCGCCAGGGTCCTTAATGCAACAAAACCGGATTTTATAAGGCTTAGAACTCTAACTCTAAAGACTGGGACTCTATTAAAAGATAAACAGGAAAAAGGGGAATTTTCCATTACGCCGCCTCTGGAGAGGCTTAAGGAGGTTCTTCTTTTCATCGAGAGCTTGAAACTCAAAGACTGTTATTTAGCCAGCGATCACGTCACAAATTACCTCTGGGCGGGGAATTCTGTTATCTACAGGGGAGTGGCAGGTTATCTTCCGGATGATAAGAAAAGAATGCTCGAAATCCTGCGTCAGTCAATAGAATTTATTGAGTCAACGGAACTGGATATCAAGGATTCTAATCAGCTATACGAAGAAGGATTTATTACTGCCCTCTAAAGCTTTGTCAGTTTTTATTCCATTTTCTCATTTTCTTCAAATTTTTTTTGAACAAGATTTTAGGGCTCATTTGGGATATAATATTAGTGGAGGCTAATCCAGAGGCCTAAAATGTATGGAAGGGTGTCTCTCAGAGATTTACTAAAAAGGATCGTAATTTGTGCGGCTGCAGCATGTGTCCTGAACTCTTCTGCCATTTCTTCAATTTATGAACCATTAACCAAAAAATCCAAAGATAAAGAGAATCCTAATGAGATTTTGAAAAAGATTCATAAGGAAGTAAAAGACTTAGGGAGCGAAGATAAGAAAGGCTTTATAAATAAAGAATTTCATGTGGACCTTGACGGAGACAAAACAAACAGAGAAGAGCATATTTTTGTTTTAATATACGACGCCCTAGACAAGGAGAAAATGATAGTCCAGGTAACTTATTTCGAAATCAAAAACAGAACTATAAAACAAGCTAAAGAGACTAAGGAAGTTACGTGTTTTATAAAAGGAGACAAAGTAGAGATTGAAAAATCCGACTACAATAAAAATGAAATCAAACCCCTGCTAGCAGACATTTTGAAGGAAATCCGGTATACAAAAAAATTACTTAAGCTTATCGATAAAAAAGACTAATAGGAAGAATATAAAATTATTTGTATATAAAGTTATCTGAAAGAAGAAAGCATTCAATCCAATAGAACAAAAAAAATCCCAATGAAGAGAACAGTACAAATTTATTTAGCCGCAGGTCTGGTGTTCTTTATTTCTTCGATGTTAGCTGCTCAAGAAGAGAATCAGGAAAAAAAGAAAAAACAAAAAATCATTACTGAAGAGATAGTTGTGGAAGCTCAACTTCCAAAGGAACTTCCCATCTCTACTACATCTTCAATTAAAAGAGATAGAATTGAATCACTATCTCCCAGAGATCTCTCAGATGTCCTTTCTTATGCTTCTGGCACATTCATCTCTTCAGGCTCAAAAAACGAATCCAGGCTAAAAATCAGAGGATTTGAATGCGAGAGAATTGTTTTGCTCTTTGATGGGATACCCATTTATGAACCTTTTTTTAACTCATTTGACCTTAAGACTATCCCCACAGAGGAAGTTGCAAATATCAAGGTAGTAAAAGGTGCCTCCTCTGTTCTTTATGGGCCGAATGCCCTTGGAGGAGTTGTTAATATTATTACAAGAAGACCGGACTCACCTTCATTTTCCCTGAAAACGCTTTATGACAGTAACAGCTCTATAAATGTTTCTTCCTCTGGAGCTGTTCGTTGGAAAAATATATATTTTTCAGGTTTTGCTTTTTTCGACAAATCAGATGGATTTAAATGGAACGAAGATGGAACTAATGCTCTTAGAGAAAATAGCGATTATAAGAGAAGAAGTATTACAGGTAAGGTTTATTTTTATCCCGGCAAGAAGAGCGAAATTCTCTTTGAGGCTTCCTATTACTGGTCAGAGTATGGAATTCCTTTTGCCAGAGAATTTTATACTCCACGGTACTGGAGATTTAAAAGCTGGAATCGTTTCCAGGTCAATCTTGGCGGTGTTTTTTCCTTACTGAAGAATGGCAATCTCAGGTTTAGAAGCTACTATGTCAGACATGATAACGTTCTGGATGCATTCTCAGACTCAAATATGAATGAGCTGTTATGGGAATCTACATATAGAAATGACTCATATGGGGCGTTTCTTCTGGGCTCCATTCCTCATTTATCTCAAAATGAGCTGAAATTCAGTTTAAATCTCAGAGACGATAATGTCAGAACTCAAGACGACAGGGAGGCTGACTGGGAAGAGTTTGAGCATCATACTCTTTCTGTAGGTTTAGAGAATCATTTCAGGTTGATGCCAAAATGGAAATTGATAGGAGGAGCTAGCCTTGATTATTTAAAAAAGCATACAGGAGACAACAAGGCGTCAGTAAATCCTATTGTTGGCTTAAAATTTAATCCATACGATTATGTCGATTTTCATGTCTCGTTCTCTCAAAAGTCAAGGTTTCCATCGATGAAATCATTGTACAGCAGCAGTACCGGAAATCCGGATCTAAAGGATGAAAGGGGAACAAGCTGTGAATTTGGCTTAAGGTATGATAGAAAGTTTCTTTTAAGTAGTGCGGCCTTTTACAATAAAATAAAATATCTTATCAATTCGATCCGCTTGCCCGATGGCAGCCGGACGAGTTTGAATATTGGAAATGCACATATTCTCGGTTTTGAACTTGAATTTCAGAAAACAACAAGCTGGATGGACTTTTCTGCAAATTACACATACCTAAACGGAAAAAACGAAGAGGAAAATCGCCCACTTGACCTTATTCCTGAATCACAGTTGAATTTTATTCTGGATATTGGAAATAAAAATAAACTTCAATTCACTCTGTGGGGACTTGCCGTAACCAGTTCTGAAGTAAAAATCTTCAATGACATTGTCAAAATTCCAGCCTATTTTGTCTTTAATGTTGTCCTGTCAAAAAGCTTTTCGAATTTCACGATTTTTCTAAAGGGAGAAAATCTTCTCAACAAATATTACATAACAGAACCGGGATACCCGATGAAAGCAAGAGCAATCGCTGTTGGATTAAAATTTAACCTGAATCAGATGAAATAATCAAAAGGGGTCGCGTCTCAACATTTGACATTCATTTTTTGATTGAATAGAATCTGTTCTAACCATATGGTTGGATTTTACATCTCATAAATTAGGAAGTACACATAAAAAACACGAGTTATGAATATGATGGAAATTCATATTCTGAATGAAATTTAAAACCAACAGAGGAGGAAATCATGACCAATGAACAAAAGCCTGTACCAGCCACTCCAGATGCTTCCAAACAAGTATCTGGTCCGTCTGTAGGACTTCTTGTTACAGGAATAATTGGTGCATTTTTTAGCTTTCTCGGTTTAATCTTAAGTTTTTTCGGTACTGGTTTTTTCACAATCTGGAGAGATAAAGTCGGTGAAAAGTATTTCGGCAAAGAGGAGTTTGTTGAAGGATTCTTCGAGGGAGTTGCTGGTGTAGCCAGTTCTATTGTTGGACTTCTGGTAGCAGCTTTTATAATCTATGCTGCTCTGAAAATGAAAGAACTCAATCAATGGGGATTATGTGTGGCTGCAAGTATACTTGCCATGATTCCCTGCATTAGTCCCTGTTGCATTTTGGGGCTGCCTATTGGGATATGGTGCCTTGTTATACTGATGAGACCGGAGGTCAAAGAAGCTTTTAGCTAAGAATAACCTTATTTCGCCCCATAGGATGAAAAAGCCAGGTACTCGTTCTTCGCTTTTAAGCGGTGAGTTATTACCATATCTGGTCATCCTCATCGTGTGTTTTTGTATTCTTGCTGGTGCTTTAATTCTAAAGCCGGCACATCCTGGGTCTTCACATATTCGATTGGGAGGTATCCCTTTACCTGACGTGTGTGTCATGCGGGGAACAACAGGGCTCCCATGTCCAGGTTGCGGCCTTACCCGATCGATAGTAGCAGCTGTTCACGGTGATATAAGAAAAAGCCTTGTTTACCATCGCCTGGGACTGCTGACTCTTGTTTATGTTTTGCTTCAATTCTTATTTTGCCTTGGATTTCTCCTTATTCCGATATGGAGGACTCGACTTGCGCGTTATGGGAAGTTTCTTAATCGGGGAATTATTATTCTCGGAATTCTTTTTTTTCTGAACTGGATAATCACTCTTATTGTAGTGCTGACATAGATATTTTAAATAAAAGAATTCCGTATTTAAATCAATATAATGCCCAATATTCTCTTTTGTGGGCACGCATATAGGACAAGCCCCAGACTTAATCCCATCCACCGGTAAACAGGTGGTAATGACATCCTGTCTGGTAACTCGTTGGGAAAATGGTAAAATCGTTGAAGGGTGGGATTATCTGGATACTTTAGGCTTCATGCAGCAGCTAGGTTTTAGGCTGGTTCCTCCACAGATGGAGAATGAAGAGTAATGATTACATGTCTGTAACAAAGATAGGCTTGTTTGTTTTCCATTTCCCCCTGGTGAAATCGGGAAATTTCATTGGTTTGCCTTTCTGTGCAACAGAGCGTTCACTCAATTCAGAAACAACACTCCAGGCAGCTGCATCATAAACATCTATGTCAGGCTGTTTTCCTTTTAACAGTGCCTCTATGAGCCTGTAATCCTCAAGAAAGTCCATGCCGCCGTGCCCTGCACCTTTGGCAAGGTCACCAATTTTTTTCCATAACGGATGCTGGTATTCTTCCATGTATTTGTCAAATGTCTCCCAGCGGTGAGGCCGGCTTCTTCCTTCAATATGAATTCTGTCTGGATAGCCTTCAATAATTCCCTTTGTTCCCTGAACCATATCAACACGGCTGTAGGGACGGGGGGAGTTGGTGTCGTGGATAACAGTGATACTGCACCCATTTGTTGTTTGAATTATGCTTGTATTAACATCACCAAGAGCATATTTTTGTGCGGCTTGAGGATCATTTTGACCAAATTTTTTTGCAGCATAGAGCTTTAATCCCCTTGATTTGCAGCTCGTTGATACCAGGTAATCGAAGCTGTCACCCCTGTTAATGTCCATAGCTTCTGCTACAGGCCCTAATCCGTGAGTAGGGTAGAGGTTGCCGTTTCGTCTTATAGAATGGGCTGTTCGCCAGAGAGCCTCATCCTTGCCGTTAAATTTAATTTCACGAAGGTCATGCAAATATCCACAGCTCCCGTTTATCAGTTCTCCCAGAAGTCCTTTGCGCACAATGTTTAATGTCATTAAAGCCCTGTTGCTGTAACAGCAGTTCTCCAATAAAACGCAGTGCCTGTTGGTTTTTTCAGACGTCTCTACAAGCTCCCAACATTCATCCAGAGTTACTGCTGCAGGGACTTCTGTTGCAGCGTGTTTTCCAGTCTTCATTGCAGCTAGACAAACGGGTACATGCCACAACCAGGGTGTAGCAGTCATGATTAAATCAATATCATCACGGTCACACATTCGTTCAAAATCAGTTTCGCTACGGAAATATCCCTCTGGTTTAGGCTGGCCTGCTTCCTGAATCCATTTTTGAGCCCGCTGCACTTTCTCCTCCACAATATCTCCAACTGCCTTAATCTCTACGTTTTTTAATCTGAGCAAGATTCGGAGGTGGTTTGAACCCTGAAGACCTACTCCCACAAAACCAATCCGTACCTTTTCCATGGGAGCAGCCTTAACAGGCACAGGTACGGTTTTGAGTTCTTTCCTGCAGCTTAAAAGACTGGCGCCGCCCAGAGTCATGCCCAGCCCTGCGGCTGTGCTTTTTTTTAAAAAGTCCCGGCGTGTGTATTTACTGGTTTTACTCTTAAATTTTCCATTCATCATTTTTTTCATTGTTACACCTCTTTCCCATTATTTTAAGGAAGTTATTTTTTCTGTGCAAATAATTTTTTGTATTCGCTTACTTTATTTGTATGGGCTTGATTCATGAAAAATGGGGACGGTTCTATTTTTATTGTAGGGGCTTGATTTATCAAGTCCACTATTTTTAAATAGATAATTTATACAAATTATTTGTCAGTAAATAATTTATTCAACAGGGGTGGGTTTGATAAATCAAACCCCTACATTTAATACCAAATCCCTACAGCTTTGTCGCACATCATTGCCATGTTACGCCCGTAATGACAATATAAATTGTGAGATTGCCGCGCTCCGCTCGCAAAAACAATGCAAATTTTTATTATATTATATTATCAAGCTTGTTCAGGATTTCGACAAAAATCTCAGGCTTTAATGATCTGAGAGATTTCCCGGGGATTCCAATCCAATCGGGATGGATTTTAGTTTTGTTTAGCGAAGTTTTAAATTCTTCCATAAAAACTCCCATGCCTGGAACAAATTCAACATCCCTCGGAAATTCTTTTTTGCCCTTTATATTTTCTTTCCATCTTCCCACAAAATCTATCCCGCAAGTGGGGCTTCCTTCTGCTCCTAACACTGCAACTATTTTATAATCTTTCTTTTTATACCAGCTCAGTGTTTTAGTAATACTGTCTGCCAGTTTGTTATATACTTTTCTAATTTTTGGATGGTCATAGGATTCTTTTGGTAGAGGCTTTCTGAAAATTCCCGCCAGTTCAACCTCAGGGCAGGGGACCTGGTAAATCCCGGCTCCTTTTTTTATAAGAAGATTAACAACTTCTTCTTCAAGCCCGGGGTAAACCGCAAGATTTTCTTCTAAGGAATGAACATTTAATATGCAGTGAGATACAACAACAATTTTTCCACTTCTTTTATCTAACACAGTAAACCTTCACAAAAAAAACAAAGCTTAAAATTGGGAAGAAGATAAGATGAAAATTGTAAAAGATTGTTCTGGTAAAAAATCAAATGATTTTTCTATTCGATAACCAGCCTCTTCCATCTCTTTGACGATAGTTTCTTGAAGCACATAATGCCCGAATATCCTGTGAAAATTGAAAGATTTGGTTTTCTTGTAATCAATGACAGCCACTTTCCCATCTGGCTTCAGTACAGCTTCCAGTTTTTTAAAATATTCCACTCGATCTGATAAATGGTGACATACATTACGCATAAAAATCCAATCCGCACTTTTTTCAGGTAAATCCAGTTTGCCTTCAGCAGCAAGAACTGTTTTAACATTGCCCAGCCCTTTTTCCTTAGCATAAAGTTTGACCGCTTCTACTAATTCTTGGCTTGTATCAACTGCATATACTTGCCCTTTTTCTCCAACTGTTTCAGCAAATCGCAGCGAATAATAACCTCCCCCTGCTCCAATATCAACAATATTTTGCCCGGGCTTCAAGTCAAGAGCTTTGAAGACCTGGTCAGGCTTACCTCTTGGATCTGAAGCTTTCCTGTTAAACATTTTTGCTTTTGTAAATTTCATGATTTCAGTATAAGCATGTAATTTTTATCAGTCAAGCACAGCGAATTAGCTTGGTCCGGCCTCAAGGATCAATAGCCATCCTTTGCCAGGTTCTACGAGTATTTTATCTGTCAGTTTAAAAATGGCTGAGTCCTGAAAATCTTTTATAAGCGGGGCCCGGAGATGTGCTTTATCGGGATCTATCCCTAAAAC
>Ga0209986_10001776_pt1 | contig 20383 bp, 17 predicted proteins | sample BlataG_FD_183168 | JGI IMG/M metagenome (GOLD analysis project Ga0209986, IMG submission 183168) | Deep subsurface microbial communities from Black Sea to uncover new lineages of life (NeLLi) - Black_00105 metaG (SPAdes) (version 2) | ecosystem: Environmental > Aquatic > Marine > Oceanic >... | reverse complement strand
CCACCTCCACCTCGCCCACCACCACCTCGCCCACCTCCACCTCGCCCACCACCACCTCGCCCACCACCACCTCGCGCACCACCACCTCGCGCACCACCACCTCGCCCACCTCCTCCAACATCTAAAGATTTGGCAACAAGATCAATGTTCCCTGGAGACAAAGGATGTGGGAAGTCTCCATTAAAAGGTAAAAAGACAGCTCAATCTAGCATATGGAATAATCACAAGGCTGCCTATGCAGTCAATGGTAATTGTGCTACAAATATGAAGGGGAAAAACACTAAACATTGTGCTGCTACCAGACCTGCTAAATCAAATCCTTGGTGGACAGCTGCTCTGGGCACCAAATCTAGAGTGCAGTATGTGGCCATTACTATTAGATCAGATGATAAACATGGGGAAATAGGTGGCGCTCTTGTGTATGTTGGATCATCACCATGGAGGAGTGCTAGGTCAAGATCATTGTTCAAGCAGTGTGGGAAGGTACCTGGCAGGGGGTTGAAACCAGGACAGAGAGTGGTTGTGAAGTGCAAAGGAACTGGTGTTGTGGGAAGCCATGTTGCTGTGTATCTTCCCAAGAAGAAAAAGTCTTTGGTTTTGTGTGAGGTGGATGCTTCATTGAAAAAGGCTAGGCGATTGTAGGTATATGTCGGTATCTGGATGTGTGTTTTTATTTTATGAGTACAATTCGACTATCTTTGTTTATTTGTTAACTTTAACTCTGTAAAGTTTTTCAGCCTCTAGGTGTTGAAAATGTAATGATTGACAATATGAACCACATCCAGTAGCCCATCTTAAATAACCACCAGAAAGGATGATAGGACAAGACCATGTCCGCTACAACCAATTCCGCAAGTGCCAGATCATGAGGAGTCTTCAAAGACCACTCGTTTTAGAAATGTGCAGACCTGTTGGTAGGTGCACTGGAGAGCATTGAACCCTGCATTGTGGGTTGGATTGTGAAATATTTGGATTTATGGCTACCTACTGACAGTAAACTGCATAATTAAATTATAAAATTATCGCAGAGACAACAACGGTTACACTCCAAAATACACATCCAACACATAGATCAGGCATAGGTATGGATAAAGTCCTTTGGGATCTAGATCCTACATATTACTATGTAACCCGTATAATCCATGATTTCCACCTTGTCCATCTATACACACAGCAAGGATTTGTTGACGTCCACCAGGTTGATGCCCACGACACGATGACCGACGCCTGTTGGGAATATATCGGTCTCATGTCTCCACATCCTCCACTTTCTATTCTCAACATGCATAACCACTGCTCCCTTTCTTACCAGTGTTCCCATACAAATACTTCTAATACTTGAGCACACAGTAGCTCTGGGTCTCATCCAGGGTCAGTCCCTCTAGATCTGGGGCAGAAGTGTAAGAAATACTAAATAATAACAATAAAAACTGCCTCCAAATCAATAACACTTGTATGATCATAACAATTGAATGCTACAACCATCATAATCTGGAATGAGAGCCAGTCTACCTTTTGCAACACAACAGGTAAAATGATTATAACAATCTTTGTGTGTGATCAAACCGCTTTGAAGCCAATTCCATCATCTTTCTAACGCAATCCATATTTCCTACCAACAGAGATTATCTTTATTGAGTAACTTCTCTTTCTTTCGAACCAACACCAGAAATTGCCAGCCTCACCGCTCCGTCCTCTCGCCAAACAACATCATCATGAGCGCCTCCTCCCCATCATCAAACGGCAAGCGAGTAGCAATCATAGGTGGAGGAGCTGGTGGCATCATCGCCAGCAGAGAACTCCTCAAAGAAGGCCATCAAGTCACAGTATTTGAACAAGGCAGCTCTCCAGGTGGCTTATGGCTGTACTCTGACAACACAGATAAAGATACAAACCAGGCCCGCTCCTCATGTTACAAAGGGTTGAGGACCAACCTACCAAGGCAGGTAATGTCATTCCTTGATCACCCCTTCTTTGATTCCAAGTTTCCTGGGTCAAAAGATCCTAGAACTTTCCCAACACATGATGAGGTGCTGGCATATTTACTAGCGTATGGTAAAGAACATGGTGTGTTTGATCACTTTTCATTCTGTAGTCGAGTGATATCTGCTATACATACATCCAACGGATGGAAATTAATAGTAGAAAAGAATACTATAAAGAGTAGTAATAATAGTACTAGTAGTAGTAGTAGTAGTAGTAGTAGAGAAGACTGTGTTACTGTTAGAGAAGAGCTCTTTGATGCTCTGATAGTGTGCAATGGTCATTTCAGCAAACCCAGGATCCCCTACTTCCCAGGACAACACCATTTCCCAGGACTGCAGCTTCATAGTCACAGTTATAGAGTGCCAGATGAATACGTAGATAAATCAGTCGTGCTGATAGGTGCATCTAATAGTGGTACAGATATAGCAGCTGAGTTGGATGGGGTTTGTAGTAGAGTATATTTGTGTTCTAAAGATTGGTTGATTCCAGGAGGGGTTGGTGAAGATGATGAATGTTCCGCTGCTACAAATGAATCAATAGCAATACAACAGCAGCCTAGAACTACAGGTAATGTCATACCCAAGCCTAATATCAAAGAACTAAGGAGTGATGGTTCGGTCGTATTTGAAGATGGCAGTGTTGCTGATAATATAAATGTGGTCATATATTGCACTGGGTTTGAGTACTCCGTGCCTTTCCTACACAATGTAGAAGATGCTCCCAAAGTAGCACCAGGTGGAGGTGCTCTCCTACCTCTATATAAACATCTCTTCCCTGTATCCAGAGAATTAGCCAACAAACTAAGCTTTGTAGGGCTCCCGTGGAAAGTGATTCCATTCCCTCAGATGCAGCTCCAAACTAGATTGGTGGCCAGAATATTATCTGGCAGAGTGGAGCTACCTAGTCAGGAGGAGATGGAGAGAGATCAAGTGAAGCCCAGTAGTACTGATGTTAAATATACACATAGAATGGCTGGTGATGTGCAGTGGGAGTATAATGCATGGCTGGTGGAGGCGTGTGGTAGCGATGTGGAGGAATGGCCTAGAGAGAGGGTTGAGATGTACGAGGCATGTGGGAGGAATAGGAGGGAGAACTTGGAGACGTATAGGGACATTCCTTTGGTACCTTTATCAGAATAAATTGATGTAAGTGAGGAATGATGATGGGATGGGTCTATGAGATGGGCCAGGTTATGATTTGGAATCTATTTGTGCCGTGGCTTTGAACGTCGTTGGCCGAGAGACGTGGGTGCAGACTGCAGACTGGGTACAATAATTGGTGTAGATGTAAGCATTGTATCCATATGATACATTGCTAGGGACGACCAATTGCATGTGTGTGAGCTATTCTACTACCTAAATTTGAATATCCGTCGTCTTAATCGAATTGACTGCATCTATTTCCACAAAACAGTTAGCAAAATGACAAACCAACTCGAAGCTGCCATATTAAAGAGATTGGAAAAGTCCTCCGATGTGCGTTGTGTATGGTTCACACCCCATCACTTCCACGCCAACGCCCCCAAGAAGATTTCATCCCGTCATCCCTGCCGTCTCTCTCTCACCTCCGCTCTCTTCTCCTCTCATTCTCTACATACAGGGCTTATCCACTCGCCAACTCCAGGAAGAGCTACACAATGAATCTATAGACAAGATTGCAGAAATAGTCAACAAGTTATTAAGGCACCATAGAATCCAGATGTTTGAAAAACAAGGCAGCAAAGTCCATTACTTCCGCGCTGTCCGTCCAGAGGAATCTGCCAAATTCAAGCACCTCACTGCAGAGGATATTTTGGTCTACCAAACCATCCAAGAATCTAAAAACATGGGAATATGGACCAGAGACATTAAAAACAAAACCAATCTCACCCAACCTAAGATCACCAAGACTTTGAAAGTATTAGAGGAACGTAAACTAGTGAAATCAGTGAAGAATGTTCAGAATGCTTCCAGGAAGATGTATATGTTGTATTCACTAGAGCCAGCTAGAGAGGTGACTGGAGGGCCCTGGTATGGTGGAGAAGGTGGTAGTTTTGACGCTGGATTTGCTCAAGATCTGAGAGATGTAGCAGAGCAATACGTTGAGAGGAAAGGTCAGCCGACACTGAGAAGTATTGCCAAACATATTATAAATAGTAAAGTTAGTAATATTAAACTGACGATTGATGATGTGGCAGCTGTAGTCAACTCACTTGTTTATGATGGAAAACTGGAAGAAGTTCCGAGGAAAATCAAAGTGAGTATAAATGAAGATGGTGAAGAAGAAGTTGATGAGGATACCGACATTGGGGAGGGAAGTAGCTCCAGTAGTTCCAGTAGTGATAGCGATGACGAAGATACAATCACTATTCTTGACGATGACGACGACAACGACGGCGGCCATAGCGATGGTGGCAAGAAAAGTAGATTGAAGAGAAAGGCTGCAGCAGGAAAGAAGAAGAGAAAAAAACCAAAACCTCTCAGATTAGTTTCCAACAGGATTAATTATCAATATGCTAGAAAAAGATATGTCAAGGCCGTGGTCATTGCTCCAGATGATACTCCTATGACCGACATGCCATGTGGAGTGTGTCCTGTGTTTGCTGATTGTCAAGAGGGAGGGGTGGTGTCGCCTTCTACATGTCATTATTTTAGGGAATGGCTGGATTTTTAATATGTTTGTATTTGTTTGTTATGCAGTGGATTGCATCTAATGTGAAGCTGTGCACTCAGTATAATAGTTTCATGCATGCATGTATGTATTAAAAGAATGAGAAGGGAAAAATGAATCTATCTAACTATATCTGGCTATCTGCGTGTCTACATATTGCTTTTAAGAGTTGTTGCTCTGGAACTCTTTCATAAAGGCAGCCAACTTGGTAATACCTTCCTCTGGCATTGAATTGTAAATAGATGCCCTCATTCCTCCCACACTACGGTGTCCCTTCAGTTGCACCATCCCCCTCTTTGCTGCCTCTGATATAAATGTCTTTTCTAAATCAGCACTACTTGGAATAGTAAAGGGAACATTCATCAAGGAACGTACTGCTGGGTCAACTGGACTAGCATAGAATCCATTACTAGCGGCAATAGTATCATATAAAACATTAGCTTTACGTTCATTCTGAGCATACACTGCATCTATGCCACCATCACGTTTCATTTTATCAAACACCAACCCACACATATAGATAGACCAGCATGGAGGAGTGTTATACAGACTGCCTTCGTCAGCATGTGTCTTGAAGTCCAGCATGACTGGAGTTGATGGTCTGGCCTTGCCTAACAAGTCTTCACGGATGATGACGATGGTAACACCAGCTGGGCCAATGTTTTTCTGAGCTCCAGCGTATATGAGGCCGTACTTGGAGACATCCACTGGCTTGGAGCAGAAGTTGGAGGACATGTCTGCAATGAGCACGGCGTCACCAACATCAGGAGCAGATTTGAATTCCACACCCTGGATAGTTTCATTATCACAATAGTGAACATAGGCAGCGTTTGGGGTGAGCTTCCATGAGGAGGGGGCGGGGATGGAGGCATTGTCGCCAGTGGCGGCAATGTTGACGGTACTGTACTTCTTCGCTTCAGATGCGGCTTTTTTGGACCATGATCCCGTGATGATATAGTCAGTGGTGGCACCCTCTGGGGCCAGATTGAGTGGGATGGCACTGAACTGAGTGGAGGCACCTCCTTGTAAGAACAGTACTTTGTAATTAGAAGGGATGCTAAGGAGAGCTCTGAGGTCAGCTTCTGCCTGGTCGATGATAGACTGGAACTCCTTGCCACGGTGAGACATTTCCATGACGCTCATGCCACTGCCATGCCAGTTGAGGAGGTCTGCTTGAGCTTGCTCCAAGACTTCTACGGGGAGGCAAGCTGGGCCGGCGCTAAAGTTGAAGACGCGGGCATAGGGTTGGTCGGTTGAGGGAACGGTGGAATGCTCGCTGGCGGCAACAGCGCGAGTGGATACCTGTTGGGTGCAGGAGTTGATTGTACAGATGAAATGATGAGCGGACGGTTGAGATGGTAAGAAGCTATGAAAGTGGAGAGAATATTATGTGATGAGGCAATCAAATGGCCGCCAAGATTCATCAAAATAAATAGTACGCATACCTTGCAGCCACGTTGAGCCTTGACTACCGGAACTTTGATTGTATAACGTGTGCTCGATGAGAGCTTATTGTAACTGAAACCTTTCAAAGCATTCATTTTTGAAGATTAAATCTGTAAATCAGCCTGTTTTTATTAGTTTTCTATGTGTATCTTGATTATATTGATCCTTGAAGGCAAACAAATGATTGAGTTGTTATGCATGGGCATGCAAGCTGCATAATTACAGGGAAACCGTCTCGCTGCACGATTTTCAAAAGATCTCAAGAGAGCACTTGGCACTGCTGATGATAGAGCTATATACTAATTACAAATCCTACTCTTATGGTCTGAAGCTTTATAATAGTAGCACTCCGCCATAGTAGCAACATCTACCGAAGGAATGTGTAGGTTACCCAGGGTTTGGCTCTGTCAACGTGTGCGCTAGTCATGATTATGAGGAGGCTGGAAAAGGCGGCGGCGGTGTATGAGTGCAGCTATGAATTCACAAGTTCCTAGTATCTTGAATTCAATCAAATTAAATGTACATAAGCTTGCTACAACTATTAATACCCCTTACTTGTCCAAAAGTGGAGTTTTATTCAAGGCAAAAAGATTTCTGAATCGTTTTGAATCTCCTCTTATTTTACAAGCAAATAGAAATTAATATTGCAAAAATGGCAAGTATTAATGCTTTATACAAGGTGAAGAAGCTGAGGAAGAAGAGTAAAGAGTCTAAAAAGAGTAAGTTGTCAAGCCATGCATGTCAACACGACTTCCTCCTTCACAATTTCGTTCCTTCTTCTCACGACCCTCCCCATTGCTCCCTTCTGCAGTCGCTAACGATGTTGAGATAGAGACGCAACCTGAACTCAATGGAAAGAAGCGAAAAGAAGAGGCATTCGACCAAGAAGACACCAACGACCAGCCCGGCCCTTCGGCCGCCCTCGTCGCTAAAGACAAGCGCCAAAAGAAAAACGGCCCCGACATAGAGCGTCAGGTTGCCACTGTAGGAGGCATCATGTCCACCCATACCTTTGACACTCTAGATCTTACAGAACAAACCAAAAAGGCCATTGCAGACATGGAATTCCAAGCCATGACTGAAGTTCAGGCCCGAACCATCCCCCATCTCTTGGTTGGCCGTGATGTCCTCGGTGCAGCAAAGACTGGGTCTGGCAAAACCCTAGCCTTCTTAATACCAGCTATAGAGCTCCTATATAGAGCCAAGTTCATGCCTCGAAATGGTACAGGTGTCATAGTCATCTCTCCAACACGTGAACTCGCTCTCCAGATTTATTCAGTCGCCAGAGACTTGATGAAGTATCATACCCAGACGAATGGATTGGTCATGGGAGGCGCCAACAGACGCACTGAGGCTGAACGTTTAGTGAAAGGAGTCAACCTCATGGTATCTACACCAGGTAGATTGTTGGATCATCTACAAAATACATCTGGATTTGTGTATCGAAACTTGGCATGTCTGGTTATTGATGAAGCTGATAGAATCCTTGAGATTGGGTTTGAGGAAGAAATGAGGCAGATTATCAAGCTGCTGCCTAAAGACCGCCAGACAGCTTTGTTCAGTGCAACACAGACTACTAAAGTGGAAGATCTGGCAAGATTGTCATTCAAAAGGCAGCCTCTGTATGTTGGGGTGCATGACGATAGTTCTGCTGCTACTAGAGAAGGGCTGGAACAGGGGTATTGCGTTGTCCCTGCTGATCAACGTTTCTTGCTTCTGTTTACATTCCTGAAGAAGAACCAAGGGAAAAAGGTGATGGTCTTTTTCTCCAGTTGTGCAGCAGTTAAATTCCATGCCGACTTGTTGAATTACATTGACGTTCCAGTGTCTTGCATTCATGGCAAACAAAAGCAAGCCAAGCGTACATCTACCTTCTTTGAGTTCAGTTCTGCATCCACTGGTATCTTATTATGCACAGATGTGGCTGCCAGGGGGCTTGATATCCCAGCTGTGGATTGGATCATTCAATATGACCCCCCTGATGACCCCAAGGAGTACATTCATAGAGTAGGAAGAACTGCTAGAGGGAGGAATGGTAAAGGACGCGCATTACTGCTCTTGCTACCAGAGGAGCTGGCTTTTTTGAAGTTATTACGTGCAGCTAACGTGCCATTGAATGAATATGAATTTCCAACATCAAAGTTGGCAAATGTGCAATCTCAGCTAGAGAAGCTGGTTGGGAAGAATTATTATCTACATCAAGCCGCCAAGGAGGCATTTAGGGGATACTTGTTGGCATATAACTCACATGGGCTGAAAGAGGCATTCAACATTCATTCCCTGGATCTAAAGGCAGTAGCCAAGTCGTTTGGGTTTATCACTCCTCCAAAGGTTAATATTAATATAGAGAGCAAAGCAGCGCATACTAGGAAGGCAAAGAATGCTGATTATAAGAGGAAGAGTGGTCATGGGTTCAGTGACAGTAATCCATATGGCAAGAAGGTGAACGGCGATACTAGGCAATTTGTCTAATGATAAAAACAATATGTATCTATGGATAGAACTTTTACATGAAATAGATAGATCTATAGACATATTATTTCTTTTGTAAAGCAGACCGAACATTTTTCACTCTAGAGGCAGCTTCTGCCACTGCAGCTGTCAACTCGCTCTCATCATCTTTCAATCTTTCAAGACGACCCAGTGCTTGCTCCACTTCACCTGCAGCCTTTTTGAGAACCGCTCTGGCACTAGCTGCCTGCCTCAGTACTGCAGATCCCTCTCTCTCTGCACTACGATACTCTCCTTGGGCTTCTCTCGCTTCATTTGCTGCTCTAGTAGCTTCTTCCCTTAATTCGTTGATCTGAGCTATTGCTTGCTCCCTCTTCTCTGCTTTTAATTGCTTTTCTTTCTCCACAGCAGCAATCCTTCTTTCTCTTTCTACTCTTTCAGCTTCTGCATTTCTACTACTCGTAGTTGATACTGCCCTTGTTCCTGATGTTGCCGTCTGCCTCTTCTCAGATTGAGTAGTAAATGCTCTTCCAGCACTGAAGAACTTCTCTAGCACATTCCCTTCCTCCTCTTCTTCCTCCTCTTCTTCTTCCTTCTCCTCTTCACCACCCAGTCTCTTGAATATATAGAAACTCCCATCCATATCACTGCCATCCTCGGGTATGAATCTACCTACCCTTATATCCTCATCTAAATAAGTAATCTCAATAACTCTCTTACGAGGTCCCCCAGCCCTACCTTGCATCTTTTCATCCAACTGGGGGAAGGTGAGTTGAAAAGTAGATGGGTTGATAGCTTCTATGATACCTTGTTGTTCTACTTTCCCTGAGATGAACCCTAGTCCCTTGAATGATACTATGTTGGTGCATAGGTTGGGGGGGGTGATGACTTGCCTGAGGGTCTGGCCTGGCAGTACTGTTCTGCCAATGGAGGATCTGAAGGGGCCACCTGCTGTGGTGGGTTTGGAGGCCCATATGACTTGCCAATCACCGAATATGAGTTGGTTGGTTAGAGGTGATTTGATGCAAAATTTCTCCAAGGCTGCTACTTGTTGTTCTGTCTCTTGACGAAGAGCTGGGGTGGCTTTGATGCCAGCGTCTGTGTCTCTGGTGAGATCAAGCAGAGATTGTTTGATGGAGTCGGCAGCGGCGGAAGAGGATTTGGTGTTCGGTGCCTGCCTGGGCAATAGCCTATCTAGGAGGCCTGCTCGTGTAAGGTAGGTTCTTCTGGTGGGGTTTGAGATTCGTGGTGATTGGTAGGTTATTGTTGGAGGATAAGGACGGGGGTTTACAGTCCTTATCAACATCATCTTGGCTCAACAAGAAATTATAGTGGAGATGCAATCACTTTCAGGCAAATATTGATGGAAGATGGATCTGAATCACACCAAATCTGACTATTCAAAATGCAATTAGGCAAATAAAAAGTATAGAATGAAATAATGTGCTGGCTCTTCTCCAGCTTTTATCTGTAATCTGATTGGGGAGAGATGAGAGAGGCAAAGTGGAAAAAATTCGAACCGAAAGGAGAGAGTGTGGAACAGATTAGAGTTTAAATTGAGCTCTCGGCTAATGAAAACCACAAACTTTAACAAGTATTAACAAATACATGTCTTAATGGCCGACCCTAATTCACAGGGACCAACAGCCAGCCAAAATGCAGGTGAGTAAAATTCTTAATTTGAAAATTGATCATTATTTCGTTGATAATTTCATCATTACAAATTCTATCTGCATCATAAATCTACATACAATACATCAGCAATCCCATCTCTTCTCGCATATTACCGATCATAATTATGTCTGCAGGCCCTGCTGGATCACCTGCTCCAATGAGTGTAGCTCGCACTGTGAGCCGCCTTGGCGCTCAGCAGACTCCAGCTGGTAGTTTCATGGTCACTCCAGGCATGAGCCTCGGTTTTGATCCTTCCCAAATGCCCAGCACCGCTCTCAGACCGGGCGTTTCCTCTGCAGGCCCCACCCCCCTCACTCGCCCAGAACTCGGCTACTACATTGGCTTCCGCCAGCCCCTCAGCACTGGTAGAAGAGCCTCTATTGCCACAGCTACCTCAGAATCTATGTTAATTAGTGAAGATGCAGATGGTGAAGCAGAGCAGACTTACGTCTGGGGTATCAATCTCTCAGTGTCTCGCATCCAAAGCCGCTTCAATGCCTTCATCAGAACATTCCGTGAGTCTAGCGACGAGATTGAGCCTAAATACATGCAGCTCTTGACTGAGACTCGTGCTAGAGGTGAAGAGTACTTCAACATTGATGGTCAGCACATTTATGACTTTGACCGTACCCTCTACAACTGGGCAGTCACCTATCCAGCAGAGACTGTGCCTATCTTTGATGGACAATTAGCTGCTATTGCTGCTGCTAATGAAGGGTGTGATCCAGAAGAGTGCCCCATTCAGAGTCGTATATATAATCTACAAGAGACAAGAGTTATCAGGGACCTGAATCCCTCAGACATTAATAAATTAGTATCAGTCAGTGGAATGGTGACCAGAGCTTCTGCGGTAGTACCTGATCAGAATCTAGCTCTGTTTAAATGTACTAGGTGTGGAAATGAAACTGTAGAATGGAATGATCGCGGTAGAATTGCAGAACCAGCTAAATGTCTCAACCCAGCATGTGCAGCACGTGGTACTGTAGCTATGATATACAACAGATGCTGTTTCTTGGATAAGCAGCTGGTCAAGATGCAGGAAGCTCCCAATGACATTCCAGAAGGAGAGACTCCTCACACTGTGTCTTTGTTTGCCAGACAAGATCTGGTGGATGCAGCCAAGCCAGGCGATCGTGTCATGGTCACTGGAGTATATAGGGCCCAAGGTGTTCGTGTCAATCCTAGGACTCGTGAACTGAAGAGTGTGTACAAGACCTATCTGGATGTGGTCCATATTGCCAAGGAGGAGACAACTAATTTGTTCAGTTTGTTAGGAGATAATGAGGATGAGGAGAATCAAGTGCCATCACTCATTGCTGCTACACCAATGCATTCACAACAAGATGGTGATAACAACACTCAACGGCAGCAGCAGCAGCAGCAGTATCATCAACAACAAGAAGAACCAAACTTGGTCAGTGGTAACCTCACTCGTGAGCAAACAGCAGCTAAACGTGCACAGTTTGCAGAACTTGCAGCAGATCCAGCGATCTACGACCGTCTTGCTGCCAGTGTAGCCCCTTCTATCTGGCAACTTGATGATGTCAAGAGAGGCATTCTGTGTCAGTTATTTGGCGGTGTCAGTAAAGATCTCCCTGGAGCCAAGACTCGCGGTGAAATCAACATCTTACTCGTAGGTGACCCAGGTGTATCTAAATCCCAAATACTGGGGTATGTCCATAAACTTGCACCAAGAGGCATATACACATCAGGCAAAGGCAGTAGTGCAGTAGGTCTCACTGCTTATGTGACCAAGGACCCAGAGACCAAGGAAATGGTCCTGGAAAGTGGCGCCTTGGTCCTTTCAGATAGAGGAGTATGCTGTATAGATGAGTTTGACAAGATGAGTGAAGCTGCTAGATCAATGTTGCATGAAGCAATGGAACAACAAACCATCAGTGTAGCCAAGGCAGGTATTATCGCAACATTGAATTCACGTACATCGGTACTGGCATCTGCCAATCCAGTAGGCAGTAGGTACAACCCCCAACTAAGTGTGGTGGAGAACATTCAACTACCTCCCAGTTTAATGTCGCGGTTTGATCTTATTTATCTCCTGTTGGACAAGGCCAATGAAGCTTCAGATAGAAGGTTGGCCCGTCACTTGGTGTCATTGTATGGTGAACTGGGTGGTACTGGCATCAACACCTCTCACCTAGCTCCCATTGACCCTGGTATATTGAGAGAGTACATTGCATACGCAAGAGCAGCATGCAAACCAAAGCTCACTCCAGAGACTGCTTCCCGTCTTGCTGCTGCATACGGAGATATGAGATCCCAGGGTATGAGTCGTAAAGTCGTCAGTGCCACGCCAAGGCAACTGGAATCATTAATCAGATTGTCAGAGGCTCTTGCTCGTATGCGTCTGTCTGCTCTTATATCAATACGAGATGTAGATGAGGCAGTGAGGTTGATGACGGTGGCTATGCAACAGAGTTCTATCGATCCAAGGACTGGGCAGGTGGATATGGACCTCATTACTACTGGAGTCAGTGCTGCTGATAGATCTGCTAAAGCAGCTTTGATTGATGAGCTGAAGAAAGTGTTGAATAGTAAAGCTGGGCATGGTAGTGGTGGTGGTGGTGGTGGTGGTGGTGGTGGAGTGAGGTTGGCGGATTTGTTGGATGAGATGAATGGAATAGCTGCTGGAGTAGGGGGGATAGTGACAGAGAGGGAGTTGAGGTTGGCTTTGAATGAGATGGAGGAAACGGTGAGAGTGCATCAGGGAATTGTTAGTCTTCGTGTTTAGTTGCATCAGATATGCCATTGGTTATTTGTATGTGTGTTTTCCTTTTTCTTTTATTCTATATGAATATATTTGACAAGTAACATTAGACACTATTGTATCATCACAGAGCTGACCGTTGCTCATTTCCCTTCCCTGAAAGTAATTTCTCTCACCCTCTCACCCACAATTAATCCATCATCAAGGCAAGGCCCCTTCCCTGAATTTCTGCAAATCTTGCACTACAGATTTATATCTATAATATAAGTCTTCCAGCACATAACTACACAGCTCTCTGCTTCTTCCTCCACCACTATTACTATCATTCGTGGCTATATATGTGTAGGTTGACTGAATAGTGATACGTTTCAGTGGCATGACAAATATGCCTTCAGTTCTTGTTTCCAGCCCCTCTAATCTATCTAGTGTTTCTATTCCATATGTCACCTCTCCAAATATAGTGTATTGCATATCTAGATGAGGAGCTGGTCCTAGCAAGACTGAGAAACTGGTACCTCCAGAATTGGGATCATCAGTTCTTGCCAGGGAAAGAATGCCTCTCTTGTTGTGTTTGACTTGAGGATAGACTTCTAGAGGAATTACTCTTTCCACTGCTGCTTTCTGATCTGGATTTAGAGGTAGTAATCTGCCATAGACAACATCTTGTGTCTGGGCTACGAATCCTTTGTCGACACGGAAGAAGTGGTTGGTGTTGTACATGCCCATCTCAACGGCAGTGCGAATCAAAGAGACGGTCTTGGGGGAAATGTCCTCGTAGAAAGCCATGTGGATGTCTCCGTAGTCTGTTTGAAACACAAATCGTTCTCTACTGAGCTTGAATGGTTCACTGGGGGCAGCAATTGTAGAAAAAGCTAGTGAAATAGCAAGAATCAAGGAGATCTTGATCAGTCTAGATGGAACATTTATCACGAAATACATTGTCTTGAAAAGCTGCAATGATCAGTAGAGCAATGTTCTAGCAGCCACTAATATAAAACTTTTAAAAATTGAGCAAAACAATGAGCCTCTGGCTTGGGTTGGTTGGAAACAAAATCAAAATCATTCGAGCAGGGAGTTACCAATGTCAGGGAGACTTTTATCGTCTTCCATTTCGCTTTAAACATGAATTTGATTGTGTTTACAAATTATACACATACATATACAAGCTTATCGATCCTTGTTAACAGCATTTATTGTTTGGTTATGTCGAGAGCAGTCTCGCAAGGCACTGATTTCTAAACGTCTTAGTGTAATATGGAAGAGAACGGACAAAATATCGATATTCAAGAGGCAGAAGATGATGCAGATGATGGGTATGTACAGGTCGTTGCACAATGTTTCTGTTCCAGTCCCCTCCTGCAAATTGCAATCCCCCCGCCCCAATTTTCACTCACCGCTCCAACAACTCTCCCTCCCATGCGCAGACCCGGCCCCTGTGGCCAACATCATCAACCACAAGCACCAAAAAGAGCTAGACAAACCTTGACTGAAACTCAAGATCAGGAAGGTTTCTTCAACACTCTCCGTGTCAGAGTCCAACAGAAAAACATATTATTAAAACTGCAGAGGGCCTACCTCTCTCATCACAACTGGCCTCGTCTTTCTCAAGTCTTATCAGTGGCCCTAGCATCAGAACCCCCAGAACATCTAGATATGCGATGGCAATGGCGTCACAGAGCAGCACATGCACGTATATCTGAACATCTCCATGCAGGTAGTGCATTAATGGAGGCTCATCCAGAGCTGGTTGGTGAAGCAGATAAGCAACGATACTTGAGACAACGTAGTGGGTTTGAAGCAACTGGTGCTGGTAAGATTGATTCGTTTTTTCAATTGGTCAACCTTCTCATTGCACAAGGTCACTTGACTGATGCTTTAGATGCTCTTGATTCAATGCGTATTACTACGAGTAGTAACAAGGACAGGGAGGGTGGTGATATTATGACTATTGTGGATGGCCAACCAGCAGGGTACAAGAGAAGAGCAATGTCGGGGGAAATCAGATACAACCGGTGGTGCAACATTATGAGATCAACTGCTGCTGCACATTATAGCCCAAATAAAAGAGGAGGTCTTCAATCATCACAAGTAGCACCAGTTGATGGTGCGTCTGTGCAATGGGATATGTTTGAGAACGATAGAACATTGTGGGCTAGGAGTGGTAGAATTGGTAGAGAAGTCTCTGAACAAGCAATTAAAGATATAAAAGCAGCAATAGCAGTGATAAAAGAGAACCAGCAACAACTACAACAACAGGTTCCTACACACCTTGTATATAAATTAGTGCATCTGTACTTGACGCAAGGTAAAGTAGAAGAATCCATTGCTTTGGCAGAACGACATGCCAATAAGGATGCTCCTGATAGTGCTGATGCTCACAAGTTACTCTTATGGCTTCTTGTTGGTCAACCAAAAAATAACGGTGGTGTGATCAATATTGAAGCAAACCACCACAAGGCAAGGGAAACAAATCTGAAAATAGCTCGATGTTGTGTCAATGTGCTGCATCACGACACCCAAGATACATCAGCTGTCGAGATCCTCACACACCTCCTGTCTGGTGATACAACAAGGAGAGGTATACCCGCTGATGTATTCATCATTGGACTATGTTTATATGCAGACACACTTCCTGGTGATATAGATATGAGTACTGACCATCATTCTCAATATCAAAATGTATTCCTACATATTGAAGATGCATTGCAATATGGAGCAGAGGAGTTGATGGCTGCAAAGAGAGCTTGGCAACATAAACAACACCAACTAGGCAGTATATTGAGGAAACTAAGAGGTGACAATAATGGTAATAATAATGGCAGCAGCAACACCCAACTGGAAGCTGTGCAGCAAGCATTAGTAGAGTACCAAGCATCAGTATCGTCGTGGGAGACTATATTGGAATGTATGACTAATCGTGTATGGTGGTTGGGGTATTTTACTGAAGGACAGAGATCAGATACTAAACAATTAGATATATTCAGGCAACTACCTCTAGTATGGGATCTCCTATCTACATCATCACCAGTATCAGTAGTAGATGGAGAGGGTTACCAAACAGAAACAATGCAGCAGGTGGCTGAGGATATGCAAACGCTGCATCGCGATATAACACAAAGAGGACTGGGTACCATGATGAGTGCTGCTCATACTAAGGAGCATCATAATATTGCATTAGGAGTGTATAATGAGGAGTTGGGGTATATAGGCGGACTGCCGTCATCTTGGTGGAAGACATTTCCATCATCATTGATGAAAAAGGTGAGGGATGGGTAGCTTTTTTTACAGTTATGTGTGTGTAAAAGTAGATAGGACAAACCAAAATCACTACTACTTACTCATCTAAAAAGTCAAATCGTGCCAGTAAAGAGCTTCTCATTTTATCTGCTTCCTTCTCAGCCTTTTGAGCTTTTTTAATTTCTTCTTCTGTTACTTGTGTCAAGGTGGAAGGGGGGTCTTTTGACTCATCTACCTGGCCCATCAACACAACATTTTCACCTCTAACTACATGAAGGCCCAACGGAACCTCTGCAAACTGACTGCCTACTATAATTCTCTCTCTAGCATTCTCTAATACAAGGTTGGCGAATTGGTCGAATGATCTAAGAATTCCTACAATCTTCCTCCCATCACGGAGGTGCACCAGGAGTAGTTGATCGAGAGCTTCGACGATGGCCATGCCCGGCGGTGGAACAGCATCAATGTGTGGGGGGAGGACTACCTCTTCAACCATTTGTCCAGAATGCCGTGCAAGTATTGGATTCACTCTATGTGCACGTTTTTAGAGTGCTTTGGGTTGAAATGAGATTGAAGTTGGATTTGAATTTATTGCTCCTGTCGGCGAGAAACAAGAATGAAGACACTTAAAGAGTAAGATATCTGTTGTGGGTGTTTATATATCCAATTATTGATCCATAGCGGTCGCATTCGTTCATCCTTTTGTGAATTTCACTTCCCCAGAGCTCTCTCTTTGTTTTTCACACCTCGCTCTCTCCAGAGGCAATGTAAGAACCACTCCCTATATTCCCTCACTGCATACTCCATTCGAAATTTAAGACATAAAAATGAAGTGGGTTCTATCAATTCTCGTTGTCGGTGCTTGCTTCCTGTTTGCCAAGGGAGTCTTGTTGGATTTCGGTGGTGATCAGAGCAGGCCAGACCCATGGTTTTGCCATGGCCTTGATTGTCCTAAATACAAAGTTGTAAGCACCCAGCAGGGCTATGAAACTAGGAAGTATAGACCAAGTAAGTCCTCATACATTATATCCATTGTAGCTATCAAGTCACCGTCCACAACACAGCCAACCGACCCAAGCACGACCTGTCGACGCTGCCGACTTCCTACTTGCTTCTCGCTCCCTTACTCACTCAGACATATTATCTTCTCCAAACCTTTACAGGTGTTTGGGTAGCTACACATGTGCAGACATATGCCTATGCAATGGCCAGCAGTACAGGATTCAAAAGATTGTTTAGTTATATCGAGGGTGAAAATGAAGACAATGTCAAGATTCCAATGACTGCACCTGTCGTCACCAAAATCCAAGCTTCTGCAGGGCCATTCTGCAAGAGTAACTTTACTGTGGCCTTCTTTGTACCATTCGACTTCCAAGAAGACCCTCCTGAGCCTATCAACCCAGATGTTTTCATATTCAAAGCTCCACCTTTCACTGCTCATGTTGCTCACTCTGGAGGCTTTATATTTGACGATTGGACCGTGTCAAAGATGGCAAAGAGATTGGCCGAGGACCTTGACAGTCAAGGTGAGAAGTATGATGAGGATGCATTCATGCTTGCTGGATATGATCCTCCTTTCCGTCTTCAGAATAGACATACAGAGGTTTGGTTTATTGATACATCATCAACATCACAACCCAACAGTGATGGTGATGTGTTGAATGTAATGTAACAGTACATGTACATGTATGCTTTTGTAATTTAGATAAATGTAGTAATAATGATTTCACTTCTTGATCAATAACAGAGAAATTGAAAAGACAAGGGAAGAATGGGCTCTGGATATGAAAGAGAAGGGAAAAGCGATCTGCATCTTCTGTGAATATTATTCTCCCCTGGTTGAATAAGCAAAACATACCTATGTACAATGAACAGCTCTCCTCCTCCAGCCTTATACATATTTATTCTTATACTGCTGTGTTTCTATTTCAGAGGAAGATTGAGCAATGTATTGCCTCCCAAAACTACCTAGAAATCATTGAAATAAAAATCAAGACCCTCACCCACCCACCTCAAATGGATCACGGTGATGTGCAGCTTTAAGAGTACTGGCGCTGCAAGAATGGATCCAATGGCTTACCCAAAGCATACACAATGAACCCAATCTCACGGAGCTTGGCATGATCCAAGATATTACGTCCATCAAAGATGAAAGCTGGCTTGACCATGGAGTCGTACACCTTTTGGAAGTCGTACTGCTTGAATTCATCCCATTCAGTCATCACACAGATGGCATGAGCATCCTTGGCAGCCTCCATTGGGTCTTTGGAGATGTGGATGAGGTCCTTGGCAATAGGAGTTGCGCGAGCATATGGGTGGTCCCACTCAAACTTGGGGGTAGCCAGGTCGAGGTAGATTTGCTGCTCTTCTACCTTGGGGTCGTAGATGTGGAGGTTGGCACCATCCTTCATCAGACCTCTACACACATCAATGGCTGGGGTTTCACGAGTGTCACCAGTGTCCTTCTTGAAAGCAAAGCCATAGACAGCAATCTTCTTGCGAGATATGGTGTTGAACATGGCAGAGATCACACGCTCCACAAAACGCTGCTTCTGGAAGTCGTTCATGGTGATGACCTGTTGCCAGTACTGGGCAACCTCTGGCAGTCCAACACTGTCGCAGATGTATACCAAGTTGAGGATATCTTTTTGGAAGCAAGATCCACCAAATCCTACTGAAGCATTGAGAAATTTAGGTCCAATACGACTGTCAGTACCGATAGACTTGGCAACCTGCTGCACATCAGCACCAGTGGCTTCACACAGAGCTGAGATGGAGTTCATAGAGGAGATACGCTGAGCCAACATAGCATTGGCAGTCAACTTGGATAACTCAGCAGACCATAAGTTGGTGCAGAGAATACGGTCTTTAGGCACCCAGTGCTCATAAACTGAAGCCAAAGTCGCAATGGCCTTCTGGCCAGTCTCCGTTTCCTTGCCTCCAATCAACACACGGTCTGGCATGGTCAAATCCTCGATGGCAGTACCCTCAGCCAAGAATTCTGGGTTTGAGAGAATTTCAAAGTGGACGGATGGGTCTGAACAGTTACGACGGAGCACCTTCTCAATGGCCTCAGCAGTCTTGACAGGGACAGTGGACTTCTCGACGATAATCTTGCTGGATGTGGAGACGGCAGCGATGGTACGGGCAGCACCCTCCCAATAGGTCAGATCAGCAGCCTTACCAGCACCAACACCACTAGTCTTGGTTGGAGTGTTGACAGAGACAAAGACAATGTCTGCCTCAGCAATGTGCTTGTGAACATCAGTGGAGAAGAACAAGTTCTTGCCACGGCACTTCTCAACCACCTCTTGAAGGCCTGGCTCATAAATGGGGAGCTTGGAGCTGTTCCAGGCATTGATACGAGCCTCGTTGATATCCACAACTACAACCTCGATCTCAGGGCAGTTGAGGGCAATCATGGCCATGGTAGGCCCTCCAACATAACCAGCGCCTGTGAATTGCAAGAGTGGAGAAATGGGTGGGAGGGTGGGTGTGTCAAAAGAGAGAGAGGAGGGTCGGTTGATCGGGCGCCCCACATTGGAGAACCTTGGAATCGGATTTGATCCTAGGCGGACGCTCAACTGGTTCGAGCAGTAATCATTGACAAAAGCGTCATTTTGTAGCTGCAACCCCACAATCGAGCCAGTAATTTCAACCTCTTGACGGCTGTGCAAATTGAGCTGACACGCTTATTGAACGTTGATTGAGCACAATGAATGACCAGCAACTGCTTGAATATACAACGGATGGTGTGCCAGCACTTACCTATACAACAAATCTTCATGTTTTCTAGTTTCAGTTGTAACAACTAGTTTAAATTCGCCTCGGCTATTTCAAACAAGACAGAACTGACACGTTTCTGCTCGTTGATGTTCTAACTTGCCAAAATTATCAGCAATAGCAATAACGATGGTTTGGTCCAAGACCTTTGGAATTTGAATATTTTAGGCAAGTCCAAGGAGCGGGTGTGCATCTGAATGCACACCTTCCTTTCTGATGGTGAAGGAATCTGCAACCGATCTTGCCGACCAATTCCAGAAAGGCCCAAGATACATGTGCTAAAATCTTTGTAATGAGTTACCTGTTGCCATGTGTGTAGACTGGGGCTGCTAGGGTTTTCAGTGAGTTTCACAATTTGAATGCCAAAACCTTCTCCTGGAGCTCCTCTCCCGCAGGCCTGTCTTCCGTCACCGTCCTTCCTAACAGTGTTTG
>Ga0209986_10001775_pt1 | contig 20390 bp, 26 predicted proteins | sample BlataG_FD_183168 | JGI IMG/M metagenome (GOLD analysis project Ga0209986, IMG submission 183168) | Deep subsurface microbial communities from Black Sea to uncover new lineages of life (NeLLi) - Black_00105 metaG (SPAdes) (version 2) | ecosystem: Environmental > Aquatic > Marine > Oceanic >... | reverse complement strand
TTTACTTAAGTATTATTATTAGTTTTCGAAAAAAGAAAAGCTATTATAGCTTATGGTTTCCTTTTTTTAAAGTGCTAAAAGCGGCAAAAAACTTGGATTGAAATTTTTCTTTGAAGCACCTGAGAATTGATTCTAAGATTCCTGGGGGTTTAAGGTAAAAAAGTAGGGTAGAGGTAGTAACTTCTAAAATCCAGTTTTCTTCTCCCTGCTTCCTTCTCCAAAGATCTCAAAGGAGATTTGTAATCCCTGAGGATGGATTTAAAAAGGATAACTACCCCAGTCTTAATAAGGTCTTGAAGCTTGGAAGCTTCCCATTCTTCTTCCAAATGGATTATTAAATTAGTTCCCTTGGATAAACTTGCCTGGAGAGTATCGAGCAAAATTGTCATATCTTCTGCTTCTCCAAGGCTCTCATGGGAAATATGAATCCAGGCGCCATTTCTGGCCAAATCTTCCAACGATGATTCTAAAGGACCAAAATGATAATAAACAAGCCAACTTCCTCCTCGTCGGCAAGCATAAGCCAATTCATTAAGGTAAGAAAAGTCACGCTTCCTTTCGCGGTTTGAAAGATGAAGGTAAATTCCATCCCTTCCCATTTCCTCAAGCGTAGAAAAAGCTCCACCTTCAAAATTAGCACCCTTTTCTTCTTCTCCTTCCAAAGATCCGTGAAAAAAAAAGGCAGTTATGCCAGCACCTCTTCTGCAGGCTTTGTTAATAAGCACCAGCTCTGAAGTCTTGGATCTTGCCTTGTCAGATGAATAAAGGTCAGCTCCTGCCTCTCCTAACCACTCTAATTGGAAGGTCTCAAGTTTGCCGGAATCAATCAAGCGGAAGCGCTTCCCTCTTTTTCGGCAGGTCTTGACTATATCCAAAAGCCAGGAAAAATTATATTGATCATCCCGAACTGTGAGTTCCTTTCCTCTGGCTATCCAAGAGAGCAGTTTATAAGCTCTATCTGGAAACTTTACGTCTCTCTCTTTTTGACTATCTTTTTCCATCTAAAAACTTACTCCCTAAATCTCCATGGGATTTCTCATTTTAAGAACTTCCTACAGAGGTATCGAAAGATAGCATCGCCTGCAGGCTATGTCAAGCATCTTGAAAAAAAGGGTTTTATCTTTTATTATCTGGCATATAAGATCTTCAAAAATGAAAAAAAGTATCGTCCTTTTCTCTGGTGGCATAGATTCAACAACCGCACTTTACTGGGCTGTCAACTGCTACGAGAAAGTCTTAGCTCTGACATTTGATTACAGACAAAGACACAGAATTGAAATAAGCCTGGCTCATTTACTAACAAAAAAGCTTAATCTTCCTCATAAAATAATTCAGATTGACCTGAGTCAGATTGGCGGCTCTTCCCTTACTGACAGAAATCTTCCCTTGCCTCAGTATGAACATCTCGAAGAAATCGAGGAAGGCCCTCCTTCTACCTATGTTCCCTTCCGCAACGGCATTTTCTTAGCCTTGGCCGCAGGATGGGCTGAAGTTAAAGGAATAAAGCACATCGTCTGTGGTTTTAACATCATAGATACGCCGAATTATCCTGACACTAAAAAGAAATTTGTTAAAACCATGGAAAAGGCCATAAACTTGGGGACAAAATTTTCCTTCAGCCAAAATAAATTGAAAATTCTGGCACCTTTTGTAAACATGAAGAAATCAGAAATAATAAAAGAAGGAATTTCTTTAGGCGTTGATTATTCTTATTCAATATCCTGCTACTTCGGAGAAGAAATTCCCTGCCATAAATGCTCTTCATGTCTTTTGCGTCAAAAAGCATGGGAGGAAGTCGATTCAAAAGACCCGTTAATCCTTAGATTGGAGAAGGAAGGAAAAATATGAGCTGGATATTAAAAGTAAGAGAAAGATTTCAGGCGGCCCATTTTTTAAAGGAGTACAAGGGTAAGTGTGAAAAAATCCATGGTCATACTTTTCAAGTAGAAGTCGAGGTCCAAGTCACTGAGCTTGATAAAACAGGAGTCAGCATAGATTTTTCCAAAATCAAGAAAAAATTATCAGAAATTCTACCGGACCACACTTTCCTTAATGAAGTTTATGATTTTAACCCGTCTGCTGAAAATTTGGCCCGCCACTTTTTCCTTGAGTTGAAAAAATATTTCCCTGTAAAAAGAATAACAGTTTGGGAATCTGAAGATGCCTCGGCCACATATTCTGAAAATAACTGAAATATTTTCCTCCATCCAGGGAGAAGGCCTCAGACAGGGCCAAGCAACCATTTTTGTACGCCTTTCCGGGTGCAATCTGAGGTGTTCCTTCTGCGACACTAAACATGCCTGGAAAGAAGGAGAGAAGTATTCAACTATTCAGGTTTTGGAAAAGATAAAAAAACTAAGACAAAGCTTCCCTGCCCAATGGGTTTGTCTAACAGGGGGAGAACCCCTTTTACAGGATGTAACTGAGTTGACTGAAGGACTTAAGGCAGAAAATTTTAAAATCCAGGTCGAAACCAATGCCACTCTTTTTCGTCCTTTGCCCGTGGACTGGTATACAATATCGCCTAAACCAGATGAGTATTTCTACACACCAGAATACAGGAAAAAAGCAAGAGAAGTTAAAATTGTCGTGACCAAAAACTTAAATTTTGATGTGATTCAAAAAATCAGAGAAGAATTCCCGGAGAAAACACCTCTTCTTCTCCAGCCTCAATCCATCCGGAAATGGAGCATGGACTTGGGAATAAAGCTTTTTAAAAAGGCCTTGAAGGCAAAGATAAAAAACATCAGATTAACTATTCAAATGCATAAAATTTATGGTTTGCCATGAGAAAGAAAAAAAAAGTAAATTGACTTCGGATTTTTGTTGTGGTTAAATTTAAAAAAAGGATTCAATACGCAAACAACTAAGGTTTTTTAAATATCATAATAACACAGGGTATTAATCCAAAGGGAGAACAAATAAATTGTCATTGAGAAAAGGCCGTTTCAATTGGAATAGATTTAACATAATCTTTTTAAATTTTATCATTATATTTTTCATTATTGTATTATTTTCCTGCCGTTCCTCAGACAACTCCAAAGAAACTCCAAAGAATATTGTCTTTATTTCTCTGGATACCTTAAGGGCTGATCATCTGAGCTGCTATGGCTATGAGAGAGCGACAAGTCCAAATATGGATATGTGGGCAAAAAAGGGAGTCCTTTTTAAAAAAGTTATAAGTCAAAGTCAGATAACAGCACCATCTCATATGACAATGTTTACATCCCTTTTTCCTTCTGTTCATGGAGTTTCCATGGGTTTGACAATTGAATCTGTGTCTACCTTGCCTCTCCAATTCATCACATTACCTCAAATATTACAAAATCAAGGACTTAAAACAGCTGCTTTCACAGGAGGAGGACAGGTTGCTGCAGAAATTGGCTTTGGCAGAGGATTTCATATTTATAAAGAGAATATGGGAGTTATAACTGATGAAAATTTGGAACAAGTTATAGATTGGGTGAGGAAAAATAAAAACAAGAGATTCTTTTTATTTTTACACACCTATCAAATTCATGACCCTTATTTACCTCCTCCACCTTATAACAAAAAATTTGGCAAAGAATATAAAGGATGGATTATTGACAACTGGAAAGAACTAAAACAATTAGCAAAAGGAGATGATTATATAAAAGTAAGCTATTATTTTTGGGGAGGAAGTAAAAACTGGACACCTGAAGGAAAAATAAAGATAAAAAATTTTTGTAAAGAAGATATTCAACATATGATTGACTTATATGATGGAGAAATTGCTTATACGGATCATAAAATTCACCAATTTATTCAAGAATTAGAAAAAATGAATTTATTGAAAGATACTATGATTATTATTACTTCTGATCATGGTGAAGAATTTATGGAACATAAAGGATTTCGCCATAAAGACCTGTATTTTGAAGATGTTACTGTTCCTCTAATAATGATTTGGATTAATCACTTTCCATCTGGAAAAATTGTAAGAGAGCAGATTCGGCTCCTTGATTTAATGCCCACCATTCTAGATACTTTAAACATCTCTATTCCTAAGTTTTGCCAAGGTCAAAGCTTAGTTCCTTTTATAGAAGGAAAGAGAAAGTTTTTACCTGCTTTAAGCGAAAGTCCCTTTGGATATAGAAAAGCTCTTAGAACTGAAATGTGGTGCTATATAGAGGATGGGAAGGTACGTAAACAATTATTTTGTCGTCAAGATGATCCCTCAGAGAAAAGAAATTTAGCCTATCTGAAGGCCCATGTTTTAACAGAATTACATAATCAGATCGTCTCTATTCTAGACAAAAATGAAGTTTTAAAACAATCCATCCTCAAAAAAGAAAAGCCTCTCATAAAAAAGCTCTCCAAGGAAACAATAGAAAAATTAAGAGCCCTTGGTTATATTCATTAAAAATTACTATCCATTACGAAAATCCCTTGAAATAACGCATTATCCCATTGTCTCACTTTGATTCTCTATATAGATAAATAGAAAAACCTATTTTCTACAAGGGAGGAACAGATTTAAAAGGAGAGATTTGAATTCCGTTTAGAAAAAAACAGGTCACCAGAGCATAAATTCAATATAAAAAATTAACAATTTCTAAAGAAGACTCTATAACCAACAATTTAGTCTTGAAAAAGACCTAAGAAAAATATAAATATAAGTCTAAAAAGTAGTGAAATTGGTATTTATCTTCAAAAAACGACGAAAACTATATCTAAAGATTTTTTCTCTTCTCAGTGATTATGTTGCTCCAATGATTATTAAATTTCGATAGGAAAGGTCTAAGGAAGACTAAACTGAAGATAGGGAAGTAAATTTTATGAATAAAACAAAAGTTTTTTTTACTAAGTCTATAAGAATAGCTTGGATACTAACTCTTTTGACCTTCTTAATTACTAACGCTATCACTTTTTTTGTTTTTGACCATATTCCTCACATTCATGATAGTATCACCCAGCTCTTCCAGGCTAAGATATTTCTTGCCGGGAATCTATACTTTCCTTCTCCACCCTCAAAACAATACTTTGATTATCCTCATATGATTAACAATGGAAAATGGTACAGTCAATACTCACCAGGATATCCTTTTATATTGCTTTTAGCTCTTGTCATAGGCATGACATGGATTGTCAATCCTTTCTTTGGTTCGCTTTCTGTATTTATTTTTTATCTTCTGGGTAAAGAATTATTTAATGAGAAAGTTGGTCTTTTGGCAGCCTTGTTGGGATGTGTCTCGCCTTTTCTTCTCTTTATGTCTTCAAACTTTATGTCTCATACTACATGCATGTTTTTTTTCTCTTTTTTTCTTTTGTTTTTTTTCCGATCTTTAAAGAAACCCTCGGTTATAAACGGCATATTTAGTGGTGGCTCTTTGGGTATTTGTTTTTTAATTCGGCCTTTTACAGCCATATGTTTGGCTTTTCCTTTTTTGGTTTATTATGGATTCAAAGCAATGAAAGCTCTTAAGAGGATGAGAAAAAATGTAGTGGCTTTTCTTGTAGTTGCGATGATATCTGTTTCTATTCTTCTTATATACAACTATGTTACCAATGGTCATCCTTTAACGATGGGATATATTGTTTGTCATGGAAAAGGTCATGGTCTGGGGTTTGAAAAGTCGGGGTGGGGTCCTCCCCATACACCATTCCTGGGGGCTATAAACACATGGAATTATATTAAATACCTTAATACTTACCTTTTTGAATGGCCTTTTTCTTCTCTTTTTGGCCTTTTTGCTCTCTTTATTTCCTATAAATCTTTTAATATAACAAAGGCAGATAAAAAAATTGATTTGTTGTTATTTTCTGGATTCATCTTTTTGCTCCTTGGATACTTTTTTTACTGGTGGGAATTCAATCTATTCGGACCAAGAATGATCTTTGAAGCTCTACCGATTCTTTTGATTTTAAGTGCTCGAGGAATTATGCGCATACCTTGTTTCATTTCATATCACTTCAAAAAAGTAAGGCCTACAGATGTAAAGAGAGTGATTGCAGGAGTGTTAGTACTTTTTGTGCTCTATGCATTAGTTGTTAGGATACCTCTTAGAATAAAAGGAAAAACAGATTGGTATTTTGATGGCTATGGAAAAGATTTTGCAGGAGTGACTCCTCGTATACACAACACCATTAGAGCTTTGAAAATTAAGGACGCTGTTGTCTTAATAAAAATGCTTTACAAGCCTTTTCGATATTTTCCTTCGGGTTGGTGGGATTCTGGTTTTTTATATAATAGCCCTAAGCTAGATACTCAAGTTATTTATGCAAGAGACTTGGGAGAGAAGGTTCCAGCCTTAGTTAAAGACTACCCAAAAAGAAAGTTTTACTTGTATTTGGGAACATTAGAAAAGGGAATGCTCCTTCCATTAATATTTAAGGAACAGTCAGTGATCTATGAAGAGCCCCTTGTAAAAGAGTTTAAAGCGAATAAATATATTCAATTGCTAAAGAGACCAGCAGAATTTTTTGAAATAGAAGAATCAGCTTGGCCTATAGATGTGTGGAATGAACTAAAGAAAAATGATATTTATAGATCTATTGATGTTCTCTCCTTGAGTGCTGTGGGGACATCTCACAAGAAACAGAATGACTACGAAAAAGCTGCTATCTACTTTGAATTAGCCCTTCAAATCGAGAAAAATCCTGAAGAGAGGTTTTTCCTCTTGAATGAGCTTTTGCCCTGCTATTATAAATTAGGTCGAAGAGAGGATGCAAAGGAGTTATCAAAAGAGCTAAATGAGTTTAATACTCGACAACATTAAATTTAAAAAAAAATTTCTTAAGTTTTGTTTCATATTAATTTATCAATACATCTGCCATAATTCACCCCATTCTGTTTTCTTAAACTGTCTTATCTTTTTTCGCCCCACAGTTGGATACCAGAGGCAATCATGGTAAACATTGCTGGCAAAAGGGGGAGGAAATTTCATCAAAGATTATGTCTAATTTTATTATCCAATCGATTTTCTAAAAAATATCCTTTTATATTTTCCCAATTAAATTTTATCAACATTTTTATACTCACCGAAAAAAAGCTTCCAGTAAGAAGAACTCTTTTTTGATATATCTCTACTTTCATTCAAAACTTTTTTTATTAAATTTTCTCTGTATGTTTTAAACATCCATTTAACAGATCCCAAATCTCCATATTCTAGTATTCTCCTAATTATATATTCGCTATGTTTTTCAATATTAATATCAGAAATGTCTGTATCCCAAAATAATGCAAGCATTTCTTTTTTAGGTAAAGGGGGACGGTCCTTGCTTTTATGCATTTATTCACCATTTCATTTTAGACTCTAGACTCATTAAACTATGTCCTACTTTTTCATACATAATAAGTGTAACAAAAATCAACAATCTTGAAAATGAGCAGGATGGGGACGGTCTTTGCATTTAAACATTTATTCACCAGAAATATTCGCTGATTTATATAGTGAATTTATGCGGTATTATTTCCGTGTTACAGTAATTATGTATGTTACCAGTATGAAGAAAAGGAATAAAAACAGAAAAATGATAAAAAACAAAGAAAATATTCGGGAAGTCAGGATTGTGCAACTTCAACTCGTCCTAAGTAGCCCCAAAATTACTAAATAAATTCTATTTAATTCAAACTTTTTATATACAAGCTCAAAAATGAAATTCTTATTCCTTAATTATTTGATTGACAGCTCATACATAATTGTGTATATATGTATTGGAGGAAATAATCATGAAAAGATTAAACATCACCATTGATGAAGATCTATACAAGAAAGTGAAAGTATTGTCATTCTTTCGCAATGAAAGCATATCAGAAATAATCCGTAAATTGCTTCGAGCCTGGATTGAAAAAAGAATGGGCAAGAGGGAATATCTAATTCTTTCAGCAAAAGACGAAAAGGAAATTTTAGAAATACTTTCCTCAGATGAGTTTGTAACGTCCGAAGAGCTAAAAGAAGCCCTTAAAACATGAAATTCTATTACAGCAGAACGAGTCTGAAGTATCTCCAGGGGCTTGAACGAAATGTAGCGAGAAAAATTGTGGAAGCTATCGAAAAGTTACCTTCAGAGGGCGACACAAGAAAGCTTAAAGGCAAGAGGATAAAAAATATCTTTCGGTTGCGCATTGGAAGATATCGTGTCATCTATTTGCTAGAAAAAGAATCCATAAAAATTATTAAAATAGATACTCGAGGGGATGTGTATAAATTATGAAATGGGTTAAACTTGACTTAGATAATCTTAAATTTTAGTATTATGCCGACCAGCGTCGCTCTGCTCCGACAAGGTGGTCGGCGTGAGCGAAACAGGTGGTTGACATCAGCGGAATAAGCAATTTATGTTACCAGTATAAAGAAAAGGAATAAAAACAGAAAAAGAGCAAAGAAAAGATTGATGATTTAATATCTCTGCCACAATTTACCCCATTCTGTTTTCTTAAACTGTCTTATCTTTTTTCGCCCCACAGTTGGATACCAGAGGCAATCATGGTAAACATTACTGGCAAAAGGAGCCCAGACGATTAAAGGTGTATAAAGAAGAAGCTTCTCCAAAGGCCTAAGAAAACCTTTTCGAAGCATCTGATCACCCCAGATGACAATACTTTTCTTCACTTTAAACTGAAAATTTATCTCAGAGATATCTTCACCAATGACTTCAATCTCTTCAGGGTCCCCAATTCCCAGGCCCATCTCATGACACATTCGAATATAAGGAATACTCATCGGCTCAAAGCCCATGATCTTGGCTGATATTGAATCAATGGCTACAGAATCTGAGCTGGCCAGGATTAAATTTTTGACCTTGGGTTCCATGGTCCTCGGGCCAGCACCATCACCGCAAACAGTCCCATCCATAACACAAAATATACCAGGGTGAAGTTCTTTCTGCATTATAAGCAAATCCACCAATACTTCATGAATATATTTATGGGCATAATGCCTTACTTCTTTTAACAACCCCCCAAAAGCATTTTTGATAGCTCCAGTGGTCGTTGAATGACCGTGGGTCTTAACTGTTGGAAGGTGAACAACATTTTTTCCTATAAACATCTTAGGTATCTCAATGCCTTCTGGAAAAATCTGATCCAATTTCAGCAATTTATTTTTAAATTCATATTTTACCCATTCAACATCAGGCAGAGGATAATATTTCAAACCATATTTCTGTAATATTGGTGTCCACTTGTTATTTCTTGCGCCCTTCACTGGTTCAGTGACCACGGTTTTATTCTCAACAGGAATTATTTTTTCCTTTTGATATCCATCCTGTAAAAGAGTTCTGATTATCCCCTCTAATTGCCATGGTTGGCTGGAACAGGAGGGAAAATATTTTGTCCAGGACAGATTGAGTTTTATTAAAGTTTCATTATTTTTTGAAATGAAACTCTCATAATCCACTAAACGCATTAATTTTTTATAATCTTCAAGTACTGTCTGAGGAGAAGTCTTTAAAACAGATACTTCTGATTTAGCCATTTATTGCCACTTAATATAAAGGATAAAAATTGCTGAAGCAATCCATAGAAAAATATCAAAGAGAAGAGGCCGGTCTTTAATAATCAAGGCTTCAGGACTGCCCCCTTCATCCTTCTGATGAACAAGGTAAAGATAGCGAAATATTCCGTAAAGAACAAAAGGAACAGTTAAGATGAGTTTAGTAGTTCCAAACTTAGTTACGGTTTCTTCAGAAATGGTGTAAAGGCAGTAGGCAATGACAGTCGAAGCTGTAACAACAGCAATCATTTGATCAAGAAGGTAAGGAGTGTATTCTCTAAGGATTGGACGGTGTTTAATGGCTTTACTTTCAAGAATTACAAGCTCATGCCTCCTTTTACTCAAAGCTAAGAAGAGAGAAAGGAGGATGGTGCAGATAAGAAGCCATGAAGAAATAGACACTTCGATAGCCAGGCCACCAGCAACTACCCTGATAAAAAAGCCGGCTGCAATAATAAATACATCAAGAATAACAATATGTTTTAGCCTGAATGAATAGGCTATTTGAAGGAAAAAATAAACAAGAGCAGCAATAAAGAAATATTTATTAAAAGTAGCAGCCAAGATAAAGCTCAACAAGCTTAGAAAAACAAATGATAGAATTGCCTGGCTTTTTTTCAGCCGGCCTGAAGCTAAAGGTCTTTTTGATTTTAAGGGATGGAGCTTATCTTCTTCCTGGTCTCTCAGGTCGTTTAAAATATACAGAGAACCTGAAAGAATGCAAAAAGTAACAAAAGCAATAATCGTTTTTATCAGGAGAGGAAGGTTAAAAATATTCTGAGAAAAAATTAAAGCTGCAAAAATAAAAAGATTTTTAAGCCACTGTTGAGGACGCATAGACTTAAAAACTTCTTTCCCTATCATCTTAACTCAATATATTTATATCCTTTTTCGGCGCTATTTCAAATTTCTTCTTGATCGGGGGTAATTAGCTTCGATAATAGATTTCATCCCTCCTCTCGGATTGAACTCTCCGGTGACAGAAGCTCGGACAGGCCGACAAACTTTAACAATATCTTTCAAGATACGGTTAACTGCATTCTCATAAAAAATCCCCAGGTTCCGGTAGGCTAATATATACATTTTAAGAGATTTAAGCTCCAAACAGCGCTCCTTGGGAACGTAGCAAACAGTTATAGCCCCAAAATCTGGCAGCCCTGTTTTGGGACAGACTGAGGTGAATTCAGGAATCTCTATTTTTATTTCATAATCAGGGAATTGATTAGGAAAAGTCTCAATTGGAGGAAGCTTTTCTTTTAAGCCTGCTTTAGCCTCTTTTCCTGAATAATCAGACATGGTTTTTCCTGTTTATCTTTTTCTATTATTTTTAAGAAGTATATAATAACGCAGGGAGAAAGACAATCTGAAAAGATTTTCCTTGACAAGAAGAAAGAAGTTGCATATATTATTAATGAAAATGATTTTCATTATCATTAAGAGGAAATAATAATGCCGGGTCCCTATAAATGGCGGTATAGATTTCAGGGATATGTTTCACGTTGGACTGTACCTCGTGAAGTCATCTTGAACCTTTTAAGTCAAACATCGAAACACATGAGCGCCAAGGAAATCTATGCCGCCCTTTACAAATTGTACCCGGGCATAGGATTAACAACAGTTTACCGCACTTTAGACTTACTGGTCCGGATGGGTTTGATTAATAAACTCGCTTTCGGCGATGGCCAGTTAAGGTATGAGTTTAAATCAGGAGAAAAAAAAGAACACCACCATCATCTCATCTGCAACAATTGCGGGAAAATTATTGATTACAGCGATTTTATCGATGAAGAAATGGAATTAATAAAAAAAATAGAAGAAACTCTGGCTAAAAAATACAATTTCGATGTAAAAGATCACAACATTGAATTCTATGGATTTTGCGAGAAGTGCAAATAAATCAATTATTTTTAAAAAAAAGGAGGTGAATTAAATGCCAGGAGGAGATAGAACAGGACCAATGGGATTTGGCCCCATGACTGGACGCGCTATGGGTTATTGCGCTGGATTTTCCGCCCCAGGCTTTACCTACCCAGGTCCAGGTCTTGGATATGGTCGAGGATTCGGTTTTGGCAGAGGTATGGGATTCGGCAGAGGTTTTGGCAGAGGCCTGGGATTCGGCAGAGGCCGCGGTTGGAGACGCGCAGGATTTGGCCAATTCTTGGGATATCCTTATCCGCCTATGATGCCCTACGGCGATCCTTATGGAATGCCTTACGGATATCCTTCCCCCCAGACATATGGCTATGATCCATACGGAATGGGCTATGAACCTGAGTATCCGGCCCCAGGGCCTGCTCAGAGCAGTAAGCAGAAAAAATAAAAAAAACAGAAAATTCTTACAAAATGGAGGTGAATTAAATGCCTTTTGGAATGGGTCCAGCAGGATGGTATATGTGGCCTTATTCGCCATACTGGATGAGGTACGAATACCCGGGGTATACAGTACCTTATTGGTCCCCTTTTCAACCCCCAACTAAAGAAGAGGAAATAGCATTCCTCGAAGACCAGGCGAACATACTGGAAAACCAGCTCGCCAAAATTAATAAAAGACTGAAAGAGTTAAAAAAACAAGATAAGGAGACAAAATGAGAAACAGATGGATGTATCAGCTAACAGGCCTGCCAGGTTGGATGCGGTTCGGCTTTTCTCCAGGTTGGATAGGCAGAAGCTCAACGGGATTAGGTCCTGCTGCCCAATATCTGATGTACGGCAGTTGGCCAACTCCACAGATGAATTCTGCCTGGCAGCAAGGACAGATTCCTTTCTCCCCTATGTCCGGTTTTCCTCAGCCTGGATTCCCGACTCCGTATGATCCCTGGGGAGCTGCTGAGTTGACACCCGAACAAGAACTTAATTTCCTCAAAGAAGAAGCTGATGAACTTGAGGATGAACTTACTGCAATAAGAGAAAGAATCAAAAAACTCGAAGGAGGAAAAAAATGAAAATCGCAATTACTGCTTCGGCTCAAGACTTATCAAGCCCGGTTGACCCCAGATTTGGAAGATGCCCGTATTATATATTTGTTGATCCAGACACCATGCAGTTTGAAGCTCTAGAAAATCCCAGTGTCACTGCTACCAGCGGGGCCGGCATTCAAGCTGCCCAGCTTATTGCCAATAAAGGAGCAAACGTTTTGCTTACAGGAAGCTGCGGCCCCAATGCCTTCCAAACTCTCCAGGCGGCTGGAGTCAATGTAATTGTAGGTGTCACCGGGACAATTCAAGAAGCTATTCAAAAATTCAAATCAGGTCAGCTTCAACCTGCAGCTCAACCTAATGTTCCTTCCCATTTTGGCGTGGGAATGGGCGGCGGCTCACCCATGGGACCTGGTTTCGGAATGGGAAGAGGAATGGGAGGAGGAATGGGTCGCGGTATGGGTAGAGGCATGGGCCAAGGAATGGGCGGCGGTATGGGACCTGGAATGGGATACAGCCCTCCTCCGCAGACTCCGGGAATGACCCCATCCGGCCCTGGTATGCCTCAACTTTCCCCTGAAGAAGAACTCCAAGGCTTAAAACAGCAAGCGGAATTTCTTCGCCAGCAAATGGAGATGATTACAAAAAGAATTGCAGAACTTGAGAAGAAAAAGTAAGCATTTCTTTTTCCGTGATGAAAGACAGTATTATCTCTCTAATGGATTTGGAAATGCTTCCATCGAAAAATTAAATATTGATATTGAAGTTTATTAAAGGCAAAATAATAAATCAAAGAACAAAGAGAAGGAGCAAAAAATGAAAATTGCTATTTCCACAGACCAAGGATATGTTTCTGCTCATTTCGGTCGATGCCCCTCTTATACGATTCTTGAAATCAAAGAAGGAAAAATATTGAGCAGGGAAGAAATTCCTAATCCAGGTCACCAACCAGGCTTCCTTCCTGAATATTTATCTGAGAAGGGAGTGAACTGCATTGTTGCTGGAGGCATGGGTCCCAGAGCCCAAGGTTTATTTGCTCAGAAAAATATTGAGCCAATCATTGGCGTTCAGGGAACAGTAGATGAAGTAATCGAAAAATTCATAAACCAGGAGTTAGAACCTGGTGAAGATCTATGCGGTCATAAACATCAAGGAGAACCCTACACCCTTAATCATTATGCTGAAGATATTCATCAACCTCCAGGAACTAAAATCTGTATCACTTCCAAAGGAAAAGACTTTGAGGCAGAAGTGGATCCAAGTTTTGGCAGAGCAAGCTATTTTTTGATTGTGGATCCTAAAAATATGGACTTCGAAGCCCTTGAAAACCCAAATGTCGAAGTGGCTCAAGGAGCAGGAGTTCAAACAGCCCAGTTTATTTCAAGCAAAAAAGTAGGAATCTTACTAACAGGAAACTGCGGCCCCAATGCCCAAAAGGTTCTTCAATCCTCAGGAATTAAAGTAATAACAGGTGCAACCGGAAAGGTTAAGGATGCCCTGGCAAAATATAAATCAGAGGTTAAATAATGTCAGCAAAAACAAGAGAAGAGCAAATAAAGGAAGAAGAAATAAAAGTTTCAAAAACTTTAGCTAAAATTAAAAACAGGCTCCTTGTTTTCAGTGGAAAAGGCGGTGTAGGAAAGAGCACAGTGGCAGCCAATCTTGCTTTAGCTTTTGCCCAGAAAGGCATGGAGGTTGGACTTTTAGATGTGGATATCCATGGACCCAATTTAGCTAAAATGCTGGGCGTTGAAGATAAGAGAATGATTACTTCTCCTGAAGGCATAAAGGCTGTCAATGTTAAAAACAATTTGAAATTAGTTTCCATGTCTTTTCTCCTGCAAGACCCTAACATGCCTGTTATCTGGCGCGGCCCAATGAAAATGAAGGCTATCCAGCAATTCTTGGGCGATGTGGATTGGGGAGAGCTTGATTGGCTGATTATCGATTCTCCTCCAGGAACAGGGGATGAACCTCTTTCAGTTGCCCAGCTCATTCCGGCCACAGGGGCAATTATTGTGACCACCCCTCAAGAAGTTTCCCTGATGGATTCAAGAAAAGCAGTTGCCTTTGGCCAGAGACTTAATCTGATGATATTGGGAATAATAGAAAACATGAGCGGCCTGGTATGTCCCTACTGTGGAAAAAAAATAGACCTTTTTAAAGAAGGAGGGGGCAAGCAAGCCGCCCTTGAATTAGGTGTTCCATTTCTTGGAAAAATTCCCATTGACCCTCAAATTGTTACTTCTGGAGATGAGGGAAAGCCTTTCATCACAACTCAGCCTGACTCTGAAGCAAGTCTGGCATTTATGAAAATAGTCGAAAAAATTATAGCGACAAAATAAGATTATTTGATTACTTCAAGAAGGAGTAATACATGAAAAAAATTGGAATCATAATCTGTGGACGTTACCAAGACTGCGGAGGAGGAAAATGTTTTCGCGCCCTAAGAGAAAGAGTTGGAGGTTTCATCCAGTATCCTAAAGATGAACCTGTTGAGGTTGTCGGTTACTCCTACTGCGGCGGATGTCCCGGAGGGAATATAGAGTATGTTCCAGAGGAGATGAAAAAAAATGGAGCTGAAGTTATCCATCTTGCCACAGGTCTTGTAGTCGGTTATCCTCCCTGCCCCCGGATTCGTCATTTTAAAGAATTTATTGAATCTTATTATAGATTACCTGTAGTTATCGGTACTCATCCGATTCCATTAAAATACTGGAACGCACAAAAAAAATTATCTTTCTGGAATAAAATGAACATGGAGGAAATTGCCGGAGATTTGATGAAAGAAGACAAAGAGATTATGGAAGCATACAATTAAGAAAGGAGGCTAAAATGCAAGGAGGAGGACAAGGTGGAGGCCGCGGCCGGATGGGCGGTAAAGGTTTAGGCCCTGACGGTTACTGTATCTGCCCTTCATGCGGAGCCAGGGTTCAACACCAGAGAGGTGTTCCCTGCTACCAAAGAACATGTCCTAAGTGCGGGACTAAAATGACACGCTAAAGATTGAAAATGCCAATTTATGAGTATAAATGCCAGGAATGCGGAAAAGTCATCGAAGTTTTCGTCCGCTCAATTCACGAAAAGATTGATTTATCCTGCCCTGATTGCAAAAGCAAAAATCTTAAAAAGATATTCTCCACTCCTTCAGCAGTTATGGTGGGAAGTTCGCCCAATCAAGGATTAACCTGCTGCGGAAAAACCGAACGGTGTGATACTCCTCCCTGTTCTGATAGCGGAGTCTGCCGCAGGGATTAGGCTCAACACGGATTATAAATCCTGAGTGTAATCCATATAAGCTGTCGAACTTATAGATTACAGCTAGGTGAAATTTAAAATATAATTTTGCCAATAAATTTTAAGGAGGTAAGACTTGACGGAAATAAAAAGTAAAAATCCCTATACAAGCGCTATCCATGCTGGCCAGGAACCTGATCCTTCCTTTGGCGGAGTCTCCGTACCTATCTATCAATCTTCCACTTTTTCTTTTAAAAATGCAGAGCAAGGGGCGGCACGATTTGCAGGCAAAGAAAAAGGCTATATTTATACCCGGATCGGAAATCCAACCATAAAAGCTTTAGAAGACTGTGTGGCTTACCTCGAAAATGGCTTTGGGGGGTTGGCAACGGCCTCGGGGATGGCTGCAATTACCACAATTTATATGGGATTTTTAGATAAAAATTCCCATATTATCGGGACTGCATCTATTTATGGCCCTTCTCGCATGGTTATAGAGAATGAATTCTCGAGGTTTGGCGTTGAATATGACCTCGTGGACACTTCAGATATTGAAAAAATAAAAAAATGTATTAAGCCCAATACCAAGCTACTTTTTATAGAAACGCCTGCTAACCCGACAATGATTCTGACTGATATCAAAGCCTGCGTTCAACTGGCTGAGAAAAAAAGCCTAATTCTTGTCGTGGACAATACTTTCTCCAGCCCTGTTCTTCAAAAACCTCTGGACTTTGGTGCAGACATTGTCATCCACAGTTTATCCAAGTTCCTGAACGGCCACAGCGACATAGTCGGAGGAATGATTGTGACTAAAGAGGAAAGTCACTTCCAGAGACTGAGTAAAGTTCTGCCATTGATAGGCGGGACTATGGATCCCCATCAAGCCTGGCTTGTCCTGCGCGGCATAAAAACTCTGGCTCTGAGAGTTAACAAGAGCCAAGAAAATGCCATGAAATTAGCCAAATTTTTGGAGAGTCATCTAAAAGTCAGCTGGGTAAACTATCCAGGCTTGGAGAACCACCCCCAGCACGCTTTGGCTAAAGACCAGATGAAGGGCTTTGGCTCTATGCTCTGTTTTGGCTTAAAGGGTGGGTTTGAAGCCGGGCGAAAAATGATAAACTCAGTCAAGCTTTGCACTCTTGCTGTTTCCCTCGGCGGTGTGGAAAGTCTCATCCAGCATCCTGCCAGCATGACCCATGCTGGAGTCCCCAAACAAGAAAGAGAAAAAGCAGGGATCACAGAAGACCTAATTAGGATTTCGGTCGGCTGTGAAGGCTATGAGGATTTAAAAGAAGATTTAGAACAAGCATTGGCTTAGAAGAAATTAGAGCATTCATTATTATAGATTACAGCTCTTTTCTTGAACTTTGTTTCCTATCATATTAAATATTGGAGTCTTAAAATGAACGATAAACAACTCATCCAGATGACCATAGTTTTTGATAATAATCCTTTTAACAAAGAGCTTGAGCTGGACTGGGGATTTTCCTGCTTCATCAAAGGTCTGGATAAATCTATTCTCTTTGACACAGGAGGCAATGGCCGCATCCTGCTTTCCAATATGGAAAAGCTTCGAATTCGTCCCGATGATATCGATTTAGCAATCCTCTCCCATGCTCACGGAGACCATACAGGCGGTTTAGAGGCTCTTTTAGAAAAAAACTCAAAAATCGAAGTCTGGATTCCTGAATTCTTTTCTTCAAGCTTCAAAGATTCTATCAAAAAAAAGGGAGCGACCGTTGTAGAGGTTCAAAACTTTAAAAAAATATGTGAAGGAGCCTACACCACAGGAGTGGTTATGGGGTGGATTAAAGAGCAATCCTTGATGTTGGACACGGATAAAGGACTCATTGTCATAACAGGATGTGCCCATCCCAGAATAACAAAGATCATCGCTACTGCTAAAGAATTATTAAAGAAAGACATTTACCTGGTTTTTGGTGGTTTCCACCTGGCAGGTTTTGAAAAAAAAGAAATAAAAGAAATTATTGATAATTTTAGAATGTCAGAAGTGAAAAAAGTAGGTCCATGCCATTGTTCAGGAGATGAAGCCCGCAAAATCTTCGCCGAAGAATATAAAAACGACTTCATCGAGATAGGGGCAGGAAAAGAGATTAAAATTCAATGATTCTCTCAATTGCCAGCGGAAAAGGAGGAACTGGAAAGACGACTGTAGCCGTTAACTTGGCTTTATCTCTAAAAAACTCCCATTCCCTGCAATTTTTAGATTGCGATGTGGAAGAACCCAATGCTCATTTTTTCCTGAAACCTTTTATCGTCCAAAAACAACAAGTCTTTATTCCCATTCCAGAGGTTGAGGAAGAAAAATGCACCTTTTGCGGCAAATGCGCTGAAGTTTGCGCCTACAACGCTATAGCAGTCATCAAAGACCAGGTGCTTGTTTTCCCGGAGCTCTGTCATGGATGTGGCGGCTGCAGCCTCCTTTGCCCTGAGCAAGCTATAAAAGAAAAAGGGCAGAAAATAGGAATTATAGAGTTTGGTTCAGCCGATAACCCTCAATTTATTCATGGAAAACTTGACATAGGCCAGGCCATGTCCCCTCCTCTTATAAGAGAAGTAAAAAAACACATGAATTCCCTGCGCACTGTTATTATCGATGTCCCCCCAGGAACGTCCTGTCCTGTAGTGGAATCTATAAAGGGGAGCGACTTCTGCCTTTTGGTTACTGAACCGACCCCTTTTGGTCTCAATGACCTTTGTCTGGCTGTCGAAACCTTAAAAAAACTAAAAATTCCATTCGGTGTTATCATCAATCGGGCGGATGTCGGTGATAATAAAGTTCAAGATTATTGTCAGGAGGAAAACATCCCGGTCCTAATGACCATACCAATGGATAAAAATATTGCTGTCGCCTATTCTGAGGGAAAATCCATTATCGAAACTCAACCATCCTACAAGCAAAAATTTCTTGAATTATTCAAAAAGGTGCAAAAATTTATAAAATGAAACAACTGGTTATTATAAGCGGCAAGGGAGGAACAGGAAAAACAATTATCTCAGGTTCCTTGGCAACCATTGCCCGAAATAAAGTTATGGTTGACTGTGATGTTGATGCAGCCAATCTTCATCTCCTCCTTCATCCTGAAATTCAGGAAACACATCAATTTTCAGGTGGAAACAAAGCTAAAATCATGCCTGAAAAGTGTACAGGATGCGGAGAGTGTCTAAACGTCTGCCGCTTCTCAGCCATCAGTAAGACAGAAAAGGAGGAAATCATCGTTGACCCTATTTCCTGCGAAGGCTGTGCAGTCTGTTTCTATATATGTCCTGAAGAGGCCATTATCATGGAAAAGAGTTTATCTGGGGAGTGGTTTGTCTCTCAAACAAAATATGGACCTTTTATCCACGCCAAATTAGGAATCGGTGAGGAAAGCTCAGGAAAGCTGGTGACTGAAGTCAGGAAAAAGGCAAAAGGGATTGCAGAGAAAAACAACCTGGACTTGATAATAATCGACGGTCCTCCTGGCCTAGGATGCCCGGTTATAGCTTCTCTCTCTGGCACAGACCTGGCTTTGGTTGTCACAGAACCCAGTCTCTCTGGAATCCATGATATGGAACGTGTTGTCCAAATGGCCCTTCACTTCAGAACTCAAACAGCCTGCTGTATTAATAAATATGATATTAACCTTCAAAATTCCGCACAAATTGAAAACTGGTGCCAAAAAAATTCTATTCCCCTTATAGGAAAAATTCCTTTTAATCTTGATGTTACAAGATCTATGGTTCAAGGCATTCCTTTGACCGAATTCTCAGAAAACTCTGTATCAAAAGAAATAAAAAATATATGGCTTGAATTGTTAAAATTGCTTTCTATGGAGGATTTTTAAAATGAAAAAAACAGATTGGCAATACCTGGTGGATACCCTCCTTTTTATTTGCATGGCAGGCATTGCCTTTATCGGCTTTCTCATGGGGCTTGTTTTAGCCGAAGGCCCCACAGTCCGGGAAATAGACAAATATTTTTTAGGTCTTCACCGTCATCAATGGGGAGATATGCACTTCTACCTTTCTATTGCTTTCGTTGTTCTTATAATCATTCACCTTATTCTAAGCTGGAGCTGGATAAGGGGAAAAACGCGCCAGCTCTTCAAAAAAAGATGGGGTTCTGCCCTAATTCTCACAGCAATTATTCCTGTCCTTGTCATCTTTCTTTTCTGGTATTTTTCTCCAAAAAACCCCTCTGCCTATGAAAGTTATGGAAAAAGAAGTGGAGAAAGAGCAAGGAACCAATCTAAACTTTTAAACAAGACCCCTGTCCTTCCCAAAGAAGGGACTGAAGAAAAGAAAGAAAGTCAAAAGATAAAAGAAGAAGAAAAGCGCCAGGAAATACATGAGGAAGAACCTGAAGAAAAAATAACCAGAGGAAAAAGAGCTGAAGATCAATCGGGAATCCTTATCACAGGCAGAATGACATTTTACGATATTGAAAAGGAAACAGGAATTCCAGCCCGTAATATCGCAGACAAATTAGGACTTCCGGCTAATACTTCACTCAATGAAACTTTAGGCCGGCTGAGAAAAAAATACGGCTTCACCATACAAGAAGTAAAAGATGTTGTTTCGTCTTTAATAAAAAAATGGGGGAAATAGAAATGGAGATATTTAATAAAAAATCAAAGGAATTAGAAAACTCTGAATTCAAAACACCTCTTCTTAAACAGGCTTGGACCTTTATGCCGGAAGGAATCCGCCAAACCATTTCTTTGGAACCAATCATCCCTGCTATCGCCACCAAAGCAAAAGCTATTGCGGCCCAGAA
>Ga0209986_10001773_pt1 | contig 20398 bp, 20 predicted proteins | sample BlataG_FD_183168 | JGI IMG/M metagenome (GOLD analysis project Ga0209986, IMG submission 183168) | Deep subsurface microbial communities from Black Sea to uncover new lineages of life (NeLLi) - Black_00105 metaG (SPAdes) (version 2) | ecosystem: Environmental > Aquatic > Marine > Oceanic >... | reverse complement strand
TGGGGAGTGTCAAAAACTCTTCAATTCTATCGTATTTTGCAGGATTAGCAACTCGACGCGTTCTCGAATAGGACTTATGAGTAGTGTAATAATAAGGATTTAGGTGTGCTGTCCGATGTCCGGACACCCCTCCTCGTATGGCGGACTGGAGTTAAGGCAGAAAGAATGAGGCTCTCTGGCTCAATTCTCGCGAGGGACATTTTGCCTGGCATTTTCCCTGTAGAAACTTAAGAATATCGGGTTAGTAACGCACAAGAAGCTATTCCTTTCAAAAGACAAACACCTCGTACGGCTAGAAAATATATGATTCAACAACCTCAATTTCGGTCAGGGGGTTAATTGATTTGACACGTAGGGTCTTAAATTTCACTTTTAATTAGACTTTTATCTCTTCAAAAGGTTTATTCCAAGCATTAAAGACAGCCTCGATGTTTTCCCTAGGGTTATTTTTTCCCCATTCACATTGTGCCATGACTCCCCCCTTGGGGTCATCAAGAGCTCGTCTTACTCGATGAACAGCTTCAGTTATTTTATTTACATCACCAAAGGAAAGAAGCCTTCTATCAATTTCTCCCCAAAATGTAATTTTGCCTTTGTGCTTCTGGGCCAATTTTTCAATGTTCATACAGAAAAGTTGTGAGTTCATAGCATCAACTCCAATTTCTATTACATCATCGTAAGCCTCTTCTATATGTCCGTCAGAATGAAAAAACACATACTTGTGATGCTCATGGATTAGATTACAATACTCTTGGTAAAGAGGCTTTAAAAACTTTCTCCAATGATGAGGAGATATGAGCAAGTTATTTTGAGTTCCCCAATCGTCCATCATGAAAATGCCATCTACGTCGGTCTCAAGCCACATTTTTATATGTTTTAGATTATATTCATGTATCATGTCACGGAGTTTATAAATCTCTTTGCTTCCATAAGCTAAATCTATAAAAAACCTCTCGGTTCCTCTAATAAATTGCATCCTCTCAAAAGGACGTGCACAAAGATCAGAGAGCATAAACTTGTCACTTTCTCTACAGCTTCTGTTAACCTCGCTCAAATCAGTGGTTTCTAGATACTCCCAAGGAGGAGAAAACTTATCTATTTTGGATAGATCGTCTAATACCGGTTCCTTAACTTCCCCCATTAGTCCATCTTCACCAACATGCCAGACGCTTCCCCATTCGTCAGCATATTTTCCCTTTTTAGGAAGCACAAGGGGTGGATGACTTCCGGGTACCATCATGGCAGGTTGCCCTTTTTGTCTTTCACTTATTCCAGCTCTAAATTTAGGAGTTTCTATATCCCTGGGGATTCTTTTAACCAGATTTTCCAGTTCTTCTTTTTGAGTCATCTCTACTGCTGGGAGCCACCATAGGTCTCTCGGTACTCTATCAGGATAATCAAATTCAAGGGCCCTAATTACTCGTTCCCGTCCGGTCATTTTAATCTCCTGGGATAATGTCCATTCTCACATAAGTAATTTGATTTTTTTTGCATCCTCGGCAATCTCTCGACCACCGGGAGTGAGACAGAGTCTTCCTCCTTTCTCTTCCATTACTCCCCTCTCAACGGCCAGAGCTATATCATCGTCCGTCCCCCGGACCCAAGTCCTAGCGGATGATGCGGTCTAGGGGAAAAGGGATGAACCAGTACTTTCTTCTTGCCTGTCTCTTGTCCGGGAAGCGTATGAGGTTTTCTTTAGACTCCTTGAGCTTCTTGAGACATGTGGTGCACTCTTTTTTTGTCCTCTCGAATTGCTTCAAGTACTTGGGATCTACTGGCTCCGCTCTGGGGAAATCCATCTTCATGAAATTGACGTATCGGCCGTTCTTGGTGATACGGAAGTCGAGATGAGGTCCGGTGGAAAGCCCTGTTGAGCCCACGTAGCCGATGATCTCGCCCTGTTTCACTTCCTTCCGCGTCCCGATTCCCTTGCCGATTCGAGATAGATGCCCGTAGGTTGTGGTGTAACTTTGAGCGTGCTTTATCTTGATGTATTTTCCGTAGTCTCCTTTCCAGCCAGAATACACCACTTTTCCGTCAGCGACTGCTGAAACGGGAGTTCCTCGGGGGGCGGCGTAGTCAATGCCAAGGTGAGGCCGATATATTTTGAGGATGGGATGAAATCTTCGCCAGGAGAAATAAGAGCTTATTCTGGTGTAGCTGAGAGGTGAACGCAGGAAAGAGCGCCGCAGGGATTTCCCATCAAGGCTGTAATAATCGAAATGGCCACTATCATCCCGAGAGAGGATCGCAACGTGGTCCTTCCCCTGGTTGACATACTCGGCAGCCAGAATCCTTCCTTCAAAAAGGATATTATCCTCAGGTGAGAGGTATCTCTCCCAGACAAGCCGTATGGTGTCTCCCTTCCTCGGATCGGTAAAGAAATCCACCTCCCAGGCGAATATGTCCGCGTATCGATTGATAAGCTCTCTGCCAAGACCTATACTCCGCATGGACTCGTATACCGACGAGTGAACCGTAGTCTTAGCTCCCATGATGGCCTTTCGCTGTGGTACCGTCTCCTTGCGGACCTGAAACCTCCCAGATTCCAGTTCCTCCACCACGTAGTACTCAAGGGAGTTGGGGAAGTACTCAAAGAAAAGCCTCTCATCGGGTCCTATCTTCAGCTTCACTATGTCGCCGTACTTGGCCTTTCGAGGATTGAACAGGGTCTCGAACTCTCTTATCAGCCCATTGGTCTTTTCGTAGGTAATGCCCGCAGAAACAAGGATTTCGTAGATGGTCTGGCCCCGACGTAAGTTGGTAGATGTGATGAGGGTCGACTCGTCTTCTGCGTTCTCGGTAACCGCGGTGGAGGCTCGTGGCTTGCAAGACGAGGAAAGTGACCACAGGGATGAAAGCATGGGTGAGGTAAGCACCAGGACGATGTATGCTGCGACGCCAACAAGAAGACCCATGATGGCTCTGTTCTTTCTTTTTCCGCTCAAGTCCCGTCCCCCTGCCGCCGCAGTCATGTTCTCCTCATTGGGTTCGTGATTCCTCTGAAGACCCCCTGGCCCTGAAGCCAGAGGAAGTTGATTTCTGGTAAGGGAGATACTGCTATTTTCTGATCCGACGACCGCCCTTCCTGTGAGAACGCGCGAGTCCAGTGAGACTCGCTCCGCGCACGGGAAGAAGCCACGGCATCGGAAGATAACGGGTCAGTATACCATAGATGAGCCGTTTGAACAACTTCTCCTTCGGGAGGTATAGCTATGATCTAGGAAGCCAACTGATCAGCAAGTCCCTTCTAGCTACGGGGATTCTAATCCGAACGGGTAAATGAATCAAGGAGGCGCGTTAAGTCGTATATAATTAACCGAAGAGGTATTGGTTGGGACATTTAAAAGAGCCCTCCAAACAGATTGACAAGCGCTGAGATTTGGTTTAATTTATCACCAGAAGATGCCATCAGAGAATTCTTAGATAAATGGTAAGAATATCTGGACAAAATATGACCCAAGAGTTAAGAATTATCAATGACTCTTAGAGATATTACAAGAAATGGGGCAATTTTCATTATCTTGTTGTCTTTACTTCTTACGTTAAGGTACCCGATTCAGAGCAGAGCTAATGAATTGGTTATTACAATTGATGTTTCAAGACAAAAACTTTTTCTCTTTGAAAATGTTCCTTTTGAAAATCCCAAACTGATCAAGATGTACCCAGTTTCCACCTCTAAATATGGGGTAGGCAACGAAAAGAATAGCATGAAAACCCCTTTGGGAACCCACTTTATCGCTGAAAAAATCGGCGATGGCGCTAAGATTGGCACCATATTTGAGTTGTGTGAAAATACAGGGGAAATTGCAGAAATCTACACGGATGCTAAAGATATTAAAGAAGACGTTATAACTACGCGCATACTATGGTTAAAAGGAATAGTACCAGGGGTTAACGAAGGTGAGGGTGTTGATTCATATAACCGTCATATTTACATTCACGGTTCGCCGGAAGAGGGTTTAATTGGGACACCGGTATCCAACGGTTGCATAAGAATGAAGAATAAAGATATAATTGAACTGTTTGATTCGATTTCCGAAGGTACATTAGTTGGGATTCATGAATAGTCACTGTGGTCATAGGTGACGAAAAAATCTCTCTCACGAAAAATCTTTCTTACAACAGAAGATATCATAGTTATAACCCCTGACATCTGCCAGCGAATAAGCTTAGATAAACTCATATCGGATATTTTTCCAAACTTAACAAGAAACGAATTTCCGATATAATTGCACTACCGAAAATTTGACGGTCGTTTTGAGAGGACTCCATGCTCGATGTATTCGCTGTAACTATCATTTTTGTTATCGTCGTTACCGTTGTAGCTGCTTTTGTTCGAGGAAGAAGTAAGGATAAATGCCTGGTGGTTATGAAAGAGAAGTAAGGCGAGAAATAACTTTAAGGATATGTTTTGAAGAAATTTCAAAAATAAGTTCAGGAGGTTTAGCTAATGGGAGGGATTATCCTTATTATCGTTGTGGTATTTATTAATGTTATGATAAGAAAAGTAGCTGCGGTAGCCCTAGCAATCACCGGCCTTGATCAGCCAACAGCAGACTTTCAGGCCCTCTCGGCTCTCACTGGTACCGGCTTTACCACCAGAGAAGCAGAGTCAGTAATGATTCACCCGCTGAGGCGTAAGATAATTTCTCTCCTCATGATAATCGGAAATGCCGGAACGGTGGCAGTCATTGCTGGATTGATTTTCTCCTTTGTCACCATCACCTCTCCCTGGGCGATTTTCAGGTTTGTCATTCTCATAGTAGCTCTTTACCTAATATTTAAAATGGCGACCCACACCAAGCTGGCACGCTTTCTTTCCAAGAAAATAGAGGAGAAGCTCCGAGAGAGATACGAACTTTAGAAAAGCACTCTAAAAAAGGTGCTCGATCTGGGAGAGAATTTTGGCGTAGCTGGCATTACCTTACATGAAGGCTCCTCCTGTGGGGAAAAGACCCTGGCCAGTTCTGAAGCTTTTTCTTTTGCTTTGCGAATCCCAAACTTAAGCATTTATCTTTACCGGATAGTTTTTGACATAATAGCATCATTTCCTGGGGGCGTCGCCATAGTTATCGAAGCTAAGGTCAGTTACCTTAATTATTCATTATTATAGTTGAAACTTCTTCCTCTGTTGTTTCGCTTATTTTTAAGTCTGCAATCTTTTTCCCATGACTCAGTATGGCTAATCTATCAGCAATAGAAAAAACATGATGTATATTATGGCTAATAAATATTACTGCAGAACCGGTCTCCCTCAACCTTACCATAAGCTCCAATATTTTCTTCGTTTCTTTAAGTGACATTGCTGCCGTCGGCTCATCCATAATAACAAGTTTTGCCTTAAAATATGTTGCTCTTCCAATCGAAACTGACTGTTTTTCTCCTCCTGAAAGATTTCTTACGATATCTTCTACAGAATCAACGTGAATTCCAATATTTTCTAAAGCTTTTTCTGCTTCATGAATCATTTTCTGTTTATTGAGATAGGGGATGAATCCTACCAGTAATCTCTTTGGTTCTCGTCCCATAAAGATATTTCTGTGTATCTCCAAATCATCAACGAGAGCAAGATCCTGATGGGTGGTCTCAATACCAGCATCTATCGCATCTTTTGGAGAAGAAAAGTTTATTTTTTTTCCATCGAAATATATAACTCCTTTTGCAGGAGGATAGAGCCCTGAGAGTATTTTAATTAAAGTGCTTTTCCCAGCACCATTATCACCCACCAGACCAACAATCTCACGAGGTTTGATAGAAAAATAGACATCATCCAGTGCCATAATCTTTCCAAAATACTTACTTATGCCTTCCATATATACGAGATTATCAACCCTGGCTTTATTTGGCATATTCATCTTCACCCCTTCCTTCCTGAACGATCTTATTTTACATACTTGTTTTACCTTCTTCTTTTAGAGATAAATGTATTTATAATAACAGCAGCGATGAGTATGGCTCCCAGAAAACCGTTTTGCCAGTAAACTGATACGCCCAGTAATACTATACCATTTTTGATCATACCGGTGATAAGAACTCCGAGAGCGGTTCCGATGATAGTACCAAACCCCCCAAACAGGGAAGTTCCACCGATAACACTCGCTGCGATAGCTTGGAGCTCAAAACCTCTCCCATTGAGAGGAGCAACAGACCCAAGCCTGAAACATTGTACAAGCCCTGCAAAAGCTGCCAGAAAAGATACAAACATAAATGTTATGATTTTAACCCTTGTTGTGTTTATCCCGGCTGCGATTGCAGCTTCTTTATTTCCGCCTGTTGCACGTATTTTGTTACCAAAGGCTGTGTGTTCAAGAATATAATAGCTTATTCCAATGAAAAATAAGAACCAGATTATTGCTACTGGAAATAACTCGCCTATAGTTCCACCGATTACATCGGAAATAAGGGCCTGTGAACGGATCTTAATCGGCATCCCTCCTGCCATAACGAGAACTACTGCTCTATATATCAGCATAGTGCCAAGGGTTGTAATGAACGAGGGAATACCAGCTTTTGTAGTAATAAAACCATTAATAAAGCCTAAAACTAATGCGAGCATTAAACCTACCATAACCGCAAATATTATCGGTACATTAAAGTTTGAATACAGGATTGCAGTTACCATTGGAGATAGGGCGTATGTCGAGCCTACGGAAAGATCAAATTCTCCCGCGATCATTAAGAGAGTCACCCCAGCAGCAATAATTCCAAGTTCACTTGCCATTCTTACTGTAATTAATAAATTGTAAGGGGACAGAAAATTACTATTTGCAATAGAAAATATAACCGCAAGAGCTATTACTGCAACTAAAACTCCCAATCCTCTCATCTTAAAACTCTTCTTCTTCAATTTTAAAGCAGCCACATATATTCTCCACTCATTCCTAAAATTTTAATGCCTGGGAGCCTATAAGGCTCCCAGGCACCCTCAGAAACTACGCCTTTACTATCCTTTACCTGTATCCGGCTTCAGCCAACTCAACAACTTGGTCAATATCATCTTTACCTACCACAGCAACCCCTGTATTTATGTCTGTGGGAGAAAGACCAAACTCCTTGTACAGATAGAGTAACATCACGGTCTGGAATCCCTGAAGATAAGGCTGTTGGTCAATTGTGAATTTAACATAACCCTCTTTTATCATTTGATTATGGTCGGGGGTGAGGTCAAAACCTGCAAGCAGGAGTTCTCCAGGTTCCATACCCAGTTCCTTCATAGCCATCCCTGCAAATGCGGTTGCGAACTCACTAGCTGCAATAATTTTGAGATTTGGATGAGCTCTGATATACGATTTCATCATATCAATGGCTGTTGATGGGTCAGCGAGCGGTGCACTGAATCTCTCTGATTTTATCCCATGCTCATCAAGTATCTGCTCGATACCGGCACACCTCTCTTCAAGTGCAGCGTTGCCAGGTTCACCGATTAACACTACTGCTTCAGCATTTGCTGGAATTTCCTCGTCTTTCAATAACTCTCTGCCGAGAACATTTCCGGCAATGGTAAAGCTCTGTCCAACAAAAGCCATTCTTTCATTTGGGGTGTAGGGATCATCAATATTGAAGGCAACTACAGGTATTCCCCGTTTCATTGCTCTGGCAATTGGCTCGTCCAAAGCCTCTGCATCAGAGATGGCAACACCGATTCCGTCAAATCCCTGGGCGATAGCAGTTTCAAGGTAATCGACTTCCCTCTCAACGCTGAACTCCTCGGGTCCCATAAATTGTACTTCAACTCCCAGTAATTCCCCGGCCTCTTCAGCGCCTTTTATCACCGGAATCCAGAATGGTGTTCCCGCAACATGAACTACCAAAGCAAATTTGTATTTGTTAGCAAGTGCACTTCCTGTGAAAACGGCTAACAGCATAACCAGAACAACAAACAAAGTTACTGCTTTTTTACACATTATCACACTCCTCCTTTGAAATCTAATTGTCTTTAATAACCTCCATTTTCAGCAAATCTTATTCCTCTGAATAATAGTTATGAAAGACACGGTTCATTTTTTCGTGGAAAGCTTCCCTTTCTCCTATTACTTACTTTTTCACCTCCTTCTAGGACTATTTCTTTTGGCTTTTTTCCTCTTTTATTTTTTTTTTCGAGGAGAAGCTTTCTTGCACCAAACTCTAGAAAATATCATAGAGTTACTTTTTTTTTGCTCCAGCAGTTGTCGGTAAATTACCCGGGAGTAACATACTGAAATTCAGAAAGTCTCATGGTAAATAAGCCAATTTCTCCAGGAGAGTTTGATAAAATCATTTACATTATAGAAAAATATTTTTGTCTGGTCAACCGCGCGAATTAAATCATCTAAAAGAGATTGCCGAAAAATCAACATCTTGCTTCCTTGGAACATAAGGCAAGAAACTTCAGGCTACTGAGTTCAAGATAGAACATATGGGACGGAGAAAGGGTCTGAAACCCTACAAATTTCGCGTCCCTTATTTTTTCTACCTTAAGATAATACCGTGCAAAGGGGTGATGCAAACAGCCAGCAGACAAACCAGCCCCACTGCAAGAATCTTTCTTCCACTGCTCAATGGTATGACATCGTTTACCGGTCCGGGATGACGGCCAACCCTTCCAAAAAATAGCATCAGCAGAGCCATCGGCCAGTAACCTAGTATTGCTGTTACCAGAATACCTATCAGTGAGATTATTCTGGATAAAGAGAGTTCCAAGAAGAAAAATCTAAAGACTTTTCTGTTGCTAAACAAGGCTCTACTTACGTGACCACCATCAAGCATTCCTACCGGCATTAGATTCAGCATGGTTATCAGCATTCCTACCCATCCGGCAAAGGCTAAAGGATCGGCATTAGATTCAGCATGGTTATCAGCATTCCTACCCATCCGGCAAAGGCTAAAGGATGGAGCAAAAGTACACTGCCTGATGGTAGGCTAACCAGCCATTTCCCTAACCATTGAAACAGAAGTGGCTCTGATAGTGATATTCCTTTAACTGACTCAGCTGGCACTGGAAATGACCAGAGGAGCCCTAATATTGTCACCGGAATCACCACCAACATCCCTCCAATAGGTCCAGCAGCTCCCACATCAAAAAGTGAATTTCTATCTCTAGGACGCGTTCTCATCCGGATCACGGCCCCAAAGGTCCCGATCAAGGTTGGAGCAGGGATGAAATAAGGAAAGCTAGCCTCTATTCCCCTTCTATTTGCCATCAGCTTGTGACCCATCTCATGAGAGCCCAGGATTCCCATGATCCCCAGACAGAACGCCACTGCTCCATGCCAAGCGCTTTCAAGTACTCCCAGTCCGACGAGGGAAAGTGACTGCAGATATCCTGCTCCCAAAGTTGTGCCCAGGGTGACCAGAAAAAGCACCAACTGTAGCTTGGGTTTTTCCATTTTTGGCTTAAATCTTCTGGAAGTACTCTCAAAAGTCATTTTCTTAACCAAGCACCCATCATGATTTTATTATGGCTTTTACAAAGCTAACCTTACGCATACAGTTCCACCCGTCAAGTCCAGAATTGCCCCTGTTGAATTTGTTCCCTGGTCCGCGAGGTACTGGACCTTCTCATATTTTCACGAAAGTAGTCCATAAATTCTGTAGGCATTATCCCGTGGCGATTGAGAATTTGGAGTAGCTTAGTTTCAATTTTGAGATTCTCCCCTGCTATGATACCAAAAAGCAGGAATTTGTTTGGCGGGCACTCGGAACACAATTATCAGCTGTAGGATGAAACCGGTCCGCTAATCAGGGAATGGTGACATCTTCCTGGAATACGGAATAAACTGGAAAGATAAATTACTAAGAGACCTAAAGTGGGTAGAAAGTTTTATTAAAAGTATGTGATTTTGCCAGCAGAAAAATCCTATTTCTAAAAACCATCATCCCAAGAATTTCAAATAGATTAAGCCTTCCCTGTTACTTTTCCGCTGAAGTTAGCACAAAAAAGAACACATCTTCCCACCTTGTGAATTCTTTCCTTCTGCTCACAATCCTTCCCACAAAGAGGACAGAGGCAGACATCTACATGCTCGCCTTTGAGTCTGAGCTTGGGGGCTTTAGTATCTTTTGCATAAGGTGAGAGAGGCTGATCTTCCCACCTTGTGAATTCTTTCCTTCTGCTCACAATCCTTCCCACAAAGAGGACAGAGGCAGACATCTACATGCTCGCCTTTGAGTCTGAGCTTGGGGGCTTTAGTATCTTTTGTATAAGGTGGGAGAGCCTGCCTTGGTTTACCTGCCCCGCGAGGAATGTTGTGCTTTTTAACGTAGTATCTGATAGTGGCCCGGTCAAGGCCGAGTTCCCGGGCAATACTTGTCAGTTCCTGTCCTGCTGCAATCCTCTTGGTCAGGAAAGACTCAAGGGACTCGCCCAATCTGGCCTCAATGAGTTTGCGCTTATGACCTGGCATAGAATTTCTCCCATCTTTCCCTGATTTTTTTAGTACTCCTTTGTATGCTTCTTTAACATCTTGCTCTCTCCTCTTTCACTCGCTTCCAGAATTAGTGCTTTTAGACGCAAAGAGAATCCAAAGGAAAACGTCAAAATTCTTTACCTTACCGCTTCCCGAAAATTCTTCCCTGCTTTAAACTGGGGAACCTTCTTTGCGCGTATCTGGATGGTTTCTCCTGTCTGAGGATTCCTTCCTCTCCTTGCTTTTCTTTCCCTAACCCGAAAAGTCCCAAAACCCACTAAAGTCACTTTTTCTTCTCTGCCCAGGGAGTCGGTTATAACTGAGATTATTGCACCAACTGCTTCCCTGGATATTTTCTTTGTTAGCCCGGTCTGGCCGACTACTTCCTCTACTAATTCTGCTTTGTTCATTCTACTACCTCCTGTTTTCATTGGTTATTCTTGAAGAATTTGCTCTTATTTTAAGCTCAAAAGTAATAGGTGTCAAAAACCCGTTTTAAGGGCTGCGTTTTGTGCCTGGTTAGGACAGGCAAGATGAGTTGAGTTTGGGCAAACGGGTCGAAGCCAAGTTAGTGTTGGCTTAGAATAGGGCCATAGAGGGTAAATTTGAGAATAATAGATCAACGGAAGTTAAGCTCAGGAATATAGCTTCTTGGCCAGCCAGACCATATTTTCCGCCAATTTTCCCATGGTTATCATTCCCTCTTCATCCTCAGCCACTTTACCTTTTTCCCTGCCAAAGGCAATCGTCCAGTAGTGAGGAGAAGGAACAATGATGATCCCCAGAACGGCAAAGAAGAAATAAAGCTGAGCCAGAGTGAAATTTTGACCAGCCCGTCGAGCCACCACCACTCCTGCTCCTATTTTTCTCTCAAGGGGCCTCTTCATCCCCTTAGCAGCGTAGCCCACTCTGTCCATAAAGGCTTTAATGGGAGGAGTGGCTGATCCGAAATAGACTGGAGTGGCCAGAATTATCCCTTCGGCGGCCAGACTCTTTTCAAAAAGGGGAGGAAAATCATCTTTGATATGACACTTACCCGGGTGTTGGCGGCAGTACCTGCAGGCATCACAGGGTTTGAGTTCTAGATCTCGCAGGAAAATAGTTTCAGTTTCGATTTGGTTTCTTTCAATGATTCTTGACATCTCATCGAGCAGAAGGTCAGTGTTTCCTCCTTTTCGAGGACTTCCATTTACTGCTATGATCTTCATTTTTTGCTCTTCCTTCGTGCTAGTATTGGTATGGCATAGTACGGCAAACTGCCGTATAACTCATTTGTATCTGAATTATTTCGTTTATGCACGGCTATAAAATTTCTATGAAAGCGCTTGAGATGTAAATATATCAGATCAAGTAGTCTGTGGAATCATTTTAGCAGAGAAAAGAAAAGTGTCAAAAAAAGCCTCAGGGATTTGGATGAGGCATGAGGGTGACAAGAAAATAAAGATGTCCCGCAAGATTCCGTTATTTCGGTCAAATCACCGGTCTTGGTGCGATCAAAGAAATTTGGTGAGAGAGTGTGGATATGAAAAAGGTGCGGAGTTCCCGCTAAAGTTAAGAAGTAAAGTACACAAGATCATTTTCGCCATGACCGAGAGTTCATAATTATCTCTCGCCTACGTTCGCAGTAATATCTGTAGTTCTCGAAGCTAACATCTGGAGGAACGCGATGATCCACCATAGGAACGTATCCCCCTTTTCTCGCAAGTATATTTATTTTTTCCAGCTCTTTATCAATCGCCTCTTTTCCCGCAGCAAGAGCTCTCTTGTTTATACCTCCCAAGAGTGCAATCCTGGGGTACTGTTCTCTAATAATTACCGGATCCGATCCAGGCTGGATTTCACAGGGATAAAGACCGTCTACTCCTGCTTCGATGAAAAGTGGAACAAGTTTGTTAATGTCTCCGTCCGAATCAACCAAGATTTTTTTGACACCTTTGCTTTTCAAAAATGCAGTCACTTCTCTGTAATAAGGCATCATAAATTCCCTAAAGCAAGAAGGGGAAATAAGAGGACCGTTTTTGTAAGCCATATCCTCCCAGATGGTCACGAAGTCTACCTCCAGCTCGTTAAGTGCTCTTTCATAAGCATCGAATGTGAACTGAACGTGGTGCTCTGCGATTGACCTCACCAGGTCAGGCTGAAGATAATAGGCTAAGGATAAGTTCTCTAACCCCATGAGGTTTCTCGGATGTCCGAAAAAACCCAAGATAAACAAACCCACCGGTTCTTCTCTTGCATTAATAACTTTTGCCTGCTCCGACCAATCCGGAGGATACCTTCTCGGATTCTTTCCGTCCAATCGAGGTTTTAGTTTTTCAAAGTCTTCCTTTTTTTCTACCGGAAAACGGATATATTTGGGGACAGAATTTTTCTTTTTGCTTTCCCTGAGCGTGACTGCGTAGGAGTCTATCTTGGTTACCGTCTTCTCATCTTCGTCGATTATCGTTTCCTCAAAAAGAGGGAAAAACGCACCCTGGTAGTTAACCTGGGGGACTTCAAGATGAGTATCAAAGCAACATCTGTCTAGTGATAAGTAATTTTCCACATCCTTTTGGTTCTCTACTTGACGAGGCATACCTTCCTTTTGCCAGTCCTCGATGGTTTGTTCCCAATATCCGAAATCCATCATGGGTAGCCTGTCAGTTTGGTCAAAATTGAGAGTCGCGGTCAATCGCTCTCTCTGATTCATATTCGCCACCTCCATTGTCGAATTTCACCAAGGAATATTAATTTATGAACACCTGGTCGAGTCAATAGCTGTTATCCAGCCCACAACATAGCGTAGGAGTACTGCCATATTCTCCTCCAGATCCGTTGATGTTTTAGCCATTTTGAGTGCGCATTAAATTACATAGAAGAGGACTCCGAACATCCCCGCCACCCACAGTCCACCCCCATCAACCTCGAAGTACCCTATCCCCCTATGCGGGCCTATGGTACAGAGACCGGATCAGCACAGTAGAAAAGGTGATGGCGATGACCAGCATGATGTAGGACATGGCGGTAGAAATACCAATGTCCCAATAATAGAAGGCGGTTTTATAGATGAGTACGGAGAGAGTTTCCGTTGCTCCACCGGGACCGCCTTTGGTCATTATCCATACGACGTCAAATATACGATAGGCATCCATAGCTCGAAACAAAATAGCCACTAGCAAAGCTGGTTTGAGTAACGGTAAGGTCACAAACCAGAATCGCTGGGAGGGAGAAGAACCGTCGATCTCTGCAGCCTCGAAGGGCTCGTTGGGCAGGGATTTGAGTCCGGCAAAGAAGATAAGAAAAGTGAATGGAGTCCAGGACCAGACATCCACCAGGATAACCGTCAAGAGAGCGGTTGAGATTCTCCCCAGAAATCCTTCCTGGGGAATCCATGGTGTGAGACGCATCACCTTGAGAAAGTAGTTGACCAGGCCGAAATCCGGGGCGAAGGCGGCCCTAAAAAAGAGACCTACCACGACAGGCGAAATGACCATTGGTATGAGCAAAGCGGTGGCGAAGAACTTTTGTGCTTTGATGGGGCGATTGACTAAGGTTGCCAGCCACAATCCCAGAATGAGTTCTATGGCAAGAGCGACTGCTACGTAAATCCCGGTATTGCGCATGGTATTCCAATAGATGTGATTGCTAAAACTAAGAACCGAGGCATAGTTCTGAATTCCTACAAAAGGCTTATGCCAGGGACGGGTAAGAACCCACCCCAAAAAGCTGTACTGGAGGGTTTTTACAAAAGGAAATATGGTCAATAGTACTAACCAGGCCATGACCGGAAGAATGAGTAGATAAGGAACAGACCGTCTGCCAATGTGAGAACGTCTTTTGTTATCTTTCGATTTTACCATCATGCCATCCTTTTCATTTAAACATTCCGAAACTCAGGCCTCGCGTCAGATATTTCTGAACAAAGATCACCAGAACAATGATCGGTACCACGATTAAGGTCGCTCCCGCAGTCATTCTCCCCCACATGATACCCTTAGCGGAAATGAAAGACATAGTGAGCACAGGAAGTGTTTTTGCTTCCTCTCCCGTGAGAATAAGCGCGCCCATAAACTCATTCCAGGAGGCGATAAAAGAGAGAACCCCGGTAGCAAGAAGAGCGGGAAGGGTAAGGGGAAGCGTAATTCTCCAGAAAGCTCCCAGGTGAGAACAACCATCAACCATGGCACTCTCCTCAACTTCTGGAGGAATTTCTGCGATGAAACTTCGCATCATCCAGACTACCAGTGGAAAATTAGCGGCCGTATGAAACAAAATAACCCCCAGGTGTGTGTCGTACAGTCCCCAGCTCCTGAATATCAGAAACATGGGGATAAGGGTAACAATGGGAGGGATCATTCTGGTGCTGAGAATCCAAAAGATAAGATCTTCTTTGCGGGATATACGAAGCCTGGCAAAAGAGAAGGCAGCGATACAACCAAGGCTGGCTGCGGCCATGGTACTCCATCCGGCGATGATGAGAGAGTTAACTAGGTTTTTGGTGACCTTGGTGGCCTGGAAAAGGTCACGATAGTTGTCCAAAGTGGGCTTGACAAACCAGCGTGGTGGAATCACAAACGTAAGCATGCGGGGTTTCAGCGAAGTAGTTATGATCCAAAAAAGTGGGAAAAGGGCAATAATAGTACCAACGATTAGAACAGTGTAGGTTGTGTACTTATTATACCTGCGTACCTCCATTTTTGATTATTTCCTTTCTTATCCAGAAAAAGCGTCCGGCAGGTAACTTTCTGATTACTGAGCAAACTTTTTTTTCCGGGTGGGATGGGAGAAGGGGATTATCCCCTTCTCCCATCTTTTCTGAACCTATTGGTAATATCCTGCTCGTTTCATAATCTGTTCACATCTTTCTGCCACTTGATCCAGAGCTTCCTTCGGTGTGAGAGTACCCAACAGTGCCTCCTGTAGGTAACCAGCCGTCAAGATGTTCATCTCCGGGAATTCTGGGAACTTAGGCAGAGGTTTAGCCACTGGGAGCATGGTATACATTGCCGAAAAGTGTCGGAACTGTTTTGTTAATTCAGGATCGGTCAAAACTGAAGTACGTGTCGGTGTAGCTCCGTAGCGCGCAAGTTTCTTGGCATTTTCAATGTTACCGTAGAAGAACTTGATGAACGCATAGGTCGCTTCCTTATTTTTCGAAGAGGCTGACAATCCCAGTCCCCAACCACCACCAGCACATCGACGAACTCCCTTATAGGTGGGAAGTGGAACAAAACGTGCATCTGCGGCTATTAGAGAGTCAGGACCCACAATCATGGGAGCCTGGTCAGCAAAGGTGGGATACATAGCTGCCTTCTTGGTCATAAAGGCCTCGGCTGCCTCGAAAAACGAGTAGTTAATGCTACTGGGAGCGAAAGTCTTTTCCCGGTACATATCCACCATCAAGGTGAGGGCTTCCACCCCCTGGGGATTGTTAAGGACCGGATGGAGGTATTTGGTGGGATCATCTTTCATGGGAGGCAGATCACCCCCGTATTGGCCCCGAATGAAGTCACCCTTGACCATATAAAGGAAGGTCAGGAAATTCTGGGTAACTGACTCATCTTTGAAGAAGTTTAGGACAGCTCCCCAGCGGTCAATTACGCCGTCACCATCGGTATCCTTCTGAAGTTTCTTGGATGCTACTCGAAAGTCGGCCCAGGTGGCCGGAACACCTACTCCAGCTTCGTCCAGCATGGCTTTATTGTAGGCTTGAAGGATCACGTCCGGATAGAGCGGAAGAGCATAAATTTCCCCATCGACTCGGTAGTAGTCTAACACTTCCGGGATGATGTCGTCCAAATCAGGGTCTCCATACTTGGTGATGTAGGGTTCTAAGGATTCAATGTACCCTGCTTTGCCGAAAACCTCTACCCACCAGGCGGCCATAGCATAAAGGTCAATAATACCCGCACCTGAGACAGATTCCATCATCAGCTTTTCATACATATTTTGGTGGGGAACTTCCATGAGAGTGACGGAAGCCCCATATTCTTTTTCAAATTCAGGAGCAAGTTTGCGAATGGCATCCATCTCTGGACTGGGATACCAGGCCAGAACCAGATTGACTCCAGCAAACTTAGGTTCCGCTCCACCAATTCCGGAAAGAGTCAGTCCCAAGAAACATACAATGGCTAACCCTATTCCGATCTTTACTCCTCGCTTGGTTATTCTCATCTTTTACTTACCTCCTTGGTGATTTCTTCATCTTTAGGAAAACCTCACATTCCTATGATTGTCACTCCGGACTATATCACCTCCTTCCGATTTTTTCTTAGGTTTCTCTTTGTCCCAATCTATCCTTCAGGGAGCCGTTTCGTGGATTACTATATTTCCCATTCGGTTTTCGAGTTATCAAACCACTGTCTTTACCGTGCTTCCCTTTCCTTGAGAGAGCCTTCGATCTGTTGAATGAATCTTTGACAGTCCGGTATCCAAGATCTTCTCATTTTTCCCTCTGCTCCTGAAATCTTTGATCTAAGTTCTCGGCGACATACTCGACAATCTGCTCTTTAGGTGGAAGTGTAGACAGTATTTCCCAGGGATGTGAATAATCCAGTTTTTTGGCATAAGAAGCGACATCGTCTAAGTTATCAAATACCTTACGGAATGCACTTATGAGTTTATCCTGGATCTCTACCGTAGTTAATGGGTTGATAAATCTTACATCTAACCCCAATGACCTTTCGAGAACATCCAGTGTTTGAGGATAATCTTCGATCTTGTAGAAGACATCCCGACCGTAGGAGCAAGTCCAGGGGCAACCCTTACCATAACCACGTTTCATCTGGAACAGGGTCTGTCCGGGGATTGGTGTCCGTTGAGAGAGTTTAACCGGAACCCCTTCTGCCCTGAGGATGTCCTGCAGAGCTTGACGAAATCTTCCGGGGGATATGTCCAATCCTGCCGCCTCAGGATCAACTTTAAAATAGTAAATGTAATATGAATGAGTGCGATCCTCAGGTACATAGGGGGGGATAAGGCCTGGTATTTCAGCTAATGCCCGGGAGATATAAGCTGCTTTTTCACGACGGGCTTTCATATATTGGTCTAGGCGTTTTAGCTGACTGCGGGCCATGGCTGCAGAAAAGGGGCCGATGCGGTAATTCCACCCCATGGTGTAGGCGTTGTACTCTCGCTCCTTGTTCTTGCTAACAATCTCGCCGAACATTCTAACCATGTCAGCCAGATCCCGATAGAGCTCATTATTGGTCAGAACAACCCCACCCTCTCCTCCGCTCGGCAGACACTTGAGTGGCATAATACTTGAGCCACTAATGTCTCCCAGACTACCTACCTTTCTTCCTTTGTATTCAGCACCGGCAGCCTGGGAGCCGTCTTCTATGACCACGAGGGTGTGCTTGCCTGCGATTGAGCAAATTTCATCATAATCCGCTGGCAGACCGTGATAATCCACGGCCATGATGGCTTTTGTGCGATCAGTAATCTTTTCTTCAATCTTAGTCGGGTCAATATTGAAAGTGTGGGGATTGATGTCTACAAACACGGGGATTGCGTTGTGATGAAGCACGGCAGTTGCCGAAGCCAAAAAGGTTAGAGCAGGTACGAGAACTTCATCCCCGGGTTCTATGCCAATACCTGCAATACAAGCATGTAGAGCCGCCGTCCCACTGTTGAGGGCTAAACAATACTTCATTCCCGTATATTCGCGGTATTCCTTCTCAAATGATACTACTTCTTGGTTCTCTTTACCCCAAAAGTCTCTCCGGTCGATGACTCGTTGAAAAGCGGCGATGTCCTCGTCAGTAACAATAGGCCAATCTGGTAACTCGAGATCACCTGGTATTGCCTTGGGACCCCCGTAGATGGCTAATTTTGACATTTCCTACCTCCTCACTATTTACCAGATTATTGTCCGTCCGCGTAGGAGTACTGCCTTGGAAGATATTCAAAAGCGAATATTTCTTTCCTCTCCAGACCAAGGCGGTTTGTTTATTTAGAACGAACAATGGCCATTGTATCGTAGTCATGAAAATGAGTCAAGGCTCCGCCGTGGTTGAGGTTGGTCGAAAGACAGTTGAGTGTTAAACCAGAGATACTCCGTTGTCGATTTCATTTGACAAGATAAAAATCGACGTTATAGTGCAACTGCTAAGAATTCATAAAAAAGGAGTTTTTCTTATGAAACAGGAAATTTACTACTTTGAGGAACCAGGGCCTAAGAATACTGAACAGACTATAAACATTGCTTACCGGAGGGCTAAGGAGTTGAATATTGATCAGATAGTTGTTGCTTCAACTCATGGAGGAACTGCTGGTAAAGTACTGGATGCCTTCCAAGATATGAATAGCAAAATTGTGGTGGTAACGATCTCCCAGGCGTTCCACCAAGAAGGCTGGATAATGGAGGATGAAGTTCGTAACCAACTAGAAAAACGGGGTGCTGTGGTATTAACTACCCTCCATGCTCTGGGAGATGACGTCAATACTGCTTTTTCTACAAATCAGAAGACAGCCGCTTTTAATGCAGTTGTGGCCGAGACTCTGCGCAGATTCTCCCAAGGGATGAAGGTTTGTGTGGAGATTGTTTTGATGGCAGCGGAAAATGGTGCTATTAGCGTTGACAGAGAGGTTGTAGCCATAGGGGGCACCGACCGCGGGGCGGACACTGCCGTGGTAATAAAACCTGCCCACGCCCAGAATTTTCTTAGTCTGGAAATCAGAGAAATCCTGGCCAAACCCAGAAAAACTTAAATCTATTCTCAGTAGTCTAGAACTCCATTCTTTCCCATTAATTATTGAGCTGCTGGGTTTAATCTTGGGAATCAATCTTTTCCGATAGTATCCTCTGGGGAAAGGGATTGTATCGGTTTCTATTTTGCTCTGTTCTGGGTTGACTTGTAGATAAGCCTTGGTTAACATTTAAAGAGGGAGAACTAAAATGACGGATAGACAACGATTTAAGTTGATTGCCAGGTGTGAATTGAAGGGTGAACTATTTGTTCCTTCTGATTTTCAATGGTTCTGGCATGAGACACTGGTTCGATGGGTAAATGAGGGGGCACCTCCGGAGATACTTTCCAACGAACACCGGGCAAAATTCTTTGAATTTGGCAGAGTGGAAACACTTCCCGTTGTTTCAGGCATTTCAGATCTAGGACCGTCAGGAGGACCTCCCTATGTTGCACCCGTTATACCCCGCTATGAAAGAAGAGTATTAGAGGAAGATCTGAGGACAAGGGTTGTCATTAATGAGGGTGGGGTGAAATACCGGGAACACAAGGATGACCCAGAGAAAATGCCCCAGTGGCTTGAATACCCGGCATCCAACAAAAAGGGATGGGAGGAGTACAAGAAAAGATTGGATCCCCACGCGGCCCTGCGCTGGCCCGCCTACTGGGAGGATTATGCTCGTTCAGTGAGGGAGAGAAATTATGCCCTGGGAATAAACGTGGGGAGTTTCTTCGGTTTGCTGCGAGAGTGGGCGGGACTGGAGAATCTACTGGTTATGTTTTACGATGAGCCTGAACTGGTAAATGAGATGCTGGATCATATGGAGCAGTTTGAACTGGAGATCATAAAAAAAGTGGTGAGAGACGTTGACCTTGATTTTGCTTATTTTTGGGAGGATATGGCCTATAAAAACGGCTCCCTGATTTCACCTCAAATGTTTCGGGAGTATCTAATACCCCGATACCGATCAATCACTCAACTTTTAAGAGACAACGGGATTAATATCATACTGGTGGACTCTGACGGAGATACCAGACAGTTAATACCTCTGTGGATAGAAAGTGGTATTAATGGGCAGTACCCCTTAGAGGCAACGGCGAATATGGACGCGGTAGGATTAAGAGAGGAGTATCCAAATTTCATTCTCATAGGAAATGTCGATAAACGCGCCCTGGCCAAAAGCAGGGAGGCGATCGAGGAAGAGCTATCAAAGAAAATACCCTATCTTCTCTCCCGGGGAGGGTATTTTCCGGCCATAGATCACTTTGTTCCCCCCGATGTTTCTTTCAAAAACTACATGTACTACTTGGAGTGCCTAAGAGAAATGGCAGGAACTTGAT
>Ga0209986_10001772_pt1 | contig 20403 bp, 12 predicted proteins | sample BlataG_FD_183168 | JGI IMG/M metagenome (GOLD analysis project Ga0209986, IMG submission 183168) | Deep subsurface microbial communities from Black Sea to uncover new lineages of life (NeLLi) - Black_00105 metaG (SPAdes) (version 2) | ecosystem: Environmental > Aquatic > Marine > Oceanic >... | reverse complement strand
CACGCTTTGGAGCTCATCTCTATGCTGTGGGAGCTGGACCTAAAACGGCGAGCATGCTTGGAATCAACAAAGGTAGAATGTACTTCTTCGTATATTTAATTGCCGGTTTTTTCTGCGGAATGTCAGCTTTGTTTTATACTGGATTTCTCTTTGCTATAAGCCCTTATACCGCGACGGAAGCGCTATTCCCGGCCTTTGCTGCTGCCGTAATCGGTGGGATTAGCTTGAAGGGGGGGAGAGGATCGGTGGTAAATATCTTTGCAGGATTAATTCTTTTGGCTGTAGTTGAAGCTGGACTTTCGATGTTTGCTGTTTCTCCTTTCCTCCGAGAAATTGTTTTTGGATGTTTGGTGATTGCAGCAATTATAATCAATAGGCTCAGAGATTCCGTAAGGGATAGAATTTTAAGGCCCGTATAGCATGACGCAACGGTTACACCCGCTCTTCCCCTCTTTTTCTTACCATTGCCATTCTGCCTGAAATTCTGCGTGCTTTCCCCGTAGAGAAGGTATCTTTATCAACGAAGATCGAACTATGTCATCTTTTGAACAGTTAGAAGGCTAAATAGTGTAATAAGGCTTGCCCCTGACAAGTTCCCCGAAGATGTATTCGAAAAGACCTCTATTTGGTAAGGAGTTATAAAATTATTTACTAAAAATTTAAGAAAAATTTCTAAAGAGAGAGTGTAATGTATTCTAACAGTTCAAATTTCCGAGAAAGAATAATGGCTACTTATACGAAAAAGAGAGCAAACAAAATAGTATGGCAGCCAAGAATTGAACATTGGTATGACGTGAGGAAGGTTAAAGGAACTCTTCCTGAAAAGTATAAAAATAAAGGGGTTCTTGAAATCTATGATGATCTCAGTGCTTCAGTAAGGTACTATTACGGCTCTACAACGGATATTTCGTCTCCCAAAACTTATATGAAATTTGAACATACAGAAAGAGTAAAAGTTAGAGAGGTAAGAAAAAATAATGATATACATCTGACTTATGAAACCCCTATCGGACAATTAAGAGGAAAAAAGACATTAGGGGAATGGGGAACTTCTTGGCATTATGTTGAACACCCTGCTAAAAGCATCTCGGATTTGAGAATTTTAGAATGTATAGTAAAAAACACAAAAGCAAGGTTTGATTATGAATTTTATAAAGAAGCAGAGAATAAAGTTGGCCATAGAGGTGTTATTCAATTTTATTGGGAACGAAGTCCTTTCCAAAAGCTTTTACTGGAATACATGGGAGTTGAAAATACTATATACGCATTCCAGGATTATCCTAAAAGAATGAGAGAGTACTTGAAAACAGCTGAAGAAGCAGAGAACCAATTGTACGAAGTATTAGCGAAATGTCCTGTTTTTTCGTTAAATTTCGGAGAGAATATCGATGCTCGCTTTGACCCACCTAAGATTTTCAATGAATATCTTCTCCCCTATTATAAAAAAAGAGTAGCGCAATTGCATAAAGCCGGTAAATTTTGTTTTATTCATATGGATGGTTCATTAAAACCTTTGTTGCCTTATATTAATGATGCTGGCTTTGATGGAGTAGAGGGCGCTACTTCCCTTCCACAAGGAGACATAACTTTAGAAGAATTGAAAGAAGCTCTGGGAGATACCATACTCATAGATGGAATTCCTATGCTTTTATTTTTACCTCATTATTCATATAAAGAATTAGAAGAATATACTATAAAAGTGCTTAATTTATTTTCCCCTAATTTGATCTTGGGAATTTCGGACGAGATTTCTCCACCAGGTGATATAGAGAAAGTAAGGTTTGTCTCGCAAATAGTAGAATCATTTAGGGTGTAAAATAAACAAAACTAAGGGTAATTTAAACTTTTTTGCTGTACCAGAAATAAGAAAAAATGAAAAGCAGAGAAAGAGTTCAAAAAGCTATTCATTTTGGAAAGCCTGATAGACCACCAATATCACATGCTATTCTCCCTTCCGCGCAGTTCTCATATGGCACTGCCCTGCAGGAGATCCTTGATTCTGTTCATGAGGATTTTGGCTGGCATTTGTTACCCGACCTGCCACGTGAGAAACTCCCTCCAATGTACAAAAAAGGGATAAACCGCGACGAGTTTGGTACAATATGGAAAGTTACCGTTGAGGGTAGATGCGGTATCCCCATTGAATATCCTATCTCAGATTGGTCACGTTACGATGAATTTGTCTGGCCAGAATTTGACGCCGGACCACCTAAATGGAGGTTTTATAGTGGTCATATGGCGGGTAAAAATGATGATTACTATGCTCGAGGCGGATGGATTACCTTCTTTGAGCAAATGCAGCAATTACGCGGCTTTGAGCCATTGTTAGTAGATTTAATTGAGGACCGTCCGGAGGTTTACCGATTGCGAGATGATTTGCTTATGTTTAACCTTCGTTGGATTGATCGCTGGCTTAATTACGAATATCAGGCTCTACATTTTGCTGATGATTGGGGTACCCAAGATAATCTTATGATCTCACCCCGTATTTGGCGATCATTTTTTAAGCCAGTATATAAGGAGATGTTCTCAAAAGTAAAGTCTGCAGGTCTTGATGTCTGGTTTCACAGCGACGGAAATATCACCAAAATTTTGCCGGACCTTATAGACCTTGACGTTGGTGTACTCAATTGTCAGTCGTCAGTTATTGGGTTGGAAATAGCCCATGAGTATGCTGGACGCATTTGTTTCCGTACCGACCTTGATCGCCAAAAAATAATGCCGTACGCCTCGCCTATTAGAGTCAAAGAACATGTCTTTGAGGTTTTCGAGGTTCTTGGAGTATCGGATGGTGGGATTGTTGCTGGTGGCGAAATCAGCGAAGATGTGCCTTTGGAGAATATTCGTGCAATGTACGAGGCATTCATGGAATATAAATATTAGATCATTTAACCTAAATTAATCCCCGTCCAAGGTGGTGTCCAAGCTATGTCCAAATGATGTCCAAAAAGTGTCCAATTGGACGGGATTGAACAGTAAAAATACTGGACTAAAGCCAAAGTCAGATCCGTGATCCAGGTCTTCAGCCATAGTAAGGAACATTCTATCATCAACATTGGTGTGCTGCCTCCCCGGACTGGACTCGAACCGGTTGGTTGATGGGGTGGCTCTAATCCGGAGATTATGGTAAGTCTAATCAAGTGCTCTTTCGGATAAGAAGACACCTCATTGGTCGGTTGATCTTTACTCCCAAATTCTTGCTCATGTCAGGAATATCCTCATCATCCACCGTGATTTCATAAAGGGTATGCTCAACCCCCTCCGGCAGTTCCTCTAAAATCCTGGTCTGGAGAATCTCGATATCATATAACCTTGCAAATGGGGTGGCGAGGGTTGTGGTGGGATCTATAAGCCGTCTCGCCTGGGGATCGAAAGCTTTTCCGGGGAATCTATGTACCTCGGTGTATTCGTCACATAAAAGCAGGGGAATAACGCACATTTTCCCCCCGGGTTTAAGGATGCGGCAAGACTGCTTAATGAACTGCCTGTCCTTTTCTCCTTCAAAGTGCTCAAAGGTATGATGTAAGGAGATTTTATCTACAGATTCTTTTGGAAGAGGAAGAGAAGCAGCATCTGCCCCGAGGCGAAAAGTTCAACCATCAAGTCTCTTCAGGCCAGGAGGATAGATCATATCCTGAAGGTAAATTTCTCTACAGGACAAGACCCTATAATAAGAGGATTTCTCCACCCCTACATCCATAAATACATCTTTAGTTTGTGGTTCAAGCAATTGGTAGCTCACATAATATTCCAGAGCTTTCTGGTGAAGATAGTCTAATTTGCTCCATTTTGGTGCTCTATAAGTAGGCATCTTTGAGAATTTTCCTTTATGTTTTTCCAGCCACTCTCTAATCCTGGAAGACTGGAAGTTAATGCGCTGAAAGTTGTTCACTCCTGTTTTTATCAGCTCCCCGCGGTGGACAGGCTCTACTATATGGTCTACCCTTAGGTTTGCCATGAGTCTGAGCAGAGGAGCTGATAATCTGTTTTCGCCAAAGTATTCCGAAAATTTAGCCGTTATCTTCTTTAATTTCATTTGCCTCTCCTGGATAGGTATTTGGCTGCACCTCGCCATGAGATTATCATTGTCTGATGTTTCTCGCTAAGATGCCTGGAGCTTACAAAGGGGCAGTTTTAAGATAACAACCTTTGGTATCAAAGATCAGTCAAATCATTCACCGCCACCCAGAAGATTTGGCTGGGTCGCGGAGATGGATTATAAAGCCTTAAGGGCCTGGTAAAATAGAGTCTTGTAAAAAATAGCAGATTTAAAAAGATTGGTCAATTTTCTCTATACTTTTTTATATAGGTGTAGTTTTCTGCCTCCACCGCGTGCTATTGACTTAGACGCCAAATATGTTATATTTTTTGAGGAAGATATATCCCACCGCCTTCGGGGAATGAGCGTTCAGGATTGGGTAAGTAGCAGAGGAAAATCCCCATTAGAACTGATCAGAGAAGTCTCAATCCAAGATCAACTTGCCACTTAGATAACCTAAATAAAGGGAAAATGTTAGGCAAAGACGACATTTTTAGAGAGAGGGTAGTTTTCTAAAAGACTGCTCTCTGTGTCAAAGCAAAATAAAAGATAGTAGACTTAGATAAAGTAAATCAGAGAAGGAAATAGCGAAGATGCTTGAAGAGACAAAATCCTCTAAATGGGGAAGGTGGTTAGCTTTAACGATCTTGATAATAATAGTTGGCTATGTAATCATTGACGGTTGGCTTACAGACAAGATAGGACCACACACAGCTGTAGCGGTTTACGAGCCAGGCGGAATAAGGGCCTTGGTTAATAAAGCCGATAAGCCGGAACGACTATGGAAATGGCCAAGAATTTTGGGAACCTCGATAGGGGTGAAGGAGGAGCCAATCAAGGATGAGACAAGGATGGTCAGCACTAAATTTGCTATGTATACCGCTGACGAGGTCACTGGTAAAGAGGAGGATAGGGAATATGTTCAGGTTTATGTCATTGATGTAGAAATTAGAGTTAAGGACTGGCAGAAGTTCTTCGAGGAGATTAATTTAGATGAGATAAATAGAGAGAGAAGAAGAGCCGGCCCCTTTTCCCGTTTGGTAAAGGATAGGTTCGAGGTTGTGGCTTACCAGATAGGGAACATCGTCAAGGGGGGCAAGACAACGGATACATTTGGCAAGACCCTGCGAACGAAAGAGGGCTATCCGGTGATGAATCTGAATGACAGGGTTAATTACGCACATTCCCAATTGATGAGCCGAAGGAATTTCCTCATCGCCCTTTTAGATCACCATCATTTTAAAACTCCTGAGGAGATAAAGAGGTATTTAAAAGAGGAGATTCCCTGGTACTGGTTCGCTGGCCCGGATGTATTTGAGTTGTTAGCCCAGCGATATAAGGACATGCAGGAGTCGGTTTTCTCCCCGTGGGTTGGAGATATGACCCCGGAGGCAGCCCAGCAGAGGTTTATCTTTGGCAAGGGAAGTCTTGAGCTTTACCGAGAGGCTTATCGGGCCTATCAGTATGAGAAGTTCTTAGTCACAAGAGAGGCAGCGTTAAAGGAGATTGAAACTCATCGCAGGACCTATGGCGAAGAAGAGGAAGCCAAGAAGCTTGTTCGCTGGCAAGAGGAAAAGTTGGAGCTGGAAAAAAATCGATGGGAAAGAATGAAGGTGGAAGAGCTTATTCCCTTCTTCAGGTATTATTCCTCCTCGGATACAGAACTCGCCCTGGATATAAGAAGAGTTACCGCCGAGGAAAACGAGACCTTATGGGAGGCAGCCATTGAGGAGGTGCTTGGTGGAGAGGATATCACCGAGTTGAGTTCCTTTATCATCCACAAGGTTGAAAAGGGGGACACCCTGGCAAAACTGGTTGAAAAATACAACGTCGACTGGAAACTGGTTTTTAACGAATATGCCCTAGGAGTTGTTGGTGAGAGTCTTGAGGATGACAGTGAGAAAAAATTGGCTCAGCTTTTGAATGAGGGCATGGAGACTGGAGACCAGCAGCCAGCATACGAGTTTGTCAAGGATGTTCCCTTAAAGGTAGGCAAGAGCATCATCATTGAAAGGACCGAGAAGTTTACCTCTGAGTGGTTCAAGGAAGAGGAGGAGTATCGAAGGGAAAGGGAAAGGATTGTGAAAAAATACATTTACCGTTGGATCGAAAAATTCGCCCCTAAGGTGGTAGAGGAATACGTCCCCATCTCTCCCTGGATTGATCACCTGGAAAGAACTTACGGCGTAAAGATAGGAAGAATAAAGCTTCATATTGAAAGGGATTCGATGTTCACCAAAGCCGGGGAGCCAAAGGATGAGTACTATGACCTGTATTATTCTAAATACGTATCCAGTTTACGGAGATGAGTGATGTTAGGGCTTATCGATGATGTAAGGTATAAAGTGAGGCAAATTAGATTCTTAAAGGAGCGAAGAAGGGAGAGAGTTGATCGCAAAGTTGATAGAGTTATCGATGGCTGTCTTACCCGGAAGGGCAGATTTGGCCCCTGGCGCTCACCCGTCAAATCGGACCTTATAGATATCGATGCCCTCAGCGAGGCGAAGATTGCCCGGACGAAGTTCATCTCCTTTGGGAAGTTTTCCGAGATGGGGTTGAAGGAGATAGAGGCTTCCAACAGGCTTTGCTCTAAAGAGGGAAATGGCGAGATCAAGATCCATAAGGTGGAAAATATCGACAGTGGGAGAGGTTTTAACGTAGCCGGGAAGCTCCTTCCTAAACATACCTTTCAGTTGGGAAACACCGAAAATCCTCAGTTTAGGATTTTGGTCTTAGCAGGCACTCATGGTGGGGAGTCGAGGCTGGCCAGAACGATCCTGGAGGGAATTATCCAATTGGCCCGTCCCGGCCAGGAGCGCTATAGGCTTTTAGAGAAGGGGACCATCCTCTTCGACCCCGTAGTTGACCCGGCTGGTTTTAATAACCAGACTCGTGGCGCGGTGACCCGAGGGGGAATGGCTGTTAACGCCCCTCTTGTCGGCGGAGGACAGGTTCAGCCGGGCCTGAGAAACCCCTGGGGTTTGGCTGATAGAAACAGCGTTCAGGGGAGGAACAGCTCCGAGGCCCAGGATGCCTTAACTCGTTCCAACCAGGCTCACTACAGGAAGATTTTGGATGGGAAGGCCACCTGGGTTTATGATGCGCATGAAACCTGCGAGTTCACCCACTGGCCGGACTTAGTCTTCACCTACGGAGGAGTCCTCCTTATGGCTCACCTTTATATCTCAGATACGAGGCTCTCCCACCTTAACCGATTGGATCCCTGCGTCGGTTGGTGGAGAAGGCTGAGGGGTTTTATCAGTGATTGCAGTCCCTTGGAGGGGCCGATATATAGGGAGCAGCTTCTCTGGCATGATCCCCGGATGCAGAGGATCAGAAGGATCAGAAGTAGAATAAGGGAATTGGGTCAGAGGACCATGGAGGAAAAATTTGATCGAGCTTTCCTCTTTCTTCCTCATGTAGAGCGAGATATCAGGGTTGATGAGAGCATCTACATCGGCGGGATGATGTTTAGAGCTCCTCAAATTCTATTAGGACCGGATGTGCTTGGCTTTGAAGGCCTGACCTCTGAGAGCTTCCAGCAGGACCTTGTGGTTCGGGCTAAGCAAACTTTAGCTGTCCTTGAGGCCCAGTTGAAGGTAATTGGACTGGGCCATAGGGGATCAGAAGATGATTAATCACCTAATCGAGTATTATAAGATTCCTCATCCTCTCGATGAGAATAAGGGAAGCATTGTTATCTCCGATCCAGGGAGGCTGGGCGAGAAATGCTTTAAGATATGGGTGGATGACAAAAAATCCAGTGGTCCAGCCGAACTCCCCCGAATTTTGAGGGTACTCATTAGTCCTGAGGAGAAGCCAAATCCAGAGGATGTTGATCTGGTCAAAAGGTTTGAAGGCAACGCTGAAATTCAGGATAGTCACAATTGGGGTATTTTTAAGCTTCGAATTTTTTTGAGGTTCACCGCCGCCTGTGCAGTGGGCTATTTTATCTACTGGACGATCTTTAACTTTCCCTGGTTTTGGGTTCCGGCAACGGTTTTCTTGGAGGGCATTTTAGGGGATACCTTAACCAGGATCTTTCAGGGAGTGGTCATTGCTTTTGTTCCTGGTCTCTCCTTCATAAGGAATTTTGTAGGCGCTAAAAGATGGGTTCAGGCTAACTTGCGCTCCCAATACACCAGGATTTATGCTCGGTTTGGTAGGAGCTCCCGGGGCTACTTCGCCAAGGAGGTTAAGAAGTGTTTGAAGAACATCGAGGCGGCTGCTCGAGAGGAAAAGGTCTTCCTGAAGATTACCCCCGTGAGAGATATCCTGGAGGAGATCTTAACTAGCTACCAGGTAAACCTTGACTTTGCCCGGGATTGGTGCGAGCGATTTGAGGAGATTCTTGAGGAGCTCAGCCAGAGGGCAAGGAGGGAGGTTTTCCTTGAGGGGGTGGTGATCAAGCTTGACCAATTGAGGAAAGATTTGCTCCTTTATTATCTGGAGGGCTTTCAGATGGTGCCACTCAAGGTGGCCGCGACAAATTCGTCGCCAGAGGAGTTTTTTCCCCTGGTTGGTCAAGATTTTGATTTTACCTCAAGTATCCTGGCAAAAGGGTTCAGGGAGAAGTCAAACCACCTGAGGGATTTTTTGAATACGACCTCCTCAATACGCCAGCAGATCTACTCCAGCTTTGATTCCTTGAAAAATGTGAAGGAGAAAAGGGAAAGGATAAGGTGGTTGGAGGATATCGAGGAAGGATTCGAGAGCTTGAGAAACACCACCGGTAACTTTCATTTCGGGGACAATCCATATATTACCCATGAAAGAGGAGAGAATTTAAGCAACTTTTATGACAGGCTTTATCATCTCTTTGGAGAGGCAAAGATAGATATTCTCCAGGGAGAGAAAGCAGTCAAGAGGGTATTCTTCAGACGTGTTAAGATAAAAACCGAGTGGGGACAGAGAAAGAGAATAGAGGAGCTCAAGCTGAAAGTAGAGCGTCTTCTCTGTCAGGGGGTAGGCACAAAAAAGGGTTATGAGAGGATTTCCCATCTCTTTAGCTTCTTTGGGAGCAATCTTAAAAGGAGTCTTGCCTTTTCAGCGGTAGTCTTGGTTGCCTTTGCTTCCCTTTTGAGTTTCAAGGCATTGGGCCCGCATGAGGTTCTTACGGCCATCTACTTAAGATGGGGAGTCAAGGAGAGGGCTACCCAAAAGACACCTTTTTTCTCCAGAGGGGTGAGGGTCTACAGATTTGGTCAGGGAATGCCCATTTTTCCGAAGAAGGAGCTATTCTGGCAACCGCCCCTTCCCCTGGTCTTTTCTCATAAGATAGATTTCAACCAGCTCCAAAAGTTTACCTCCTATATGATATTTGCTGCTCCTACCGATACATTGTATAAGAAGGGATTGAAGCTTTTGGCCGGTGCATACGGAGGGTATTTTGAGGTGGTCGAGATCAGCTTCGACTTTGTTCCCAAGGATAAGGAGGCCTGGACTAAATATGACTATGACGGCAAGGGGACGGAGAGGCTAAGAAGGGAGATTACCTCCATGGTTGATGAATGGAGAGGAGAGCTCTTTGACTTTCGGGAAAGCCCATTAATAAACCTTGAGGATGAGGAGGAGATGGAGGAGGTCTTCTCCGGCTCCTATTTTAAAAAGCTATGGAACGAAGGAAGGATGAGGGAGATCATAAAGTCCCAGATCTTCAGAAGCCCCGTGATGACCTATCAGTATGGGACATATGCCGAGATGATAGAGCCGGGTATAGATTTGACTCTAAGAAATTTGGAGCAAGAAGAGGCAAAGGTGAGATATAGCGATCTTTCAAGAAATGAGAGGGAAAGAAAGCTGGCTAAAATTGAGGAGTTTAAAAGCTGGGTGGAGAAGATAAAGAGAGATACTCTGGAGATGGTCAGGGAGGAGTATGGCGCTTTGAGAAAGGACCCGGAGGAGTTTAAAAAATACCTATCCGATCCTGAGAGTATTTCGGAATTGAGGGGTTTTGAGACCGTCTGGTCTGCAGTGCGGAGGATAATGCTTCAGGAATATATAGCTGAAAAACTGATAAGGATTATGAAAGGCGATTTGGGGGAGGAAAAGGGGCAGGAAATCCTTCAGATGTTGGTGAAGAAGGTTCGGGAGAACCCCCATTTTGCCTCTCTTATCGAGATAAGGGATGTGAAGGCCAAGGTGAGCTTTATGGATTCCCATGGTTATCGAAGCCTCGTCTCCAAGATAACCAAGGAGGTCATTTAATAGTGAATAGTCGTTAGTGAATAGTAAATAGTATTTAACCGCTAAATGCTAACAACTAGAAAGTAAACGCTCTGTGAAGCCCGTGTCACATTGAATTTTCAGGGTAGCCGCACCCTTTAGGGTGCGCAGGCTAAAGCCTGCGACTACCAAAAATGACGGGGTTCACTGAATACTGACTAAATACTAACAACCAAAAGAGAGGTGAGTAAAGGTGCCTGTCTGGTCGGTGAAAAGTAAGCAGATAAAAAGGTTTGTATTAGTTCTGCCTGGCTTTAATCAGGGCCGAGGAAAAAGAGGAGCCTGGTTTGCCTGGACGGAGAAGACAGAGGATTTTTTCAGAGGATTTTCTCGGGGCTATCACACAGTAAAGTACGAGATCTTTGAGCCGGAAAGCGAGTATCCTCTTTCCGACGGAGAGATGCAGCACTTGGTTGAGGAGATCAGCTCTCAGGAAAATGCTTATTCAACCCTTCTTCATTTTGAGGAGACCCTGGGAGGGATGGGGAGGAGCTTAAGAAATCGGGGCATCAGGGGACTCATTCTTTATTTAATGATGGTTTTGTCCGTCAAGCAGTTTTGGATCATCATCCTTCTTTGGCCTCAAACTCTTTTAGCCAATTTCATAAATTACCTTCGCTTGAGGATAGCGGGACGAACGAGGAAGGTCGTCTCCTCGTTCTGGCAAAGGGGAGAAGATCCGCATATAACAGATGCCCTAAACGAGGCCAAGGAAATTTATCGCAGCCTGGAGCTCGATCCCTCACGTGCTGAGCCTCTACGTAGGTATCAGTACCTTCGAGACTATTTCAAGAAAAGGCGGAGAGAGGATACAGATTCAGAAAAAGCACAAGCTTGCGAGTTAGTTGAAGAGGCCTACCGAGATATCATCGCCCAGCTTACCGGCGAGAGCCTTCTTTTGAAAATTGTTCCCCAGGGAACGAGGGAGAGGATAATCAATTTCTTCCATATCACAGAGCGATTTCCGTATCCCGACAACATTTTTGCCGTAAGAAATCTTTATCGAAGTTTATGCCTGTCCTCTAGCATCTCTCAGAGCAAAGTGATAGGGGAGAACGAGAGGGTAGAGGCCAACAGTCTGGAGATGTTCCTCCTTTGCACTAAGTCCGGGGAGAGGATAGTCATTCCCTGTCCCAGGGAAAGTGTCCTCGCCCTTATTTTCAGGGGGGAGACCTTTGAGAACATCCAGAGGAGAAACCTTCCCCTGGAGGCGCTGCTCTATGTGGGAAGTGAGGAGGAGAGAGAGGCCTTGCTCGGATTTAATTCCGTGAGTCCAAAACAGTTCAATCCAGAGAGACTGGAAGAGACAGGGATGCGCATTCAAAATGCCCTTTTGGATACCTTCCGGCAGGAGGACTCCCTTTTAAGTTACTATCTCAGGGAACTACCATCTGTTTATGGAAAATGGAGATGGAGACATCCGCTTTATCTATGGGGTAACCTGGTGCACCTGGGCTTTCCCTGGCTCTTTATCTCCCACGGTATTCCTGCCTTCGCTATAGTCGCCTGCACGTGGATTTTCTGGGATTCTTTATGGGCCTCTCAGGCCGGAGTTAGATGGCAAAATTATTTTCAGAACCTCCTTGAAGGAGTGGATAAGGCCTATCACAATGTTAATTTGAGGGTAATGGTTCACTCCGGTCTGGGAGATATAAATACCACCATTGTGAACGGTGGGCCTGAAGGTTACCGGGACGCCCTGGAAAGAATTGAAGAACATCATTTCCCCAGAAAATTCAGGGATATGGTCTTGCTCAACAGCATTACCACCGAGACTCCCCAGCTAAATGACTTTCAGCGAGAGGCAAATGACTTCACCACCTTACCAATTCCTACCTTTTGCTATGATGAAGCTAAGGATAAAATTAAACCCCTGGGTAAGATTCTAAAGTAAGATATACCCTGCTACACACTCAACCGCTACAAATTTTGTTTACTTCCAAATTATCTCTCTTTTTGACATCCCCTGCCAAACACATATAATTATCATGCAAGAGCTACAGGGAAAGTAAAGGTGTAGTTGAAACGAAGGAGGAGGATTGATGAAAGAAAGGATGAGAGCCATTGTATTTGAGGGCAAGCATAAGTTTGGATTGAAAGATGTACCTGCTCCTCAACCAGGAGAAAAGGAGGTTTTGATAAAGGTGGATACCTGTGGCGTCTGTGGAACAGACATTCACATTTATGAGGGAACCTTTCCGGCAGATTTCCCGGTAATTATAGGCCATGAATTCGCAGGGAGAGTTGAAGAGATAGGCAAAGGGGTAAAGAATTTTGGGGTGGGAGATCCGGTTACCGTGGATCCCAATACTACCTGTGAGCAATGTGAATGGTGTCGAAAAGGACAAAAACATCTGTGTCCTGATCTGGTTAATCTTGGGCTTAAAGTAAATGGGGGATTTGCTGAATATGCCAGGGTTAAAGAGGCCTATGTCTATCGCCTTCCCCAGGACTTAGATCTAGAGTCAGCTTCTTTCACTGAACCACTTTCTTGCTGTTTGCATGGAATAGATTTGGCTCAGATTAAATCAGGAGATGCCCTAGTCATTTTGGGAGCCGGGCCTATAGGGCTGTTGATGTTGCAATTAGCTAAAATCTCAGGAGCAGAAAAAGTCGTCTCTGTTGATCCCATGGAGAAAAGAAGGAATCTGGCTATTCAACTAGGAGTAGACTTAGCTCTGGATCCTACTACTACCAACATAATAAACTCAGTTGAGGAATTCTTTGATGGGAAGGCTGACAGGGTCATTGAATGCGTAGGAAGCTCCCATACCCAGGAGGACTCTTTGTCCCTGATCAAGCCTGGAGGAAGGGTGGTCTGGTTTGGGGTGGCCGATCCAAAGGCTGAGGTAAGAATAAATCCTTTCAATATTTACCGAAATGAGATTACGGTGCTGGGCTCCTTTATTAATCCCTATACCACGGAAAGATCAATAAAGCTTCTATCTAGCGGCAGGATAAAAGTAAAGAATCTCATAACTCACAGATTCCGGCTAGATCAATTGGATGAGGCTATCAAGACTTATCTAAATGATGAGAACCGGGTGAAGATAGTTATGAAACCTTGGAAGAGGTGAAAAAAATGGTGCAGGCAAAGTTAGTTTCAACGGAAAAAATAGAATTAGAGAAGGTAAAGATCCCTTCCATAACCTTGGATGAAGTTTTGATTCAGGTAAAAGTTTGTGGGATATGTGGCTCTGATATTCATGCTTATAAAGGTAGGCATCCCTTTGTTCATCCTCCCATAGTTTTAGGGCATGAATTTTCCGGGTTGGTCTCTGAAGTTGGCTCAGGGGTCAAAGCCATATCAAAAGGGGAAAAAGTAACCGTTGAGCCCAACGTAGTCTGCGGCGAGTGCTATAACTGTCTTCATGGACGATATAATATCTGTCTGAATCTGAAGGTCATCGGATGTGTCGGTCATAATGGTGCCTTCGCTGAATACATTGTTGTGCCCAAAGATAAAGTTATAAAACTACCTCAAGGAATTTCTTGGGATGAAGCAGCCATGATAGAACCCGCAGCGGTAGCTGTTCATGCGGTGAAAAAGGCAGAACAAAGGATAGGAGACAGAGCGGTTGTCCTGGGAGCCGGGCCGATAGGTCTTTTGGTTATGCAGGTGGCTAAAGTGAGCGGGGCTAAAGAGGTGATTATAACTGATCTACTTGATTATAGATTAAAGAAAGCCTGCGATTTGGGAGCTGATCGGGTCGTAAATTCGGGGCGGGAGAATTTAGCAAATCTTGTCAAAGAAGACTATGGCGAGAGGATTGATCTTATCTATGATTGTGTAGGTATTGAAGAGACAATCTCTCAGGCTATTCAGATCGCCCGCAAAGGAACCAAGATTCTCATAGTGGGTGTCCCGGAGGGAAAAATAGGGGTTAACTTAGCTTATGTTCAGGATAGAGAACTTGAGCTTTTGGGAAGCTTAATGTACGTAAGGGAAGATTTTACCACCGCCCTGGAGCTAATTCACCAGGGAAAAATCAAGGTAAGACCCCTTGTCAGTCATCATTTTACCCTGGAGGAGACTGATAAAGCCTTCCAGAAAATTCTGACCATGAAAGAAGAGGTTCTTAAGGTACTGGTCCAGATTTAGTTAGGGTATATTTGTTATCAGAGGGAAGGGCAGCTTCAAGGAACTTTGCAAACAAGATGATCTATCTCCAGGGCCAAAGAGGATTTTTATGGAAAGGGTAAATTATAGGATGTGGTGGTTTATCTTTCTAGGTTCACTTTTGTTTTGTTCTCTCACTCCTTTAGTCCAGGCCAAGACCCACCTGGAACTAGCTAATGAGTATGCTGCCAAAAGTGAGGAGTTTTTTAATGAAGCAGTTTCTGAATATAATTTAGCCCTGGATGAGCCCGGGGTCGATATAGATCAAATTCAATTTTTACTGGGGAAGCTCTACTATGAGCATGGCAGGTTTGAGAAAGCAGTGGGGATCCTTTTTTCTCTTTATGCCCAAGAGAAAGAAGATTTTGCCGTGGCCAAACTCCTGGCTCTTTCTTATTATAAGACCGGAAATTACACCCGCGCCTTAGTAATCTTTGACAAAAATCAACATTCGACTGACCAGGAGTTTCTCTATTATTATGGACAAACCTGTGAGAAAAAGAGCCTTTTTGATAAGGCCGTTCGCGCCTATAGCCAGATTAAAGAAGGAAAATACTTATCTTTAGCTGAAAAGAGAATTCTTTTAATCAATGCCGGGATGAAGTTAGCCACGGTCGATGACATTGAGGACCCTTATTTAAAGAATTTAATCAAGACCTCACCCGGCTCGGCTGAATATCCCAATGCCGGAGCTATCGTTCTTCTAGACGATTACCAGCTAGAGATTCTCTCAGACGGCACAGCCGTACAGACCACGCATTTTATGGTGAAGATATTGAATGAGCGAGGCAAACACTATGGGGAGGTGGAACTTGGCTACGATTCCACCTATGAGACCATAGAAATTGAATACGCCCGAACTATCGAGCCCGAGGGAAAAGTTGTTTCAGTGGGTGATAGACACATTCGTGATGTTTCTCGATATCTGGAGTACCCTTTGTATAGTAACGCGCGAGTAAGAATCGTCTCCATGCCCGAGGTAACCTGGGGAGCAATTATTGAATATAAGGCGAAGAAGTATATTAATAAACTCATCAATGGAGAAAATTTTTCTTTTCAATATGGAATCCAGGGGTACGAGCCCTGTCTGAATCGTAAGTTGAAGGTGTCGGTCCCTTCCGGGTATAAACTCCATGTAAAATCTTATAATCCAGGTTTTATTTCTTTCCCGGCTGATTTATCTCCGCTCATCAGGGCACTGACAGATAGGACAGAGTATGAGTGGAGATTTAGTAATATTCCGGAGATTATTGCCGAGCCGAGCATGCCACCCTGGGTAGAGATTGTACCCAGTCTTTTTCTTTCTTCCTTCGATAGTTGGCAAGAGATCGGTGATTGGTGGCAGAGTTTGGCTGAGGATAAGATGGAATTAGATGAGGTAATTAAAGCCAAGGTTGAGGAGTTAATCAAAGATAAAGATAAGGCAGAGGAGAAAGCAGCTTCAATTTATCACTGGGTTGCCGAAAAAATCCGTTATATTGCCGTAGAATATGGAGAAGCTGGCTTTGAGCCTCATCAGGCAAGTGAGGTATTCAAAAATAAGTATGGTGATTGTAAGGATCAGGCAGTTCTTTTGATTGGTATGCTAAGATATGCCGGGATTCCAGCTTATCCGGTCTTGATCAGCACCCGGGGTAACTGGAGGTTGGATGATAATTTTCCTGCTTTGGTCTTTGATCATGCTATGGTCTTGGCCAAAATTGGGGAAACTCCAGTCTTTCTCGACCCTACTGGGGAAACAGTTCCTTTTGGAGATCTTCCCCGCTCCGATCAAAACAGGAAAGTGTTAATCCTTTCTGAGGGGAAGGCAGAGATTGAGACTGTACCTTTATTTTCTGCCGACCAAAACAAATTTATTTTAAAGATGAATTTGAGGATAAGTGAGGATGAGACAATTTGGGGAACCAGGCAAATTTTCACCTTTGGCGTATATGACCAGGGACAGAGGTGGTGGATAAAATATACCAAGCCAGCCCTGATCAAAGAACAACTTAAGTCGGTCATTAATAGTTTTTCACCTGGGGTAGAGCTCCTGGATTATCACATAAGTAACGCGGAAGAGCTTGGTCGACCCATTGAGATCACGGTAAAGTTTAGAGGACCCAAGTTTTTAACCTCGCTGGGGGAGGAGAGGCTGATTCCTATCCTGGGAGGAGTATCAGCCGATTTTGTTTCCCGAGAAAAGAGAAGCTATCCCCTCGATTTTGGTGGTTTGAGGGAGTCAAAGACTCTTATCCAGATTAAACTCCCGGATAGTCTTCGTGTTAAATATCTTCCTCCTCCCATTATTAAGGATACCAGGTGGTTTACCTATATTAATAAATACACTTTTTCTAACTCCACCGTTTATTTTGAGGAACTGATGAGTGAAAAAGCCACTAGAATATCGGTTGACGAGTATACACAGTATAAAGAGGTTTACGAAGAGTTAGCGCGTCAGACTGATAAACAGGTGGTTTTGAGCAAAGTTACCTCAGGGTCAGGAGACTCATAACCTTGAGCAAGGATCTTTTACTGGAAGTAAAGAACCTGAAGACCTATTTTTACACGGATGAGGGAGTAGTTCGGGCTGTTGACGGTATAAGTTTCGATATAAAAAAGGAGGAGACCCTGGGCATGATAGGCGAATCAGGATGCGGCAAAAGTGTATCTGCTCTTTCTATTATGCGACTCATTTCTGAGCCGCCGGGACGGATAATGGAGGGTGAGATCAACTTCCAAGGTGAGAACCTCAGGGAAAAAAGCGAGCCTGAGATGCGGAGAATAAGAGGCAACGAAATAGCCATGGTTTTTCAGGAACCAATGACTTCGCTTAATCCCCTGCTTACTATCGGAGATCAAATAGCCGAGGCTATTATTCTTCATCAGAAAGTGGATAAGCGAGAAGCTCAATTTCGGGTGAAAAAGATGTTACAGAGAGTGGGTATGCCTTCTCCGGAGCGAAGAGCTCAGCAATATCCTCACCAGTTGAGTGGAGGGATGCGTCAGAGGGCAATGATAGGTATGGCTTTATCCTGTAATCCTCTTCTCTTAATCGCTGATGAGCCCACTACTGCTCTGGATGTAACTATTCAGGCCCAAATACTGGAGTTGATGGAGAGATTCAAAGATGAGTTGGGGATGGCTCTTCTTCTAATCACGCACAACCTGGGAGTCATAGCTGAAGTCTCTGACAGAGTGGTTCTTGTCTATGCGGGAAAGACCGTGGAATATGCAGATGTAATCTCTATCTTTAAGCGTCCTAGACACCCTTACATGATGGGACTGCTCGAATCGGCCCCCAGATTGGACGATGTGGGTGAAAAGTTAAAGGTCATAAAGGGAGTCGTTCCTACCGCATTGAATTTGCCAGGTGGCTGTCGGTTCCATCCTCGATGCGAAAAAGTGATGGAGGTGTGTAAGGTCAAACCTCCCCGGATCTTAGAAGTGGAAGAGAATCATTGGGTGCGATGCTGGCTCTATGATTCAGAGGGAAAAGACTAGAAATGGTTGAAACCAATGAGAATCTGATGGAGGTGAGGAATCTCAAGAAATACTTTCCTCTGAGAGGAGGGTTTCTTTCTCGCGCTGTGGAAAAGATCCGGGCGGTGGATGGGGTAAGCTTCTCTATTAAGCCTATGGAAACCTTAGGATTGGTAGGTGAAAGTGGTTCGGGAAAGACTACCGTGGCCAGAGCAATCTTAAGGCTCTCCTCAATAACTGATGGCCAGGTTCTATTTGAGGGACGTGATATTTTTAAACTGGGCAAAGAGGAACTCCGTAAGCTGCGTCGGCGCCTGCAAATCATCTTTCAGGACCCTCACGCTTCCTTGAATCCCCGCATGAGTGTGGAAGAGATTGTGGGCGAGGCTATAGTCATTCACCGCCTAGCCAGAGGGCCTGAGAAAAAGGAAAAATTAGTAAAACTGTTGGAGGTAGTGGGCCTATCATCCCACTACCTGAGAAGATATCCTCATGAATTTAGTGGGGGAGAGAGACAACGCATAGGAATAGCCAGGGCTCTATCTGTTGATCCCAGGTTGATAGTTTGTGATGAGCCAGTCTCGGCACTCGATGTTTCCATTCAGGCGCAGATCATAAACCTACTAAAGGATCTACAGCGGATGTTCGGACTTTCTTATTTATTTATAGCCCATGACCTAAACGTGGTAAAGCATATAGCTCATCGAGTGGCCGTAATGTATTTAGGCAAAATAGTGGAGCTTACCAGCCGGGATAGACTGTACACCTCACCTCAACATCCCTATACGGAGGCCTTGCTGTCCGCCGTGCCCATACCAGACCCTACGGTCAAGCAAAAGAGGATAGTTCTCAAAGGTGAAATGCCCAGTCCGGTAAATCCTCCCTCAGGTTGTTATTTTCATCCCCGCTGTCCATATACAGAACCCATTTGCCGGCAAAAGAGCCCTGAACTGGAGGATTTAGGAAGACAGCAATGGGTAGCCTGTCATTTGAGGAAAAAAGCAGGCTATAAAACAAATTCAAGCAAAGGGGGTAAGAATCAATGAAAAAGGTGGTCAACTTAATACTGGGGATCAGTATTTTGCTTGCTGTTCCCAATCTTTCTCTGGCCAGGGTTGAGAACCCCAAAGCTATGCAAGGAGAAGTGGGAAAGTATGGAGGTACCCTGGTCTGGTCGGTCTTTGGCAGCGGTCCTAAGACTTTTAATCTTCCCATTTCTCAGGAGACTTCTTCTTCCACTCCTTTAAGTTTCTTGTTCACTGGGTTAACCGAGACCAATGGGGTTACTACTGAGGTGGAACCTGCCCTGGCAGAGTCCTGGAAATTTAGTGAAGACGGACTGCTTTGGACCTTTCACCTGCGCAAGGGCGTTAGCTGGTTTGATGGTGAGCCCTTTACGGCAGATGATGTTGTCTTCACCTACAACGATATCATTTATAACGAGGATATTGCTACTGGTATGCGGGATCTTCTAACCATTGAGGGAAAGAAAATGACGGTGGAAAAAGTGGATGACTACACGGTAAGATTTACCTTACCCGTTCCCTATGCACCCCTGCTAAGGCACTTAGGAACAGCCATTATGCCCAAGCACATTCTCGAAGATGCGGTAAAGAAAGGTACCTATATGACCACCTGGGGGGTGGATACTCCACCTCACAAGATCATCGGGACCGGACCCTTTATGATGAAGAAATACCTACCGGATGACCGAATTATTTTCCAGAGAAATCCTCATTATTGGAAGGTGGATAAGGAAGGTAATCAACTGCCTTATCTGGACGGTATGATTATGTTGATTGTTCCTTCTATAGATACTCAACTTCTCAAGTTCCAGGCGGGAGAGATTGACATCTACGGAATGAGAGGAGAAGATTACGCTATCCTCAAACCAAAGGAAAAGCAAGACAACTTCATCGTTACCGAAGGGGGAGCGACATTTGGTTCTGCGTTTGTTATCTTAAACTGGAGCCACCCCGACCCGGTTAAATTCAAATGGTTTAACAATCGCCGGTTCAGAAAGGCTTTAGCTCACGCTATTGACAGGCAGACTTTTATTGATAACGTCATGTACGGATTTGGTGTACCTCAATGGAGCCCAGTCTCTCCCGCCGTGAAAGCCTTCTACAATCCCGAGGTAAATAAGTATCCTTATGACTTGGACAAGGCGGGAAAGATCTTACGGGAAGCTGGCTTCAGGCTAAAAACTGAGAAAGGTGAGCAACCTATACCGGAAAAAATTGGGCCTTGGCCAAGATGGGTTTTTGTTTTGATATCCATATTAGTGCTTTGTTTTCTCTGTGTATGGACTGCCATCAGAAGAAAATGGCGAATTATGATTATTTGGATTGTATTAATAGCTGTCATTGCCATAGGCAATTATTATGTCTCCATACGCCCAGTTGGACCCAAATATTTATATGACCCAAATGGTCATAAAGCGGAGTTTGAGCTCTTCACCAATAGCGGTAATAGTGTACGGGAAGCTCTGGGTACTTTAGTGACTGACGATCTTAAAAAATTAGGAATGAACGTTCATTTCCGACCCCTCGATTTC